>Ga0247844_1004199_pt1 | contig 19817 bp, 14 predicted proteins | sample LaCtaG_FD_192421 | JGI IMG/M metagenome (GOLD analysis project Ga0247844, IMG submission 192421) | Freshwater microbial communities from meromictic Lake La Cruz, Castile-La Mancha, Spain - LaCruzMarch201714.5m_1 | ecosystem: Environmental > Aquatic > Freshwater > Lake | place: Spain: Castile-La... | reverse complement strand
GGTGCTTGGTGACTTACAATTGATTGCTCCCATTGGCTTTCATCAAATACTGGAAAAAAAATATCGGCACCAAAAACCCCTTGAACATAGGTGATATAGAGTTCGTCAAGGCAATTTAAATCCAAGGTCATTTTGTAAATTTCTCCACCACCAATGATGAAAACAGTGCGTTCAGTTTCATTTTGAAAGGCGTTTAAGCAGTCTTCTAACGAATGGAAAATCAAACAGTTTGGCGCTTCAAAGGTTTGATTACGCGTTAAAATTACATTTATAATACTTTCAAAAATTTGAAAAAAAAATATACTTTTTCATCATCCTTTTAAAGATGAAAGCTGCTGTTGAAAACAAGGTGTTGATGCTGTCGCCCACTAAACCTTTGTAGAAATTTCTTCCTAAACGATGGTCTTTTTTTATGTGTCCGATGACTAGCTCAGCTCGATTGCTGCCTTTCGGGTATGCGCTATTTTAAGACGCCGTTTTTTGTGTCGCGTTGTTGATTGATTACTTGTTCGTAAAGCGACAAAAGTGCTTTGTAATCTATATGATCCGGCAATATGTGCTTTATTTAACTCTCTCACTAATCTTCTCGCAATTGTCTTTATACAACGAATAGCTTTTTTACCTTTTTTCTATTTATGGATGTATACTAAAATACGTCAATATAATTTTTTAAAGTCTTTGAGTAAACTTTTGGCGAAAGGTCAGTCTTTCTATTTTGCGATTTTTAAACATAATCAATCACCTTTTTCTGCAACTTCGTATCTATAAGAAAAGTGATATTCTTCTATTTTACCGTTGTATCTACGTTTACGTGAGAATCATTGCTGTCATCTCCATTCACCCTGACACTTTCGTGAAAATCAACTCAATTCCAAACTTTCCGATTCTTTTAGAAAAATGAACCAGTTCAGGCGTTGGAAAAGTGGCTTAGAATTAAATTCTTCCATGCCAAAAAATATTGATAGTTCACATTTTCGCTCCATTGTTCAACGATATCTTAATTAGAAACATTTCATAAGTGCTTTAAAACAATAATCCAACTTTAAACTGAATGGGCTTTGCTGGTCTGCGATTGATTTCACAATATAGCTTCGTAAAACTATCTTCGATAAGTGACAATCTAATTTCATGAACTAAAATGAACAGAAAATGATTAAAAAACAAGGTGTTAGATAAGGTAAACAAAAATGATTTTTGAAATGGTCATTTTAACTTCGAAATCATAAAAATATGTAAGTTTTTACTCAATTAATATACAATACTTGTAGGAAAAAACCAATACTTTTTAACTCAAATTATTGACAATCAAATTATTAATATAAATTAAGGAGCTAAATAGCGTTATTTAATAAAAAACTCTTACTTTACTCAACTATATCTGAAAGTGACCTTTCTAAATCATTCGAGAAATTTAATTGATTCAATTTAAAGTTGTTAAGTTTCTGCTTTTTTCTCAATAGAAAATTTAATTTTTGTAATTTTATCCTGCTGAAGCAATATATTCAGTGAAATTCATCAATTAAAAACATCATTTTATGAAAAAATCTTTACTTATTTTAAGTTTTTTACCCTTGTTTTCTTTTGCCCAAATGACCTCAGCAAATGAACCTGCAATTGGAACTTCAACTACACTTTATTTGTGCGATTCAAATACTGTTCGCTATGAAAACGTAACAGGAAATGCTGTTACTTGGGATTATAGTAATTTATTAGGTGTGCAAGAAATAACTAAAGATTTAAGTATTTCCGCAGTTGATCCATCAACAGTTGATTCGATTTTTGTTGATGCAACTAAAAAATATAGTATTGGTGATTTATTAACAACATACTATAGTTCGTCCGCAACAGAGCGCATTTCTCAAGGAAATATTTTCTCTGAACCAAGCCTGGGAGACGTATTCGTGAATTGGGATATTGATAATCAAAAATTAAATAATTACCCATTTGCATTAAACGATGAAATATACGATCCAATTGAAGGAAACATCATAAGCGATAATCCACTTGCTCCTATTGATACTTTAGCAAATGGTGGTTCATATTCGACAATTGATGGGGTTGGAACATTGAAATTACAACAAAATGATTACAACAATGTAATTAGATATTATATCACTGATACACTTAACACTGTAATTTTTAATGCTTTTATTGGAGAGCAAGCTATTACTTTAGTGCGTGAATGGTACGAATACTACGATTACACAACTTCAAATCTTCCAATTTTTGTTGTATTAACTATCAAATTATCCTCTTTAGTGCTGAACAATGAAAGCACTCTCGTTTTGTCTAAAGATATGCCAAATGACTACATTGGTTTAGCAGAAAATAATATCGGAAAGTTTGATTTATATCCAAATCCCGCAGATCAAGTATTGAATATCAGTACTGAAGGAGATTTCAATTATTCAGTTATGAATGTAAATGGTGAAGTTTTAGTTAATAATGCTAACTCAAAAACGCTTGACATTTCTTTATTTAGCGCAGGAATTTACTTTGTAAAACTTCAAAATGCAAAAGGAGTTAAAGTAAAAAAATTCGTTAAGAAATAATTTCAAACATTCTTAAATTGAAGGGGTTTCGATTTGGAATCCCTTTTTTTGTTTATTAAATTTCTTTACTACCTTTGCAAACGCATGAAAAGTATTTTCATTTTCTTATTTACTTTAATTCTATTTATAGGAAACATTGGAATCCCTGTGTTTACCCATGCATGTGAAGAAGATGGAATTTTTCGTTCTTATTTCATTAATACTGAAAATCATTGTGAAAATGAGCAACCCGACTTGCCTCCTTGCTGTCAAACAGATGAAAATGAAAAGGATGATTGTTGCAACGATGAGACCGATTTGATTCAATTAAAACTTGATTATTCAGTTACATGGAATCATTTTCAAATCGCAGAATATTACTTTCGATCAACTGAAACAAAAGCAGTTTACTCCAGTGAAATAGATCTTTCAGCTACTGTTTTAACAACAAATAAAGGCAAAGATCCACCATCCAAATCGTGGGGAAAAGCATTACTTATAGAACAACAAGTATTTAGAATTTAGAAGATTAGACTAAAAATTATTGTCTTAATCTTTTAAATTTTAATATGAAACAACTCATTTTAAGCGTTTTGTTGAGTTTCGGCTTTTACTCATCATTTAACGCCCAAATAAAAGGATTGGTGCAAGGCGCTGATTCCATTTCAAAAAAACCAATTTACGGAGCAAAAGTCAAATTACTGCATGCTAAAACAGGCATAATTACTTCCGAGGAAGGAACTTTTGAACTTGTTTTGCCAAAATTATTACCCGATACACTCGTAATTTCTGCATTCGGTTATTATCCAGACACAATTATTCTAGATAAAAAGGACCGCTTTGTTTCTCTTAATGTAACATTGTATTCTGAGAAACTATTAGATGAAGTGGTGATTAGTTTCAAACGAAATTCGCACGGCATTTCTAAAATGAAAACTTTACACGTAGAGGAATTGACATCAGCTGAATTGCGTAAAGCGGCTTGTTGTAATCTTTCAGAATCGTTTGAAACAAATGCATCTGTTGATGTGAACCTTACCGATGCAGTTTCTGGCGCTAAGAAAATACAAATGATGGGTTTAGATGGTGTTTACACACAAATTCAATTGGAAAATATACCGTATTTACGAGGATTAGAAAGCTCGTTTGGACTTCAATCAATTTCTGGTACTTGGATAGAATCCATTCAAATTACGAAAGGCACAGGGAACGTTGTAAATGGCTACGAGTCTATGGCGGGCTTAGTAAATTTGGAATTGAAAAAGCCAAAAGAAATGGAGCGTTTTTATCTAAATGTATATCAAAGCGCATTTGGACGTTCTGAGTTAAATCTCAATGCAGGCTATAAATTAAATGAAAAATGGAGCACCGGTTGGTTAGCCCACGCTTCTACAGTTTACGGAAATATCGACCATAACAGTGACGGTTTTCGCGACCTTCCAATGGGTGACAATATCGCATTTATGAACCGTTGGGATTTTGATGGTAAAAACAAAGAAATACAATTTGGTTTTAATGCGTACCAAGATCGAAAAGTAGGTGGACAAACTGGATTTTACAGAGGAAAACAATCAATTGTAAATCCTACAGCGAATTATGGTGTGCTATTAAATTCTAGACACATAGACGTCTTTGCTAAAACAGGGTTTTTTGGTAAAAAACCAATGCGTTCCTTGGGAATTCTTTACAATCTGAAGTATCAAACAATGGATGGTCAATTTGGTATTAGAATGTTTGATGGAACTGAAAAACGAGGATACATCAATGCTATTTACGATGATATCATTGGCACAAGCGACCATAAAATCAAAATTGGTGGTAGTTTGGTTGCCCTTGCAATTACTCAACAAGCAGATTCGTTAGTTCAAAACCGAACAGAAATTGTTCCCGGCGTTTTCGTAGAATATACGTTTACAGGTTCACGATTTACTGGTGTATTTGGTGCTCGATATGATTATCACAATTTGTATGGTAGTCAATTTTCACCAAGAATTCACACGAAATACAGCGCATCTGAATTTACAGATATTCGTTTCACAATTGGAAAAGGCTGGCGTGTACCGAATTATATCATTGATAACATTTCTTTGCTTGCCAACTCCAAACAATGGATCGCACCGACAGAAACAAAACCAGAAATCTCTTGGAACGCTGGAACTTCCATCGTTCATGAATTTAAATTTGGAGGACAAAAAGCATCCATAAGTATTGATTATTACCACACTCGTTTCAGAAATCAGTTAGTTGTTGACAGAGATGAAAGTGTTAATGCAATTGTTTTTAGTAATTTAGAAAATGGATCTTATTCAAATAGTTTTCAAACCGAATTGAGTTTGTCTCCCTTTAAAAATTTCGATGTTCGTTTGGCTTATAAATTCTTGGATGTGAAGGCAGAATACGGAGGTGAAATACGTCAACAAGTGATGATTCCTAGAAACCGAGGATTTATGAATATGGCATACAAAACGCGCAATAAACGCTGGGAATTTGATTTGACTTGTTCTATTTTCGGAGCTTCTCGTTTACCTATTCAAACCAATAGCACAGATACAACCTTGATTTTATTCAACACCAAAGGCCAGGTTTATCCGATGGTAAATGGGCAAATAACTTACGTTTATAAGAAATGGAACTTTTATTTGGGAGGAGAAAACTTAAGCAACTTCAAACAGCAAAACCCAATCATTGACGCACAAAATCCTTTTAGTAGCACTTTTGATGCAACAAATAGTTGGGGACCAATAATGGGAATAAATGTCTATGCGGGACTGCGATTCGCAATTTTACAACCAAAGAAAAAATAAATTAATACAAATAAAAACCCTTTAAAAATCAAAACATGAAACACTTACTTTTTTTATCTCTTTTTATCTTCATCGGAACAGTTGGATTTTCACAAAAAGCACAAAAATTCAAAACCGTCATTATTCAAACGTCTGCAGAATGTGGTGATTGTAAAGCACGTTTGGAAGAAAAATTGAACTACACAAGCGGAATTAAATTTGCAGAATTAAATCTTGAAAGCAAAAAGCTAACAGTGAAATTCGGAACCTCAAAAATAACGAAAACGGAAATCAAACTAATAATCAACGAAATTGGTTATGACGCCGATGATCAAAAAGCGAAGAAAGAAGCTATTGAAAAACTACCACTTTGTTGCCAACCAGGTGGGATGAAGCAGTAGGTTTATAATTTCTTTCAAACCTTTAATCAATTTTTAAAATTTGATGTTATGAATTCTTGATGATTTTATAATTCAGATTAAAAAATTATCTTTTGAGTAACTTCAAGGAGAAAGCAAATCGTTTTCTCCTTAATTTTTAATGAATTTTATTGATAAAAAAGGTTATGATTACTTCTTAAAGTTAGAAATGATTTAAGAAAACAGGGTTATATTTGCAAAATTTGGAAGCGGAGTTAATTAAATTTAAGTTGTAAAATTAATTTGATTTACAAAATCTTACCTCTTTATTCTTATTTTTTAAATATTTAGGACGATATTAATTTATGATGAGCTTAATAGGAATTCCTATCGGTTTTTATGGTTATATTTTTCCTGGAAATATTAACTTAATGATTGTTGAATTATAAAGTTTAAAAAAGTATAAATTTTTATCAATTTGTTTATTTTTAATTATTGTATTTGAAACCTTTTATTGTGTTGCTTCTCTTTTGTTGTTAAATTTATTAAATAATAATCCAACTATTTATAAATCAATTGAATACGTTTCTTTTTTTATGATACTTTTTATGGGTTTTTGGATGATTTTTGAAAGTCAAAAAAAAACTCCAAAAACGAACAAAAACACAATTTATCGAGGTTTAATAAGTGTAGTTTTTCACCCTCAACAAATTCCATTTTGGGTAATTATGGGTGTAATTGTCAATAAACAGATTCATTTCGATACAGATAGATTAATCTTAGTCTATTTTGCTTTTTTTAATGCATTTGGTACTTTACTAGCTATGTTTATTTACATGATTTTTGGATTAAAACTTTTGAATCATTTAAAATTAAATTTTTCTCAGCTAAACAAAATTATAGGAATTTTCTATGTTTTGTTTTCTATATATAGCTTGCTTTCAATCTAGTAATAAGTACTATAAATGCATCGTATTTCATAATTTTAAATTTATTTAAACTAATTAATTTTGTTTATAATCTAAGGTTTTCTGTTTATTTTTAACGAATAAATGATGAAAACTAATTCCAGAAAAAACATCCTTCCATTTCAATAATGTTAATTTTGAACGATTATAAAACTATGAGAATAATACTAACTTTTTGGGTTCTTTTCCTATTAATTCCTGCAACTTTTTTTGCACAAAATCTCATTAATAACGGCACGTTTGAATACGGCGGTTCTGGTGTCGGTTTTGTCGTGGATGGACAAGGCTACAATTTACTATCACCACCCTATTCAGGAAGCACATCTGCAGGGAATTATGCTTTTGTAACAAATCCTCAATTAATCAACACTCCGTTTTTTGTCAGTTCTGGTGACCATACCACAGGAACTGGAAAAATGTTGGCTGTCGATGGAAACTCAACTGGTGGACAACAACGTTTGTGGAAAGCTGGCAACAATGGCGGAGGAATTTGTAATTTAAATGTTGGTCAAACGTATGTTTTTAGCTATTGGATTCGCTCCATCTCAAATGCAGTGGCAAATAATGGTGAATTAGCTAATATTGGAGTTTCATTCAACAATGCAAGCAATGTTTCACTCGTTTTTGGTCAAGCGCTTGCTCCACTTCCCAATTTTGGATGGCAGCAAGTTCGCTATACGTTTACGCCAACAAATGCTTGTGTGAATATTGAAATTTACAACAATAATACAGGTTTTGTTGGTAATGATTTTGCTTTAGATGATATTGCTTTAACACCTCCTCCATCACCTTTATCGTTTACGTATTCAGTAACTAATCCTAATTGTAGTGATCCAAATTCTGGATTTATCGCAATTTATCCGACAGGAGGTGTTGCACCCTATACATTTAGAGTTGAAGGAACAGATTCAATTACCAATTCAACAGGAATTTTCACAGATTTAACAGCTGGAACTTATTTAATTGGTTTGGAAGATGCAACTGGCGACAGAGATTCCATTTTTAATGTTATTCTTAGTTCTAATTCAGTTCTGTCAATAACTCCAGGAGACACTGCAATCTGTCCAAACTCCAACCTTACTTTTACGGCAAGTGGTAGTAGTTCTGGTTATTCTTGGAGTGCTTCACCAACTGATCCTGAACTTACTGTAACTAATCAAGCAAGTATTACAGTTTCTCCAAGTACACCAATAACTTACACAGTTGCTTCTAATCTAACAGCTGTTAATTTAGTTTTTAATGGCGATTTTGAACTCGGGAATGTTGGTTTCCAATCGGAATATATTTACTACAATCCAACAAATCCAACTGGAGCTCAGCGAGCTTATGGAATTGTCACAAATTCAAGCAATTGGTATCCAAGTTTTGGAAATTGTGTTGATTTCACAATTGGTGATGGAACAGGAAAATTTATGGCGCTCGACGGTTCTACTTACAATCAAGGAAATGATAAGTTTTGGTGTCAAAAAATCGCAGTTGAACCAAATAAAGATTATACCTTTTCTTACCGACTTCAAACAATTTCTGCTGGAAATGAAGCAATCGTTTTAACAAAAGTAAATGATGTTTCAATTGGGTCTTTTACTGCTTTATCTCAAGTTTGTTCTTGGACGGAAGTTTCGTATAATTGGAATTCTGGTGCTGATACAATTGCAGAGTTTTGCTTAATCGATCAACAATTTTCAGCTGGAGGAAATGATTTTTCAATCGACGACATTAAATTGATTGCAGATCAATCATGTTCTCAATCAGTAAATGTTTCAATGACAACTGCAAATCCAGATTTAGGTCAAACTTACCCTGAGAATATTTGCTTGAATGAAGGAATTGTTTTACCAACCTTAAATCCAAATTTTGTTAGTGGTGGAATTTACAATACGATTGGTCAAGGTTTGAATATCAATAATTTAACTGGTGCTGTTAATCCAGCAGGATCTACTCCAGGAACTTACAATATCACTTACACAGCACAAGTTTGTGGGGTAAACGTTACAGATACAACTTCAATTATTATTCGTCAATTGCCAGGATTATTGGAATTAACTGGTGGTGATTTTTACTGTGAGAATTTCCAATTTAATCCTTTAACCTTATTTGTGGAAGGAACACCAAATTATACGATATACTACAATTTAGATGGAGTTCCACAAGTAGTTAGCGATCAAAGTACAGTTCCAATTTCTATCGGAAATGCTTTTGGAGTATATGATTTGGATTCAATCACCGATTTATATTGTACAAATGTGATGGTTGGTGCTCAAACTATTTCGATGACTGATGGACCACAAATCCCAATCATTGCAGGAGATAGCACTTATTGTAAAAATTCAAATGTGAATGAAATTTATGTTACCAACGCACAAGGAACAATCAATTGGTATGAAGATTCAGCTTTAACTGTTTCACTTGGCTCAAGCATTTCGTTTTTGCCATCTAATCAAGAAACGATGACCTATTACGCGACTGAAAATTTCAATGGTTGTGAAGGTCAAGCCACAGCAGTCACTGTTTTTATTGAATACTGTCCATTGATTATTCCAACTGCGTTTACACCAAATGGTGACGGCACAAATGATGTTTGGGAAATAATTGGTTTAGATGAGCAATTTCCTGAGAGTATTGTAAGCGTTTTCAATCGTTGGGGCGAACCAATTTATGAATCCACACAAGGAAATTACTCCAACAAACCGTGGGATGGAAAATACAAAGAAGGCATACTTCCAGTTTCTAGTTATTATTTCGTGATTCAACGTTCGAGCGATGGTTCTCTTGAACCTTTAAGTGGAACCGTTTCTATAATTCTTAAAAAATGAGGATAGCACTTTTTATATTTATGTTTCTTGCAGTCGGAAGTTTGCAAGCACAACAAATGCCTCAATTCTCGCAGGTAGCAATGAATAGAAGTTTGTACAATCCAGCTTATGTTGGTTACGAACCAAAAACAAATATCACTTTAGGCGGAAGATGGCAAATGATAGGTTTTGGAAACGAACCTCAATCTGCATTTTTAAACTTTGAACGCAACATTAAAATCAAAGCTAAACCAATTTACAATCCTGCAATGCGTGTTAGTATGCCAATTCCAGTCGACAATAGAACACAAAAAAGTAAATTCTCTCAAGCTTTTGGTGGTCAATTAAGTTCAGATAAATACGGAGCATTCAAATCCTTTCAATTTGCTGGACTTTATGCTGCTCATTATCAATTCACAAGTTTGCTTAAAGTTTCAGGAGGATTGAAGCTTGGAATTAGTAACAATGGTTTTGATGCCGACAAAGCACAAGTTTTAAACGTGAGTAACCCCACAATTGGGTACCAAGGTGGCGACACAGAATACGATGAATTTACAGCCGAAAAATGGAATGCTAACATTATCAATTTAGGAGTAGGAGTTAATGTTCAATACGGAAATTTATTTGTGGGAGCTGCTGCAAATCAATTGACAAAAGATGTTATTCAATTTGGTCGTTCTAATGTAAATTTCAATCTTACTTCTCACTTGTTTTTAATGACAGGATATAACTTCCAAATAAAAGAAGAATTTAAAGTGTTGACAACAATAGTGGTTAAAAAAATGTCGCCTGCACCAACCTCTTTAGAAGTTTCAGCCATTGGAAATTTTGGTGATGTCATATTTGCTGGAGTCAATTATCACCACAAGGCAACCGTTGGTGTAATTGTCGGATTTCAAGTAAGTTCAGCATTCAGAATCGGCTATTCTTTTGATGCTTCAACTAACAAGATTATTCAATCAAGTTTTGGCGGACATGAATTAGTTCTTAACTATAGATTTTAATCCAATGAGAAACTATTGTATACTTTTTTCACTTTCCTTATTGGGCTTAAATTCTATAGCACAGAAAGGATACAATGAATTGGCAACTCCAAAACGTTTGGGTGCATTTATCAATACTTCAGCTGAAGAAAGTTTGCCTTTGATTTCAGCTGATGGAAAGGATTTGTATTTCTTTAGAACGTTTGAAGAATACAATTATGGCGGTGTAAACGACCAAGACATTTGGCTTTGTTCCAAAAATGAAAAAGGAAATTGGGAGGAAGCATACAATGTACAAGAGTTGAATAACCGAGATCACAATTCAGTAGTTGCTTTGGGTCAAGATGGAAATAGCTTGTATGTTTTGTTTTCAAACGGAATTAAAAACGAGAATAAAGGACTTGGAAAATCTACAAAATCTGCATCAGGATTGTGGTCGAAACCTGTGAAAATTGAAATTCCAGAGTTGTTAATTACAGGTACTAATTTCGGTTTTACTGTTTCAAAGGATGAAAAATTAGTTATCATTTCTTATTTAGGACTAACAACAAAAGGACAAGAAGATTTATATTATTCAGTTAATACAGCTGGTGTTTGGTCGAGTCCGAAAAGTTTAGGCGATAATATCAATTCCAATGGTTACGAGATTTCTCCATTTTTAAGTCCAAATAGCGATACACTTTATTTCGCGAGCAATGGTCACGGAGGCGAAGGAGACTGTGATATTTTCTATTCCGTAAAAAAATCTGGTTGGAGCGATTGGTCAACACCAGTAAATATGGGCAATAAAATCAACTCACCAAATTTCGATGCTTATCTTGTGAAATATGGTAAAACATATTATTGGTCAAGTAATCGCAACGCGAAAGAATCGGATATATATTTTACTGAAGAATTAACTCCTCCAGCATTAAAAATTTCAGAAACGCACGCAAATATTACAGCTTTTGGGGGAAGTGACGGAACAATTGATGTGGCTGTAAAAAGTGGAGTTGCGCCTTATAAATTTTCTTGGTCAAATGGAAAAAATGAGGAAGACTTGGCCCAATTGAAGCGTGGAATTTATGAGATTATAGTAACAGATGCTATAGGTCAACAAAAATCTTTAACAATTGAATTGACAGAACCGGCACCAGTTGTACAAAAAGTTATTCGTTTACCGGAAGTTCGTTATGCTTTGGGTACTTGGGAATTTGTAAACGATGCAAATATTAAATCAACAGACACTTTGGACAAAGTGGCACAATTACTAACGGAATATCCAGGAATGCAATTGGAATTAATTTCTCATACCGATGCACGTGGCGATGACAAGAAAAACAAATTACTCTCTGAAAATAGAGCAAAAGCAGTTTACAAATATTTAGTTGAAACAAAAGGAATCGACCCTCGAAGATTAGTGCCAATTGGAAAGGGAGAATTAGAACCTGCAAAATGGATAGATGAAATGGGTGCTGATACTGTTTTAACGGAAGCATACATCAATCAGTTTAAAACGTCCAACAAAGAAAAATTCGAGCGTTTACATCAATTAAATAGAAGAACAGAAGGAAAAGTAATAGGTTTGGACTTTAATCCCGAAACAGCACCACAAGCACCAAAAGAATACCTTATCTTTAACAAAAAATAGAAAATGGATTTATTGAATCTCATTTTTCGCTTAGGCGTATTGTTTGCCATCTACGGATTTCTTTGGTTTTTCATTGATTTGGGTTTGTCTTTTTTACGAGCAGGACGTCCAAAAACAATCGTAGAAAACTACCTAATTAAAGCTGTAAAATACTTGTTTTTGGTAAATGTGACTTTCTTGTTTTGTTTGGATTTAAATAATAATGATGTTTCATTCTACAACGTAATGCCAAGTGCAATCATTTTATTGACTTATTTCATCGGAAAACTCCAACAGCAACAACAACGAGTTCAACTTTTCGGACAACTAAATGCGCAAATTTCACAAACGAATGATTTTAATTTTAAAACTGAAGTTATTTTAATTGTTGCGTCGATTACTTTATTCATTGGTTTTTTGTTCTTTCCTCAATATGCAAGTAACAACATTGCAAATTGGTTTAAATCCAGCATTTTAGACATTGAAACAACGGTGATAATTGGCTTCATCTTTAAAATTATTGGTTTCTTCTTCTTGCTTGGAATGATTTTGAAAATGATTAACGCTATCAATTACATTATTTCTGGTAGGCCAGTTGTTGACATTAAAACAAATTTCAAATCGAATTCGAAAAAAGACGAAGACAAATTTGATGACTTTGAAGAAATTAACTAAAACTAAAACCAATGGATGAAAAAGAATTAATTGAATTATCAGACGAACTCGTTCAAGGTTTGACTAAATTATCATTGGGTGAAAAACCAGGGTTTTTATCGGGTTCTGTTTATAAAAAACTAAGCAATCACACAAATTTTTACGCAATCAAACAATGCTATATCGACCATTTGACGGAGTTTAAAGGTTCGTATGAAAATGCTTTTGAGTTAAAAAAATTAACAGACTTCAGGTATAAAATCGTTGAATTGTTCAACGCATAAAAAGTAAATCTTACTATGAATTTTTCCTTCGGAAAAGAATACAAATTGTGTAGTCACAAACAGATTGATTATCTTTTTAAAGAAGGCAAAAAAGTCAAAGAATACCCGATTACAATTATTTATTCACCTGCTGAATTGCTTTCAACAACGCAGTTTCAATTACTTATTTCCGTGCCGAAGCGTCTTTTTAAAAAAGCACACGACCGCAACTATATCAAACGTTGTATTCGCGAGATTGTGCGAAAAAATAAACACGAACTCGAAACTCAACTCGAAATAAACGATAAGAAACTTATTTTTGCACTAGTTTATACTTCCAAAGAACAACTGGCGTTTTCAGTCTTGGAACAAAAATTGGTTAAGGCTATTGCCAAATTAACATTACAAATAAATCAAAATGATAAAAATTAAATCTTTCATTTTAGTACTCCTTTTTGCTTTCAACTTTGGAGCAATTTCCGTTTTTGGTCAATCCAATGGATTTGAAGTATTGAAGAACCTTGAAATTATGAACCAAATCTATGAGCATTTGGATTTGTATTTCGTGGATGAACCCCAAAATGGTAAACTTTCCAAAACAGGAATTGATGCCATGTTAAAGGAATTAGATCCTTACACCGTTTATTACCACGAATCGAATATTGAAGATTACCGTTTGATGACAACTGGTCAATACGGTGGAGTAGGAGCTTTGGTAAGAAGAATGGGGGATGATACGTATTTTGCGGAACCTTACGAAGGAAATCCAGCGCAAAAATCAGGAATCAAAGCGGGAGATAAAATCGTTTCCATTGACGGGAAAAATATGCACAAAAAATCAACGGATGAGGTTTCAAGCGCTTTGAAAGGTCCGAAAGGAACAACGATTAAAGTTGAAGTTGACCGAAAAGGAGAAGGAATTAAAGTGATTGATATTACGAGAGATGAAATTAAGATTCCAGATGTGCCGTATTCAGGGATTTTGGAGAATAAAATTGGCTATGTGAAATTAAATAGCTTCACACAAACAGCAGCATCGGATGTGAAGTCAGCTATCGAGAAAATGAAAGGTGAAGGAATGGAAAAATTGATTCTTGACCTGCGTGGAAATGGTGGTGGATTGTTGATTGAAGCTGTGAAAATCGTGAATTTCTTCGTGCCTCAAAACACAGTTGTTGTAACCACTAAAGGTCGTGTGAAAGAAGAAAATCGCGTGTACAAAACCTTAGAAGAGCCAATTGCTGAAAACATAAAATTAGTAGTTCTAATAGATGATGGTTCTGCTTCTGCGAGTGAAATTGTTGCTGGAAGTTTACAAGACTTAGATCGTGCTGTTGTTATTGGTCAAACGAGCTACGGAAAAGGATTAGTACAAAGAACGTATGATTTGAAATACGGTTCTAAGGTAAAAATCACAATTGCAAAATATTATACACCATCAGGAAGATGCGTGCAGCGATTGGAATATTACGACAAAGAAAATGGAAGTAAACCAAAAGAAGTTCCAGATTCCTTATTGAAAACATTCCAAACAAAAAGCGGACGAAAAGTAATCGACGGAAGAGGAATTGAGCCTGATATTGCAACCGAATTAGAGGATTTAAGTCGCTTAGCGGGAATGTTGTTGACTGGAAATCACATTTTCAATTTTGCTACCGATTATGCAATTAAGAACAAAACAATTGCAGAAGCTGGAACCTTCAAACTTTCCGAAGCAGAATTTAATGAATTCAAAGCTTACGTTTTAGCTCAAGATTTTAAGTACAATACTGCATCAGAAGAAATGTTGAAGAAAGTGAAAGAAACAGCAGAAAAAGAAGGTTATTTCGAAGATGTAAAATCGGAATACGATCAAATGCTGACAAAATTAACGCCTTCAAAAGAAAGAGATTTAGACAAATTCAAAACTGAAATTTCTGAAATGTTGGAAAACGAAATCGTATCGCGTTATTATTTTCAAAAAGGGCGCACGCTTGATTCATTCCGTTATGACCGAGCACTTAATAAAGCGAAAAGTGTATTGATGAGCGATTCAGAGTATAATGGAGTGTTGAAGAAATAAATTTTATCAAATTTTTTTTATCTTGTTGTAATTTTAATGAAATAAGGTTGTAGCTATTTTTAGAAATATTTTTTTTTTGGCTCATAGATTTAAAAACTACAAATTTTACTTTCGATTTCAATCTCAGTTTAACTTGAAATTTACATTTTGCTTTACACTTTTTTGTTGTTTCTTTTCAATCTCAAATTTGATTGGTCAAAATTTAATGCACTATCGTTTAGATGATGAAGATGGACTTCCTTCAAATGAAGTATATCAAGTTTTACAAGATGATTTTGGATTTATGTGGATTGCTTGTGATGCCGGTTTATTTAAATATGATGGTTTTAAATTCAAAGGATATACATCAGAAAACCAAAATAGCAGAAGTGTTTCTAATTTGAAAAAAGATAGTAAAGGAAACATTTGGTGTCAAAATTTTACTGGACAAATATTTCGAGTTAAAAATGATTCTTTAAAACTTTTTTTCGATGGTTCAAAAACAAATAGTAGTTTTCTTTCTTATGAAATTGACGCTCAAAATAAAGTTTGGATTGTAAATAACGGACAACTTCACATTTTCACCAATAACGGTAAAATCTACAGTAATTCAACAAATTATAAGAATAATTATTGGACAAATTTATATCGACATAAAAATTCAATAATAGCCACTAATATTAAAAATGAGATCTTTTCAATAGATTATAAGAACTTGAAAATAATGAAAATACATTGTTCAAGTGATTTGGGAAGTACAAAAAAAATGTTTTCTCATAAAAATGAACTTTATCTTCTTTCTGAAAAAAATCCTGAACGATCATATTACGTTAGTAAAATTTTAAAGTCTAAAATTCATTTATTAAATAAAATGCAGCCAATAGTTGCTGGAGGATTTCATTATTTTTTTAAAGCAAATACAAAAAATTATTTTATCGGAACTTCTGATGGCTTAATTTTAAGTTCAAAAAATAACTTTTCTTTTACTGAGTCAAAACGCTATTTCAAAGGCTTTAAAATTTCTGATTTCTTCGAAGATAAGGAAGGTAATCTATGGATTTCTACGCTTCAAGATGGAATAATGGTTGTTGCGAATAAAGAAATTGAATACTTTGATTCCCAAAATTCCGCATTAAATGATCGAAATATATATTATTTGACTCAAAATAAAGGTGAGCTGCTTATTGGAACTTATTCTGGAAAACTTTTCAAGCAAAATTCTAAAACAAACGAACTTTCTATTTTTCAAGACAATCAATTATCTAAATATAGAGCTATTCGTAAAATTATCGTGCATAAAGGTGCTTTTTATATAGCTTGTGGTCCGTTACGGTCAGTTGGAAATCCGAAATTTAATGAAATCCCCTCTTTAAATAATATCCGAGATATGGTTATTTTGGATGAGAAACTCTATTTTATAACTCCAGAAAGAATGGGATATTTAGATTTATCAAAAACATCTATTGAAATTAAAATTCTTCGCAAAAATGGTGGAAAAAAAATTGTTTTAGATACAAGTCGAAAACGCCTATTTATTGCTTTTGTAGATGGTTTATATGAATTTAAAAATAATTCGTTAAAGGAATTAAAAAACAAAAACCAATCAATTTTTGTGGCAGATATGGTTTATGGTGAAAACAAATTGTGGATAGGTACAATGACTGAAGGTGTTTTAGAATATGCTTTATCATTAAAAAATAAAGAATTTAAGAATGTTAAACAGGTAATAGGAAAAAATACGCGTTCATTACTATTTGCAGACAATAAATTATGGATTTCAAATGAAAGCGGACTTGTTCAATACGACCCAAAATCAGATTATACTAAGTTATTTAATAAAAGTGATGGGCTTGAATTTTTCGAAGTTATTGATATGGAGCAAGTTGATGATTTTCTATATTTAGCAACGAATAAAGGGCTTGTTAAATTTCCAATTCAACTCCGACATTACAATACAAATAAACCATCAATTAAACTGACTGAAATAAGATTGAATAATTCTATTGTTCCACTATCAAAATCCATAGAATTACAAGCAAATCAATTGAATTTGACTATTTACTTTATTAGTACAGCTTTAAGAAGTCGAGGGGATTTTTTTTACAATTATCGAATTTTAAACTACGATTCAAAATGGAAAAAACAAAGTTCTAGTGTACCATTTATAAGTATCAATTCATTACCTCCTGGAAATTATATTCTCGAAATTCGCTCAGTGAATGAGGACGGGGTTCCATCAAAAACAATTCAGTTAGATTTAAAAGTCTTTTCACCATACTATGAAAGATGGTGGTTTTATCTAATACTTAGTTCACTTACAGCAACAATAATAGCTTTCGTTTTTGTTCTCAGAATTCGTTTTGTCAAAAAACAAGCTATAATTAAAAACAAATTAATTTCTTCACAACTAACTGCTTTGAAATCTCAAATGAATCCACATTTTATGTACAATACATTGAGTTCAATTCAAGATTTTATTTGGCAAAATGACTTAAAAAATAGCAATTACTTTTTAAGTAAATTCAGCATGTTAATGCGTAAAATTCTTGAGGCTTCAGATAAAGAAAAAATTACTTTGTCAGAAGAAATCGAATTGTTAACGTTGTATTTAGAGTTAGAAAAGTTGCGCTTTGGAGCAAATTTTAGTTTTGAAATAAAATTGGATTCTCAATTAGATAGTGACGCCGTTTTAATTCCTGCAATGATGATTCAACCTTTTGTCGAAAATGCAATAAAACATGGTTTACTTCATAAAACAGCTGACAAAAAGTTAAGTGTTGAGTTTAAATTATTTCAAAACAAGATAAAATGTGTTGTAATAGACAATGGAATTGGTCGTGTAAAAGCTAGTGAAATCAAAGAACGTCAACAAGCTCATCACACTTCTTTTGCTACTAAAGCGACACAAAAGCGAATAGAATTACTGAGTGTATATAACGCCTCAAACTACAGTTTTTTAATACTAGATTTATTCAATGATGCTGGTGAAGCAACTGGAACTCAAGTAGAGATTATTTTGCCATTGGGCTGACTTTTTAAATTAATTTCTACAGAAAGTTCTACAAAATCATAGTTTCATAGATTCAAATTAACGTTTCGTGAATCCATTTTGATATTACTAATTTTTTGAATTTTTCTTTGTGGTAAATAAATTACTATGAAAAAAATATTAATTCTTACTTTCTCTCTTTTGGTGCTATCAGCTCAGGGTCAAAAACTAAAAGACAAACTCAACGAAAAAGCCAGTGCACTCTCTGATAAAGCTTCTGGAAATTCGGGTTCAACTTCAGCAGGAGCAACAGCTCCCTTAACTGCTAATCAATACGAAATGATTGAACCGTTTTCTAAAGCAGCAAAACTTTGGATAACAAATATGACAAATGGCGTGGCTGAGAGCCCTGTGTTTTTTGAACCTACCAATTTTATGAAGGAATTTGAAAGAAACGAAAAAGGAATAGTAACGTCTTTTAACAGTGGTGGCACAATGAACCCTGATTTTGGTGAGTTTCCAAAGTCTTTTTTAGATTATCACCGCGACAAACAAATCTTTTTCATTCAAGGATGTTGTTTTATTTTAAACGTTTATAAATCCCCGATTAAAACAACAGAAGACGTTGATAAAATAATTACAAACGATAACGTTTTTGAACGTATTTTATGTCTTGGAAAAGAAGATGCAAAATCATTAACACTTGTAAAAGCAAAAGATTTAATCAAAAATTATTTAACGGAAGTTCAAAAAGGTATTGATGCAATAAATGCTTCAAAAGCCAATGCTGAAGCCGAACTAAGAGCTAAGTTTTCAATAAAAGATAAAAAATTAAAATCGCTGGCTATTGAATCATCGAATGAAACAATTAGCTACAAAGAATCTGTAAATTACACCATTATTGCAACTTTAGAGGATGGTTCAATTATCAAAGCAGGTGAAGGTGGACAAGGTTTTAAGGATGATTATTCTATTGAAGTTACAGGAATGATTGGGGGTGACGCTACTTCGCTTTACAATGGATTTTATGCAACACCTTCAGACAAAATAACATTGAAGGTTACCTCAAAATATCATCCTGGTAAAACAGCGTCTAAAGTTTTCAAAATGAAATATGACATCGTTGAGTTTACCGGACCGGGATTATTCAAGTTTTCTTCTCAAGCTGGTCAATCTCCATACAACGGGATAAGCTCAAGGGTAGAAGTCAAACAAGTTAAAAACTCAAATACAGGAGAAACAATGATGGAATACCGCATATTCAATATGAGCGGAACAAAGCCTGAATTTGCTTTTAAATGTAAACCTGAAACAAATGTTGACTTTAATATTGGTGCGAGAAATCATGTTTTGGAAGTAGATGGAGTAGGAAAAAACGGGTATGATGGTGGAGACTTGAAAATCATTGTTGACCCAAGCGTCACCGAAGCCTACAATTTCACTTACTCCGTTAAAGGCGCTCGTGGACAAAGAGGAAAAGCAGGTGACGGTAAACCCGGAAGAGATGGGAAAGTTGAAACTGTAAAACAAAAAGTATCTTGGTAATTAGATCTTGAACCTATTACAACTTAAATCTAAATTTAACCAAAGATTAGGAGGATTTACGTCCTCCTTTTTTATTTCTTTGTAAGAGAATGATAAGAGCAATTATTATTGACGATGAAGAACGAGCACGTAATTCGTTATATGCCGCGTTGACAGCTTTTTGTCCTAATGTTGAGGTTATTGCAAAAGCTTCAAATGTTTTAGAAGGCGTAAAAATGATTAATGAATTGCAGCCTCAACTTGTTTTTTTAGATATTGAAATGCCAGAATATAATGGTTTTGAGTTATTTTCATTTTTAC
>Ga0247844_1004194_pt1 | contig 19827 bp, 19 predicted proteins | sample LaCtaG_FD_192421 | JGI IMG/M metagenome (GOLD analysis project Ga0247844, IMG submission 192421) | Freshwater microbial communities from meromictic Lake La Cruz, Castile-La Mancha, Spain - LaCruzMarch201714.5m_1 | ecosystem: Environmental > Aquatic > Freshwater > Lake | place: Spain: Castile-La... | reverse complement strand
GGGATTGTGAGGCGAAATTTTCCATCACCCTTGTCATGTGCCGCTTTGAGTTCCTTAAGGTCCACCTTTTCAATTTGAACATCATGTCGAGCCAATGGACACCTCAAGATCTATAGGTAAATTTGGAAACGATCTGAGTCTATGGTGCTCAGATCTGGCGATCAAGATCAAAAACTACTTCTCTTTCTGCCAGCGTTCAGCCATCCATGGGCTGTGTGCTACTCCCTCTCGATCCTTGATCTTGATGGAAAGGGATCTTGGAGAGGGATGGGGGTAGTGTTCATTGGGTTGTTTGATCCAGAAATTGCTTGCTGATTGTAGAAAAAATCTGCATTTGCAAAACCACTTTCTTTTGATTGCCACACTAGTATCGACGCATGGATTCCTCGAAGTGGCAGGAAAGTCTTAATGGCGTCATAAATGACTGGGCTACTCAGACCCCTAAAAAGATAATAATTAGCCCTGATGTTGATGGAATTGCCAGTGCATGTATTTTAAACAGCATCTATGAAGTAGAAGTTATTGGGATTTATACAAGCGTCCACCTCCAAATGCTCGGGGATTACACTCGAGATGATGCTAGGAATGCACTTTGGCTTGACCACGACATTAATAAAGAAGGAGTAAGATGCATCGGGCAACATCTAGTGCAACACAAAGCAAGCGATTCACTGCCTTTACGAGATCCTAGAAGCTGGAATCCCAATATTTGGGTAGGGCAATCCTGGGAAGATTCCTTCAGGGGTACTGGAGGACGCAAGCGCGATAAGTTTCCTTTTGGAACAGCACATTTCCTCTGGGATTTGAATCATCGCAACGTAGAACTCACCCCATCACAACTAGCTGTCCTTGCCCATGCTGATGGAACGTGGTTCGCCGCTGATTGTTACCAAGCGAATGCATCTATCTGGCGAGACCTGATGTTTTCAGATAGCGCGTGGATAGATAGAATTCTCTCCTACAGACTTCAGACTTCATCACATCAGATCCACCGTGAATTTTGCGATGATCTCGAAAAGATTGGTTATAAGTCACAAAGTCGCAGTCAAAAAGCAAAATTGCTACCGGATGAATTGAAAAGTTTAGTTGGACGACAATCATTGACAATTAGACTTTCATCTGACGGAAACAAATATCTTGACAAAATTCGAAGTGGAATTCAACTTATCTCAACTTATATTGGTACCGCACCGCTAATCGGAACACAGGTAGGCTTATACATAAACGGGAATAGAGAATTGGTATACCCAAATCGCATAAAGAACTTCGATGAACTGATGGTGGAGGAAGAGATCTTTAGTCATGCTTTTACGGACTTTAGGTCACTTTCCTATACGGTCGGCCTAGATATTTGACCTTCACTCGCAGATACCCCAATAAAATCTACGGGTGTATGAATTTTTTGTGGTTTTAGCATAGAAAGCAAACATTTGTCACACCTTTTGATTAAGGTAACACCATGGTTGCCAATCGAAATTCCACTGTTCGACTAATCAAAGGATCTAGCGCAGAAGCGTCGTCCCTTGCAAATGATTTGGTTGGCCAAGTTTCACTTGTTGTTACCTCGCCTCCGTATCACAACGCAATCAGCTATAAAACACATTCGAAGGATTCTAAAGCGAATTATCGAACAAGAAGTGATTTGAATTATGGTACCCAATACATGCCTTTCCTAAATTCAGTTTGGAAGGCATCAATTGAAATGCTAAAACCAGGTGGAGTATTAGCCATAAATGTTGGTTCAGTTCTCGAAGACGGCTATCACTATCCGCTAGCAGAAGATATTATTGGTGAAATACTTGAAAACTTTGAAATACAATTTTTACGTTCGATTTTTTGGCATAAAGTAACGGCTGGTGTCAAAAGGGCGGGATCAGTTATTCAACATCCTTATCCTGGATATTGGCACCCAAATATAATGACAGAAAATGTCATGTTATTTAGCAAGCCTGGGGCAGATCTCAAGTTAAATTCTGATTACCCCGAAGAATGGAACAATCCGATTTGGGATCTTGCGCCAGTACCGCCTCGAACAATCAACCACCCAGCTCCCTATCCAGAAGATTTGCCTCACAGATTTATCCGCATGTTCACCGAGCCGGAAGATTGGGTTCTAGACCCTTTCAACGGTGCCGGCACAACCACTAAAGCAGCAATAGATCTTGGAAGAAATGGATTGGGCTTTGACATTGAAAAAAAGTACTTAGATATTTCACAGAAACGACTTCAATCTCCATCTTTAGTGCGCGAGAGTCAACTTCATATCCAACCTGTTTCCGTAAAAGACTTTGTTCCAAAGGCTAGTAAGGGTAAGACTCGTCATGGGTCTGGTCTGAAATCGGTGCGTAATGACTAAAGAATCTGCGATAACTTCAATCTCCATTTCCTTTTCAAGTCGTATTGCTTTTTCAGAGCCAGAGTTAAGAAAAACGATCACTGACATGAGTGATTTGGTTTCAAGCGGGGGCTATATTTTTATTTTGACTGAATATGGAAAATCTTTCATGCCAGGATTGTCTATAGAGTCAATTGCCCTAAGGGAACTGATGAATACTCCGGAAAAAAGAGATGACTCTTGGCTCTTTTTCGGAAATGGCGCTCTCCGAGGCTATAGCGAAGTAAATAGGAAGCTTTCTTCAACATGGCAATGGCTCATCCTACAAAAAAGTGGTGAAAAAACTTTATCCCGTCGAAAAACTTCATCAAAGAAACTGCTAAAGGAAGTAACGCTTCCGGTTAGCCATTTCGCATTTACCCGAGATGTTGCAAACAATGTCTGGCATTTACCAGAAAAATCGATCTTACAAAATGCAATTGGTAGATTCGGAGCCTTATTGTCTTGGCCCGGTGATGTCATGCTACACAGCCAAAATGGTAAATCACCCCAGAAAGTGGAGATAAAGAAAATGAATTTGGCTAACGATCTAATTGGCGTTGCCCAGAAAAAAATTTACCTTTGGGAAAATAAGGATACGCTGTTTTAACAGCGCCTTCTTCTGAGAAATTTATGGTAACTATGACTCCCAAGTCCGAACTAGAGCAAATACTTGCTGATCTATTACCAAACATTCCTGGATCCATTGATGGTAAAAAAGCGATTCTTCAAATGAAAAGGGAGGGATCACCTAATTGGAAACAGATGGAATGGATCGGTTTCTGGTTCGAACACTTAGTTTCAAAGCATTTGATCCCCGGCGGAAATAGCCAAGAACTGAGTAAACATGGCAAAACTACTTTTGATCTGAGGCGAAAGTATGTCTGGGATTTGAAATCTCATCCAAACCAAACTAAATCTCTAATTTTAAATGATAAAAGTGCCATTGAAGAGTGCCTAAGAGAAGAACCTGGCCTTGGTTTCATCATTCTTTCTGGTGATGTGGAGTACGACGAGGCCGGGGAATTCAAGAAGTGGCACGATACCCTCAAAGGTGGAACTAGTGCTTATGAGAAATCCAGAGTGCTTAGAAATGCCCCCTCTAGGCGCAGAAAAGTGAGATTTAGTCCAACATCGATAGATGCTTATTGGTTTACAAAGGTTTCTGAGATTGAAAAATGTCTTACGGAGGGAATACTTGCTGAATTCCAGACTGGGATGCGAAACTCAAATGGCAAGTTTCGGAAACCTAAAATTATGATCAAAGATATTGCTGGTCTAGACGTTTACAACTTAAAGTCTGTTTCTATCAAGTAATTTTCTGTTAGCTTTGTTTTTCGCCTTCTAAAATATCAATCAATAATGCGCCAGTATCAAGTTCTGTTCGAATCACGTTAAGTCCAATTTCGGCTAACCACTCAGAGGCCGCATATGGTCGTGCCGATAAATCTGGGCGCATAATGCAAATCAAGTCTCTAAGTGAGCCGATTGGATCAAGTGTTCCGATGCCATACTTGGTGGTTCTATTCCGAACGTTAGGCAAATCTGTCTCGTTAAATCCCCTTGCAAGAGCGACAGCACAGGCAGTCCTGTAGGCATCCTGACCATCTTCAAACCACTTATAGACCTTTGTAAGGTACTCAATATGATCATTTCCTTCGATACTTAGTCCAACTTGAGCCTTGTCCTTGAGAATATTTTCTTGCTCCATGATCAAACTGCCTTCCTAATAAATGATTCTTTGGGTGACTCACCAATTGTAATTTCATATCGATTTGAAACTCTTGGGAGCAAATTGTCTGCAGATTTTGCGCTCAGTTTTTCTCCGGACTGTAAGAGCAAAATAACCTGTTCCGATTCCAGTGGCAAGTAATGCAAGATGTTGTCTCTATGTACATCATCGAGCCGCGCAAATGGGGTGTCTAGAACCAAACATCCAGATCTCACAGCTTTTCGACCTAACGCCAAAATCAAACTAAGGGCCACAACTTGTTCGACTCCCGCGCCACGATGATCAAAAGAACGACCCGAGTCGTCAACTAACCTGAGCCCATAATTCTCGTTAATTTCCAAATTAGAAAAAGCATTTTTTGACACTAATTGCTTAAAAATCTCGGATGCGGCTTTTTCGACCTCACGCTTAGTTGTTTCTCTAAAATTCTGTACCGATTTTTCAAAAATGATTGATAAATAGGAAGCTACTGCATGCTCAATCGTCACTTCATTCACATCCACTACCGACTGCAACTTGGAGTACTTAGATTGCAAGGCAGATATTTCCTTCTCTGCTTCAACAGCCTTGGTGTTTTCAGTTTTAATTGAAACCATGGTGATACCAATTTCGGAAGACACCGTGTGTCTTTTTGCATTCAACTGTTGAACTTCTGATTTATCAATTCCATCCAACTGCTTTGAGATGTCATTCAGTCTTTGTCGGCGTTTCATGTTTTCATTCAATAGTAAGCGGATCGATTTTTCATCGCTGCGGATTAGGGCTGCTTTCGGCGGGACTCGGAATCGAGAGAGTCTCTTTGATTCTTCCATGAGGCTCTCAAGTGATGGAACCATCGGGATCTGAAGCTCTGTAATTTCGACCTTCAACTTTTCGATTTGCTGAGTGATCTCAGATTTCTTGGACTCAGGGATTCCCTGCCCACATTCTCCACAACTTCCAGATTCCAAACTTCCAGCAAGTGCAGATAATCGAGCATTTTTTGCTGAGAGGCTAGAATTTCGTGACGCAGCAATTTCTGTGGCATTCTGCGTTTCCGTGTACTTGCTCTCAACTAAATGAGAAATAGGAAGCCACCAAGATTCTCGCATCGCCAATTGAATTTCTGAGCGCAATCTCTCAATTTCCTTTAAATCAATGGCTTCCTGGTCTAAAAGCGTCTTTTCGATTCCTATCAATTCGGATGATTGCTCATGCTTAGCTAGCTGTTTATCAAGATCTTCCTTTTCCTTTTCCTTTTCCTTGTGACGAGCAATGGCTTTAGACAGCTCTGTCTTTGCTTTCTTAAACTTCTCCTCTTCTAGAGAGATTTCATTTTGAATTCTTGTTGATTCCTTAGAGGATTCAGAATTTTTCTTGATTTCTGCATAGGCTTCGCTAGACACTGATTTCAAAGCTTCGCGGACCGCAACAATTGCAGGAACACCAAGAATATCTTCGATCGCACTTTTAATCCCCTCAGCAGCAAGATTGTCATCTTTGACTAATTTTTCATAATCTTCAAGAACTTCCATATCGCAGAGGAAGAAAATACTTATTTCCTTATTCATAATTTGATTAACAGTAGGCTGTATTTCGACATGTTCAACAAAATTCGAATTCTTACGCATGATCACTTTTTGCTTACTAGAAAGTCTTTTTCCCTCACGATCTGTCGAAATCTCAGCAGTTCTTTGGATCAAATAAGAATCACCATCACTTTCTAGAGCAAGAGTGACACTAAATACTCTTTCGCCATCATCAAAGGCTGAATCATTTAGGAGGTTTTCTTCCAAGACTTTTCTTCCCGTGCGGTCAATAACTTCTCCGTACATGGCCCACTTAATTGATGAAAACAGACTACTTTTGCCTCGATTATTTTCTCCGTAGATCAAAACCACTGGGTGGTCTTTCGAAGTATCAAATGAGACTTTTTGCTCACCCACATACGGCATGAAATTAGTCATTTCGACTGATCGTATTATCATCTGTTTTTCCTAATTGCTGAACGGATTGAAATTTTTATACTTTGTTTAATTTTCTGCGGGGAAGAGTCAAATTGCATACTCAAGCCAGACGCAAGCAATTCATCGATTAGATTTTCATCGATTAAATCACCAACAACTTCAGGTTTCTCGGAGTCCATAATCTCCAATAGATTCATAACTTCCGTTTTAGCTCTTTGCAAAGCGTCTTTACGTTTTTCAGTCATTTGGATACTCCTCCTTTACCATATTTGTTTCGTCTTCAAAAGATTCTTGTACAAAAGCACCATCGATTAATTGCATTCTCGAAATCATCTCTTGAATATCAATTTGAATCGTAGAATTGTCTGCATCGCCTGCAAATGCAAGCATACGTTCGATTTCCTGTTTATTCAATGGGACGTCCTCGGAGGAGGTAACCACCACGTCAAAAATGGTTGCGTGTGACTTTCCACTACTGATATTGCTTCTGAGAACTCTTCCGCGACGTTGAATATATTCTCTTGGATTTTGAGATGATGCCAAGATGAGCGCATGGGTGGCTGATGGAATGTCGACTCCTTCATCCAAACACTTAATGGCGACAAGGACGCCACCATTTAACTTGAAATTCGACAAGGTTTCTGTTTTTGAGCCGGGCATGGCATCGTGATAGACATCATTTTGTATATTGACATTTCGTAAAGCCTCGGACACCTCACTTAACTGACTAGTGTCATCACAGTAGACCAGCCAGTTCTGTCCACGGCGATAGTTGTCTCGAAAAATGTCGGTAGCAAATTTGGTTTTTCCACTCGCACCTTTCAAAATTGCTGCTCTGCTGAAAATCAGATTCTGCAAATAACCTGAGAACGAGCTAAAACTCTTACCCTTTTCTCGTACAATCAAAGTTCGAATTTTATTGGACAGCTCTTCGTATTTTTCTTCTTCTTCTGGGCTTAGATTGACCGTTCCAAAATGATAGTCGTATGGGACCAGTCTTCCCGCCGCAATCGCATCTGCTATTTGGAACTTAGGTTCGAGTCCTGTTCCGAAAGTTCTTTCAATTCTAGATGTTCCTTCTGGATCCCCAAAACGCTCATAAGTAGCGCTTAGGCCCAGTGCCGCTCCAACACTTGACTCAATTTTACTCATCAAATCTATACATTGACTCTGTCCGAGCGTATGCACTTCATCTGCTACAACCAAAAGAGAACTAGAAACTTGTAATCTCTTTGTGAAGGTTTCACTAGCTGCTGAAGCAACTGTGGCAAGAGTAATTCTTGGGCCGAAATCTTTACTTGCACGCGTGTTGTCAGAAAGGAAATGAAGCCACTTCTCTTTTCCTCCTAAGTCTCCACCAACAAGTAAGGGCTGAATTCCGATCTCTGTTGCGATTTCCTCTGCCCATTGTTTCTGCAAAATCTGTGATGGCACAATTATCAATGCTGGTCTGCCATCAGAAATCCAGTCTCGAACTGCATTTATGGCCGTAATAGTCTTTCCTGCGCCTGTTACATGATCGATAATTCCTTTAAAACCTTTTTCCTTCCAATCTTGAAGCACTGCACTCTGATGAGGCATTAATTTTTTAATCACAACGTTTTTTTCCGAGGATTTCAAGGATTTTCTTGCTTTGACTTTAAGGACATCATCGATTAATTCTTCTAGCTTATGAGGCGTTGACTCCCTTACTAAGATTTCTCGAGGCACAGCAGGCAAGTCACGGACGACTAAATCAGGGAGTATTCCTGTCCAGAGTGCATTGAAGTAGGTTTCCATATCACTCACATCTTGTACCGACTCATGACCGACGTAAGTTGACTTGGCAATAAAAGACTCGCTATTTCCATAATCTGACCAACCAGACCAAGTCTCATTCGTAGATCCAATAAAACCAATCTTCCCTCCATTAGCATCTTCAAAAATACCAACCTTGCTATGGAAAATACCGCGACCAAAATTTTCTCGAGTGGCAATTTTGATTTCCAAATTACCCATTTCGACAAGCTTTCCTAGTAATTTGGTAGCAGATCTAGTCTCATCTGCATTTAACATTTCTTTCAAATCGCGCTCGAGTGAATTCTCCATAACTAACCGTGCCTGTTGGCCGTACTCAATTGCCTCTAAGTCTTCAGGCATCAGACGGGGGGAGCAAACAAGTTTTATAATTCCCCCGTTTCCTACGAATGTAGCCAAAGACTCTTGAGCGGCAATGTACACACTGCTACTAAAATAGCCTGCGGCTCGATGGTAAGAAACTGAGTTTGATAAACAGTTTTGTAAGAAATTAATTGGCGAATTACCGCCTTGGAAGAATAACCCTCTAGTTGAAACACTTTCGAGTGATAATGAATTTCTACTCACGGCAGTACTTTACCTGTTGATTTTGCATGTTTAAACTCATTTCGCAAGAAGCCGAATGGCTAACACAGAAACAGTCTACTTTCTTCTGAGACTGACACGAATTCTTTACGCTCGATAAAATTGAATTGTTGCCGTATGGGACAAATAAGGATTTCAAGTCTTTATCCTGCTTGATATTGAAGACAAATTAACCAAGCTCCTTGAAAATGCGCACTTTTCTCGTTGTCTTTGTCATTGATATAACTTTGGTGTCACCACCAACACCTTGAACTGGTTCGTCTAAATATGACTTTAGGGCTTCAATTTGAACGAACAACCTACTCACAAATTCAAGCCTCTCCAGAGTTAGAAAGTCTAAACGTCTGACAGATTCTCGAAATTGTTTCTCAGCAATTTCTCGCATCCCAGTATAGAAATCATTTTCATGCCCTTCCTTCAGAAATTGTGTAGCCATTTCATTGATTTCTCGGTGCCTGACGCGTGAGTGTCCTCGGGTCAATTGCCAAACAGCTGAATCAACTGCCAATGCCACATACCAATTGAAATTAGGATTTGAATAGTCACTAACTTTTATCCTTGGCACACGGCAATATGAGTCCGCAATTTCAAAACTGATACCAGTCGGAAGCCAATCTTCCTTTCCATAACCCACCATCAGAATCTTCACATTTGGCTCAAAATCCATCGCATTTTCTAAGGTTGCTAAGACAACAGAAATGATAATCTGATCTATTTCGCTTTCGACATTAAGAGGCCTTTCAAATACAGTTTGAAACAGCTCTAATAACCTCGGAAACAAGATTGTTTTGTAATCTGGATGTTGATTAATCCTTTGAAAAGTGCGTTGTCCATCAACATTTTGTAAGAAATGTGAATCAGTGATCAAGTTTTGATGTAAACGCTCAACACTCATCAGTTTTTCCACCGTGGTGTCATTCGAATTATTATCTGCTAACTCTAATTGATCTCCAAAATCATTCCACGCACTCCCATATATGTTCAATGAATTCCGTGAGATGTTAACTAAAGAAAAAAACTCTTCCAAGAAAGTTTGAGTGTCACCTATTTCTATATGATCAGAATAGTGTTCACGAAAAACTTCAAACTGCTCTTTTGCATACTCAATGAGTTGATCGACATCGGATTCATCGAAGTTAAATGCCTGCTGAGCGAACCAAATCGAAAAATCAACGAAATAATCATCAAGTTTTGGAAAACCACTCTCTGGCAATTGATTCTCCCAAGACCTGATGATTTCATTTATCTCGATATTCTCGTGCATCGCACTTCCCGCAGCTGCAACCGCAATTTGATGCTTTTCCAACAAAACAACTTTATCAACAGGATCAACCCAGGTTTGATCGGTTTGGGTGGCTGTTTGATTTGAATCAGAGGCCAAGGCGAATCCATAGTTATTCCAAACTGCATATATTGCGGTCACTCGTGTCTCATCCCTTCGTTATTTCTTTAAATTCCATGAGATCCCACTCGAGGCCCTTGGCTCTTCCAAAAGGAAATTCTTTCCCATTCTGGGTGCTGATGTCGATGGTTCTTAGGTAAAACTTTCCTTTATATTCAGTCACATTTGAGAGGGTGAGTTTTACTGGCGCTGTCACTCTCTGGCCCTCTGCGCAATTGGGTTCGCATAAGTTTTCAGAGTAGATCCCTGTGCCCACAGCTCCCTCTTTGCTCCAAGTGACCCACTGAATCTTTTCGACAAAGATCCCTCCATCAGCACATGTGATGGTGATGCTTTCCGGTTTGTATTCTGCTGTATCGCAGTCCCAAGTCAAAACCTGTTCAGGGGTAAGGGTTTTAGTTTGCTGACTGTAAAACAAACTCACTGCAAGTGCGGCGGATAGGAACACCGCACCTGCAGTGATGGCGACTCTGGATTTACTCACCGTTGATGGTCTCTTCCAGGGTCTTAATTCGGCGACGGATCTCGTCGGCTTCTGTAACTCGACCTTTGATAGTCAAGATATTTGCAATCTCTTTTTCAAGTTCGATTGTGAGATCCCAATCAGGGTTGGCAGTCCTTGAGTTCATCCCTAGTGAGTCTCGGAGTAGATTTTCTGCTTCATCTAGTTCGGCAAGTAAAACCTTTGCGCATCCCAGGCGATATGTGGCCCAGGCTTCTAAACTGCTGTTCTGTGATGTGATTGCAAAGTCCAGTCCCTTTTGGGCATGTACTGTTGCTTCAACACCATTTTTAAGTTCTATGTAACTAACTGCTAGATACTCATCGCAGTAGTAAACCTTTTCAGGTTCTTTATCCTTCTTGAAGTGCTCACGTGCCTTGATCAGGTACGGAATTGCTTCTGGATACCTTTCCAGTTTCATCAGTGCGAATCCGGCGTTGTAACCATCTATTCCCATAGTCCATTCGGTTAACTCTGGATCAACCTCTTGCATGGCTTTAAGGTGGCAATCTAATGACTTCTGATACTCACCCGCTGTGAAGAAGAATCTTCCTGCCTCGCGCAACATATCTGTTGCATCAACTGGATTATCTTCTTTGAGAACATCAACTGCATGGAGTGCAAGTTCTGCAGCTTCTACCTCTCGGTCAAGCTTTCGAAGAGACCATGTGATTCCCTCATACACATGGAGTAATGCTTGGGTACTTACTGTTGCTTGAAGAGATTCATAAATATCTCTCGCACTTTCACATAGCGCGAGCGCTGACTTAAAGTCACCGCGTTCATAAGCCATGTGACTAAGTGTCACAAAATTATCGGCACGATCAACGCCTTCGGAGCGAGGGATACTGTCCCATAACTCTTTTTCATCAGGATTGTTTTCTGTGCTCACCTTTTCCTTTCTTCCGACAATGGTGCTTCTGACTGGTGGAGAAGTTACTGACCGTCACTGACAAATCTGCTTGGGGGCTTGGGGTCAGCGTTGGGCAGTTTTTGGGGGAAGCGGAGAGTAACACAGAATTCGAACAGATGTTCGGGTAGAATCTGTTGGACCCAAGGGGATTTGGGCAACAAAAGGGTCAGTAGCCCCGCTTGGGGTTCACAATGACCGCTTGGACGCTGACTCCAATTGTGGTGAACTGCTCTGCAAGATCCAGGTTCTGTTCCCTAAAGAGTTTTTCGTCGAAGGCTTGCTTGGTCTCATTGGAGCGTGACCAAGTGCAGACTCCCTCAATGCCGCCCGCAGAAGCGCAAGCGGTCTTAATCCGGGCCTCGGCAATTGTCTTGATCCAATTTGCATCGGCCTCAATGCTCAATACTTGTAGGTATTGCCCATGCAACTCCTGATAAGTCCTTTTACTTGATTTAACATCATCGATAAAATCTTCTATCACTTTCAAAATATCAAATAGTTCAGGGTCGATTTCGTTAAGTGAATCTTTAATTTCCTTAGGAATTATGGGAGTAAAGCGCTGCTTTGAAGTTTCTTCAAAAACTACATACTTTTCATATAGATCAGGGTACCGCTCCCTGAAAGACTCCTTGTCGAAGGATTTTCTACCCTCCTTCAACTGAATTTCTACAATTTGATTGAGCGCAATCCCAGCGCTTGCTGCTTCCTTGAGTGCATCAGAGATAGATTTTAAGACTTTTCCAGCAGCCTTAGAACGAACATCAGCTGCTGCATAACTCTTGTGCCAGCCAAGAATCTCTTCATCAGTAGAAAGGATCTCTTCTGAGGATACTTGCTTTTTGAGAGATTCGGCCTGCTCAAAGAAATTATAGTGAACATTAACTTGTTCATTCAGTAGGTGAATCAAGGCTACCGCTTTGGCTAACTCATTTTCTTGAAGTTCAAGCCACTCACCGCGCACACCCTTAGAAGCCATTAACTTGTGAAAAACTGTCTCTACTTCTTCAACAACCCGGCATTTAATAAAATCGTGCACAAAGAGCTCACGTGGGTTGCCCGTCTGATGATCTTTCAAACGCTCTGCCGAGGTACGTTCCTTCTTTTCGCGAACAATTCCAACCTTGTAATAGTTGGTCTTCTGATTGGTCCGAAGATCTATCTCACCAATTACATAGAGTTCGCCTGCTGTGAACTTCATTTATCCCCCTGTTTAATGGCTAATTCTGTTGCATAAGTCAGCAAGTCCATCAAAAATGGCTCAATTTCTGAGTCTTCGGCATCATCGATGGCAACGATCGTGGACGCTTTCGAACGGCTTAGTGCGATGTATGTCAGGTTAACCAGGGGTGGCTTAATACTCCCACCATCACGCTTTACCCATTTCTCTAACTGTAGAAGGTCAAAAATGACCACGTGAGAAGCGCTAAGGCCCCTAATACCTTGGAGGGTTACCAGCCGGATTGCGCCAACTTTTGGAACATCTCTCCGAGCCTCCTTGGGCACCAAATCATGGAAATCAAAATTGAATTCTGTTGCCACTTCTTCAAGCACTTCCCTAACCAATTCGTATCCGCTAGTAACTGGTTCATCATTCTCACCTGCTTTCTTCATTGAAGGAGCCAGGACTGCAACGAGTAAATCTTCACCTCGATTTGCCCGACGTGAATCTTCAATGGCACCGAGAATGATGTTTTTCACAATTGAGCGACGTTTGTTACCCGCAGGAAGTAGCTCTACTCTAAAGTCGTTCTTAGTCTGCGGAATCTCAAGATCTAATTCAAACTGATTTTCAGAGCTAGGGTTTTGATGGAATTTATCTCTTAACCACTCCTTAGCAGCACCTAAATCTGGAAACTTCTCCCAAAATGCTTGTGCTAAGAGAAACGCCTTCGTTGAGTTTCTAAATGAGCGCTTTAGATGATTTGCCTCAGAATTTTCGAGAAACTCCTTTAACCATAGGCTTGGATGCGTCTCATCCTTAAAGAAGTTATTTGTCTCTTGGCCTTTACCATAAGCAATAAACCATGCTGCATTTGGACGGGCGATTAATTCGACAACACGAAAAAAATCATCGCGAAGATCTTGAGATTCATCAATCAAAATTACGTCGTACTTTACAAAAGTTCTGCCTTCTTCGCTTTCTAGATTGGCTTTCACATTTTCAAGGACCTGGGCTTCACTTTTGATACCAGCAGAATGACCAAGTTCTTTGTATAGTTCCCAGATATCAAAAACATCAATAAAACCGTACTCCTCAACCTTCTGGCGCATTATCTGATATTCGCGCTTTTGATCTGCCGCTAGTACTTTGTTGAAGCAGACGTGGAGCACTCGAGCACCAGCAGCAAGATTCTTGAGTCCTATTTCTCTCAAGATCGTAGTCTTTCCTGTACCAGGAGCTCCTTGAAGCGAGACTTTATGTGCTTTGCCTAAATCGTATTTATCTGCAATTCTCTTAGAATCCTTAACCGGTCGGGCTAGTTCATTGGATATCGACTTAGAAATTTCAACTCTGTACTTGGTAGGTGCAATGGCGGCCCGAAACGCTTCTAGGTCGCCATGTGCGCACCTTGCCAGCAGGGGAACTGTTGTCCCAAGAATTGGTTTATCCCAAAGTCTTTGAAGAGCGCTAATCAACTTATTGTAGTTATCGATGTCATCTTTAAAGATACACATTTCTTCAAAAGCAATTATTCCCGGTGCTTTGAAGTGTTGCTTCCACTCCTGTCGAGTGATTTCGGACCAAAGGACTGTAGATTGCAGAAATGGAAGACTCTTCTTGTCTTTCAGTTTAGGAAACCTTCTAAGGTGATCCCGAAGTTTCAGCGAACCAGTAAGCAATTGTGATTTTGGGTGGGTCTTTTTCTGATCATTCTTTAGGATGAAATCAGTCATTGTAAATTCTTGGATTGCATCGATTTTCATGGATTTGATCTCAATTAGATAGTGACCGACCTGATTATCAATGAGGATGAGATCCAAATCTGTTACCCCGGGTATGTAATTAACATCAAACCAAAGTTCTAAACCTGGATTTGGGAATGACTTTAGTATTTGACCAACAACGTACTCCCCGTGGTGCCCCTGGCGGTCTATAGGTAACTCAGTATGGATAGTGGGCATTATGAACTTCGCAATCTTGAGATGACTTCGTTGGCTAAATCTTCAGAGATAATTGGAATTCCCTTAGCGCGTGCATCGATAATTTTACGTTCACCTGGCTTGTTAGCCGCTCGTACCACGAATGCCATTGCGTTAACGATTGGTCCTCTGTCGTAGGTAAGACCTACTGACCTAAAGTCATTTATCATTGCGTCTTTGCCAATCTCCGGGGTCCCAGTAATACTAATTCTTGTCTTTCGGGAAGTTCTAAGTAAATTCATAATTGTTTCTGGTGAGTAGTCCTCAGATGCTGAGCGAATCCTTACCTGCGGCTCGACAGCTTTCTCTTGGGGTCTTGGAATTGCAACCATCCTGTGCTTAAGTGATTCAACTTTTCTATCAAAGTGTTCGCCATGTTCATTAAGTTTGCGCAATAACTCTAAGGTTGGAATAACATCACCAATTGCTTGATGTGATTCTACGTGGGAGATTTCGAATAACTCCGTCAAATACTCCAAAGAATATTTCTCAAGACTTGGAAGAATAGCTTTTGTGAGATCTCTAGTGCACATTGTTACGGGTAGGTACTCTTCAAGCCCTAACCTCAAAAACTCTTTATACAAAACTCTATTCTCGAATGCGGCAAAGTGGGCTACCACAATCCTTGACGACAAAAATCTATGAATATCTGGCCACAAATTTTCAAATGTTGGTGCGTCTTGAATTTGATTGGCAGTTAATCGTGTTAGGCCCAGAATCTTCTTACCTACTAGCACCGGGGGACAAATTACACTTTCATATCTTGCAACTTCGTTCAAATTCTCGTCTACCGCAATCATACCGATCTCAATTGCGTAGGGATTTTCAAGAGAGGTTGTTTCAAAGTCGAGAATAGTTAAAGATCCGCGCATTTTTACCAGTTCGTATCTAGTTCATTCATCTGAAACTGATTTGGATTCAATATACTCACGGACACTACTGATGAATTCATGCTTCCAAAGTAACTGTGGTGGAAATTCATCGTCATCAAAATCGTCATCAACAAGATCATCAATATCTTGCGCCCATTCGTTTAAAATGTCTCTTAGCTCAGGACTAAACTCAATCAGTTGCACTAAAACACTTGCAAGTCGCTTATTTACATCAAGCCATCCAAAGCGATTAGCTGAATTACTAATATTGAAATATTGAATAAATGAGAAGAAGAGTTCAGTGGTTAATGAATCCCTTACAAACGCTTCATTTCGGAAGGCAAATTCCAATATCGAAGTACAATCTTCTGCAATCAGGTATCCCAAGTCGTAGTCGGGCATACACTGCGCCTCTGAGTCACTGAGTTGATTCTTGGTTTTTTCCAAAATACTCTCACAAAGAAAAGTTGTGTAGTTTAAATTCGCCAGTAAGACTTCCAATATGTAATCCACTTGTAGGTCTTTAAACCATTTTTCAGAGTCTAAGAGGCCAAAGTCGCCCCTATAATTTTTAAAGCACTCGCTGTACATGACCAGTACCTGATCCAATAATTGGGGTTCATCAATGTTTTCATATGAGGACACACCGCCATCGTAGGTCACACCAATTTGAATCCGCCACTCTTTTCAAGGATATTTGTGCGAATGACCATGATCGATTCCCAGTGGAGAGTCTCCCTAATATCAAAGACGTTAGCCTTTACGGCCTCGCGCTATCTGTCCAGAAAGTTGCGCCCACACCTCTGGCGTTCTTGTATCTGGCAAATAGCCGCCAGCGCCTCCAATTAGGATTGGAAGTGAAGGAAATCTAGAGCGAATCATCTTTGCCACGGTGCCATAACCATCCAATGTGAACAGAAGTGAACTCAGTGGATCCTCGGCATGGCCATCAGCACCAGCAGCGACAAATATGAGCTCGGCATTGAACTCGTCGGCTAGCCGACAGAATTTGGCAACGCCTTTGAGTAAAGCCTCATCCCCCTTTCCAATATCCCCTTCCTCGCCTTCATCCCCAAGTGGGAAGTTGTAGACAAACTTCTCAGGGACGCTGCTGTTACCTGTTCCAGGAAATATCCCTTTCTCGTGAATTGAAAATGACAGGACGTTGGGATTCTCTGCAGTCAGATTTTCAGTTCCATCCCCGTGATGGGCATCAAAATCAAATATCGCAACCTTTTTATAGAATTCCTTTGTTGCGATATCGGCAGCTAATGCGAAGTCTGCAAATACACAAAAGCCAGATGAGTAGTCATACTGCGCATGATGTTTAGCTCCTGGAAAGTGAATAGCAGTATTGGTTTTTCCTGTTAAGAGAGCATCAAGTGCAACTAATGTCCCGCCTGCAAAGAGTGCAGCCAGATTTGATAGTTCTGGACGCGCACCAGACCATTGACCAGATTTGTGATCGTCCAAGACTTCAGCGATGTATCTAGATGAATGAACTCGTAGAAGTTGATCCCTAGTGGCTAATCGAGGTTCAAGTATTGTCAGTTCTGTGTTCTTCTCACTCAATGACTCCGTGAGAAGCTTCTTGGCGTTAATGAATCTGCGCCCTTGAGTTGGGTGGTTTGGATCGAAGATCCAGTTTGCGTATTGATCTGAATGTACTAAGTATGTAGTTTTTGCGACTTCCTCCTTAGGAAATAGTTTTCAAGATTTCTCTATAATTTTTGCCATAATTCTTCGGAGATACAAATGCACATTGAGGGCTGGCAGGCTGGAAGTATCGCTTGTATTTAGAAAGTTCTGGAACGTGCTTGAACCAGTCTGCCTTTCCTCGACCTATCAGAATGATTGCGCCTCGGTCGATTGCTTTTCTGACGAGTTCAAATGTGTAACTTTGAGTAGGTGGCATCACGCGTGGCTTCTTCCAACTGAAAGAGTGGTAGGGCACTAATTCACATGAAAGGACTTTTTTTGAAATATTTTGCGCATCAGTCGCTTCGATCAAATGGCGGAAGCGTTTTTTATACCAAGTGTGCCCGTCGGTTCCTTCCAAAATTGGATTAAAGAAGAAATGCGGATAGTCACTTATTGAATGTTTTAAATTCGCTATGGATAGTTGATGGATTAAGTCAGCGCCATTCTGCTTCTTACCCGAGACGTCGCCTCGAGTGGCTCCAGGATTGGCTAGAAGAACAAGTAGATCAGCTTTTGTGTCACCAATCCAAGGTTCTGGAGCTAAAAGTGGGAGAAATTTATACTCTGCGGCGACACTTAGATTGTGTAAACCAACTGAGTGACGATCGAGTTCGTGAATCATATTTGTTGAAATCTCAAAATCATGCCAGGGATTTTTCAAGGTATTACTCCCTTACTTATCTGCTGCCCCGAGATGATTGTCTCTTTACCAGTGCCGAGATCACGAATAACGACTTTGACTGTGTAATTAGCATCTGGAGATAGTGATCCCACTGAAAGAGTTTCACCCGCACCAAATAGTCCAATAGCTGTTGTTGATCCACCGGGACCAACAACCATTAGTGAAGCAATTGACTTTGTAGGGTCATAGTCAGGAATAACCGGGGTTTTAATCTCAACTACGCGGTGTCCTGATGCATCAGTAGTTGAAGAGGTAACAGCAGGTGCTGTAACCGTTGCCTTATCTACTACAGGGTTACGTGCAGGCTCAGGGACGACGATTGGTGCTGGGATTGTTGTAACAACAGGATTTACAATCACCGTTTCCTTATTGGTAACGGTGTCTGTAATGACTGTTTTGACTGTCACATTTTCATTTTGTGGCAGGTTATTGACAGTGACCGTGGTGCTTGCAGCTGTTGGATCGACACCTATTGAAGTGGTTGATCGCCCATCTGTGACTACCTGTACTTGAACAGTGGAGTTAGCTGGAACGTTAACTGTTGGAACCTGGATGGTTACAGAAATAGAGTTATCTGGTGCAACTGTTTGTGATGTCACTTTAGGAGCATTTTCAAAAGGAACTGGTGTGCCAACCGGTGTTGCTGGTTCATTTAGTGGAGCTTTTTCAACTAAACCAGTCTTTGGAGTTACTTTTTCTGTGGGTGAAACTTGAGCAGAAACAATGCTGCCTTGGTAGATGGCAGAGAGGCGAAGCACTCCCTTTTCATCAATGTATGTGACGCCATCTCCTTCAGGTAGTTTGATGATGACTGCGTTGTCGCTTAAGTCTTCATTTTCGCTATGACCATCCCAGTTGATGATCTTGTCGATCACACCATCTAGGACAACTGCATACTTCGCAACTTCTGCCGGGGCAGGTGTTGTGCCAGCTGCTTGTGGGGTTGACTCAATCTGGGCAACATCAACTTTGTAGTAGATGTCAGATCTAACGTGAAGGAGATCCTCCCCCATCATGCGATCAACGGTAGAAAATTCACCGTCTATTAAAAGACGGTCGATATACCAATTTGCATTAGCTGATTGTGTAATACCTGACAACGAAAGAATGAAGGCTAATGTGATCGTTAAACGCTGAATCTTCTTTTTCATTTCAATAGTCCCTGTCTTTGGTAATCGAATAGTTAATTGTGTTGCATCCGCTCTCATTAGTGAACACCCTTTCATGCTGATTTTCTCTCAGATTCAAGTCCAAGTGCCCGATTTGCCTCGGTTAGAAGCCAATGTTCATATTCGCCATTACACAGGGCATATGTTGAGCGCTTCTCACGCAATGTATCAATTGCTTGATCAGCTGACATGCCGCTGATCATGAGAGTCAAAGCGGTTACTAGTCCGCTTCGATTAAGACCTGCTTGACAACGAATGTTTACTCTCTTGCCAGAGGCCCACTTTGAATGAGCCCACTGTGCAAGTTCAATGATTGTTGGTAGGTAATCCTCGATGATGTCAGCATCTGGAAAACCAAATCTGCGTTCTTCAACGCCCCAGTTAGCAGGTGCTGCCCAGGCATAGAGCGTTACAACACAATCAAACTCATTGCTGCCATCAAAGTGGCGGAGCACCTGTGGTTGATCGATTGTGGCGTTGTCATCTGTTCCACCCATAAATAGATTAGGTGCAACCTCTGAGTAAAGCGGGGTTATTTCGTAGTTCAATTTTTTCTCCTTAGTTCAAATATTCATCGGTGTCGATAATTGGATCGACTGGTTGATTGCGCACATTGCGAGCGCGGGTTTTGCGTGAGTAGGACTCAGTCATACGCTTTGATGAATACATAACATCTTGTTCTTCAGCTGTTTGAGCTAAGACATCGATCTCATCTGCTTCTGCTTTGATAATCGCAAGTGATTCAGCGCTGCGCTCATCTGTGACAGGTATCAAAGAAGCCTCACGACGAAGGTTGGCCGCAGTGCCTTTTAGGCGACCAGAGGCTTCTTTGATCTTTCCTGTGAGAAGCTCTTCAACTGCTAACGACTTTGCAGTTTGAGCTTCTAGGATCAATCGCTCGGCACGAACGATTGGGTCAGAGATGCGACCTGCTGCAACATCACCAGGAACGACATTTACGTTAACTGGCATTGACACAGAGATTTCCTGACGCTGAGCAAGATCTAGATA
>Ga0247844_1004193_pt1 | contig 19832 bp, 19 predicted proteins | sample LaCtaG_FD_192421 | JGI IMG/M metagenome (GOLD analysis project Ga0247844, IMG submission 192421) | Freshwater microbial communities from meromictic Lake La Cruz, Castile-La Mancha, Spain - LaCruzMarch201714.5m_1 | ecosystem: Environmental > Aquatic > Freshwater > Lake | place: Spain: Castile-La... | reverse complement strand
CTCATTAAAAGAGCAGCATAAAAAGGGGAGGGGTAGGCACTTGGTTACTTGTATGTTCACCAAGATTATCTATAGAGAGGATCTTTAGAATTAATTTCCATACTACAGTGATATTACGCAACTTTAGGCATTGACAAAAATTGTCCAACTTTTCCTGTAGACTATAATGTGAAGGACACGAATCTTAGTTTTACTACTGCTAGATTTTTTTATGCACAGAATGATTCTTACCAAAGAATCATGTCGCCGTAGGCGCCTCGTAAGAGGCAAGCACGATTGATCGTGCGCAGACAATGTGCTGTATGCCGCCGAGGCATGGATGCCAATGAGGCGGCGAGCATTAGATTGTGTGCATAAAAAAGGCGAGCAGTTACCGACTTTAGGAAAGTCACGTTGAAGGAGTCACTATGCAAACTAATTATAGTTTTGAAAAAACGATTTCAATCATCCGTAAAGAATCCAAAAACAAAATCCTAAAAAAAGCGGCGAAAAATTTTACTAATGCTCTATCTCTTCCCAATTACAGTCTGCGCGCAGATTTAAATTTTAATCCTGAATTAGTCAAAAGCGTATGCCCAGAGTACCTTTCTTATAAAGAATCATTTTCTCTTCTTCTTCTTTATCAGTTTATTATCCCCAAACATAATAAAGAATACGCAAACCGATATTTTAAAAAGTATTTGGCCTACTGCTTAGATGATGATGAAAATTTAGGCCCCGAGTTACCTCTTATTTATTGTCTAAGGCCTATTGTTTTAGATTTTCAATTAAAATATGAAAAAGACTACGAAGAAATCCTTCGCTTGGCCGAGGATAAAATTTTTGAAATGTGCGATGTTCTCGACGAGAGAATTTCTATTGTTATAGCATTCCTTCACTTTATTAGGGCCGAGCTTTTTTTACGTAAAAGAAACTATATAAAGGCCATTCAGTCATTTAAAAAGGCGAAGGCCCTTCTTAATTGCGACCATAAAATTGATGAGATTATCGGTCTTATTTTTAAACGCATGGACTTAAACAGGGTAGGGGATTTTTATATTAGCAAAACTCCTTTGGAGCCAAACGTTCTACCGATCACCAAAAATGCGGCCTGATTATACCGAACCTGCTTCACTTTTCACAGGTGCCCTTTGGGCATAAAGTGAAGCGAGGAGGCATACACGAGGCAACTTGAGTTTTCCTTACTGGAAAATTCAAGTGCGATTAGTATAAAACTTGTTCAAAAATTTTTTCGTGAATTTCTCCTTAGTGAAAATTTAATCGATGGGACAATAAATGTCTCACTAGTGTGACAGACTTAGTGCGCTAGCAATTTATATGAGGTTTTAATGATAAAAAATATACTTGTCGTTGATAATGAAGATTATTTAAGAGAAGTCATTGCAATGACGCTTACTGAATTAACTTTTGTAGTATCAGAGGCAAATTCAGCTTCGGAGGCAATTACAAAATTTTATGAATTAGGTCACACTTTTGATCTTGTGATTACCGATGTTGCGATGCCTGGGGTATCAGGGCCTGAACTAATAAAAAAGATTTCGAGTTACGATCAAAATTTTTCCAAAGTAATTTTCATCACTGGCCTATTTGAACTTCCGTTAGAAGCTAAAGATTTTGAAAAGATTGATCTAAAAATCAAGATCCTTTTTAAGCCATTTTTAATGAGTGAATTAGTGGCAACAATTTTAGAAATGGGCAAAAACAAGGATTAAAGTGTACTAGAAAGTCTACCCCCTATAAACAAGCTTATGTGTGGTAAGTTGTCGTTTTTATTGAATTCTTCTTTTCTGTCGTTATTTTTTTATATTCATCCCAATTCTTATTAAGCTTTTCTAAGTATTCTTCAGCGTCGGCCACTTTTTTTTGAGCTGACTTATTAAGCATATCAAGACGAAGTTCCTCAAATAAGACCTCAAGGGCCAATAGTGAATTATCAATTTCATGCCTTAAATTTGAAAGCTCTATCTCTTTTGTCATTTCATTTTACCTTTTTGAAGTAAGCAAGTTGTTCAAAAAAAACTGTCCGTTTTAAATGAAGATACGTAAGGGCCTTCTCGATATCACATTTCAGATGATCTTTATAAACGGTATGAGTTAATTCGGCCTTAATTTTTTTAAGATACTGATTTATCCCTTTTTTTTGTATTTCATCATAATCAATCAGTATCGACTCTAATTTTACCTGAGACTTCACCTCTTGCTCTGATTCTTCGTCATCACTAAAATTATTGCATCTTTTAATAAGCTCTTCAGTACTAATGACACTTTCTTTAAGAGAAAGGCAGTATTTTACAATTGAGATGAGATCTCTCGTATTCTTATTCCACTTTTGTTCTTTTAAAAAATTCAAGGCCTCATTGGTAATCATTTTTTTCTTCGGACTTAATTTAAAAAAATGTTTAATAAGAAGAGGAATATCATCGGGCCTATTTCTAAGCGGAGGAATCAAAATCGTTTCCTGTGCAATTCTGTTATAAAGATCACTTCGAAATTTTTTCTCAGCAATTTTTTTAATAATGTCATCACAGGTGGCCGTAATTAAGTTAAAATTTGAATAAATGGGATCATTGACCTCCCCTCCTATGGGAGTGAATTTTTTTTCATCAAGACAAGTTAAAAGCTTTGTCTGAATATTTAGTGGAATTGACGCTATTTCATCAATAAAAAGAGTCCCTTCATTGGCCTTTGCTAGTATTCCCGTCTTATTTGTATCAGCTCCTGTAAAGGCCCCTTTTAAATGACCAAAAAGTGTACTTTCAATTAAATTTTCAGGAATAGCAGACGCATTAATGGCAACAAAATTCCCCTCAAATCCACCGGCCTCGTGAAGAACCTTGGCCAAGGCCGTTTTACCTACCCCTGATTCCCCTAGTATAAGAACCGCTGATCCCTGCGCCTGATACTTCATCACAGAACGTATTGCATCCATAAGTGCTAAGTCTTGAGTAATGAATTTTTCCGTAAAAAGATCATGATTAATAAAGGTCTGCTTTAAAAAGTATTCCTTCATAATAAGGTCTATCGACTTAATAAAATCCTTTTTATTATAAAAACCTTCCGCATTATAATCAATGATGGCCTTTTTATAATAATCTTCTCTATCGCTTGAGGAAAGAACCACAGAGTAAACTTGTCTTTTCTTGGTCTCTTCAAGAATCTTAAACCCATCAACTTTCCCATTTAAATTTAAATCAATTATGGCGATTTCAAAATCCTTATTAATGAGTTGCTCAAAAGCTTCTTCTTTTGTGCCAACATCAACAACTTCTCCAAAATTAGAAAGAATCGAAACAAGTTTTCTTCGAATTGCTCTTTCATCTTCTATAACAAGGATTTTTACATTCTTTTTAGCCTTCATATTTTCCTCAAAATAGGCTTTCTCATGAATAACTAATTAATGCAACCACTGAGCATTCGGAATTCTGAATGAATCCGGAAATCCGGACTTAATAAACCGGAATTTCGAATTCAATTTTCTGCTATCACATTGTTTCAAGAAGTTAGTTACACCAATTTATTGGCACGCACATTGCTTTATAGATTTCAAAAATGAAAAAGCATCCGCGAATGATCATAAAAAAGGAAGTGCCGTGAACAAATCGTCAGCAATTAATAAAATCATAGAAAATCAAATCCACAATAATCATGTCGCAGAATCCTTTTTTACGTCTTTATCAAGTTTAGGAATAGAAGCAGATAAAATAGAAAATCGCTTCCGCTTTGATATTTACCCAATCTGCGAATTTTTCTCAATTCCTGCCGGCTGGCACTTAAAGCCCGCTGGTGAAAAAACCCCTCTGAATTGGGAAATTATTGAATCCTGTTCAATCCTTATTGGTTTTATTTACCCTACCGATTACATGAAAAACCTTCTTTTATTTCTCCAAAACTTACAAAAAAAGTTTTTAACTAAAAGTATTTCAAAAAAAGATGGCCCTTCATCTATTTCAAATGAATTTTTTCAATTATTTAGTTTTGAAGAAGTAAATCAAAGAATAGCCCTTTCAGTAAATCCCCTCGTAGCCAATGTCTATAAAAATAACATCGTTAATCATCTGCAAAATCTAGAAAGTTCAAACATAAAAAGAGGTCTTGAGTGAAACTATTAATCGTAATTTTTTTCCTTAATTCATTTATAATTGCCTGTGCTTTTAAAAAAGAAGTCACACCTCCAGTGGCCTATGTTGCTCCCCTTATTATTAAGGAAACAACAATTCCTAAGTTAATTCCTAAAGCGGGCCTTCTAAATGCAAATACAAGTCTTATTTTAAGCAACGATCGCTCAAAGCAGTTTATTACATTTTCAACAGTCCCAGATAATCGAAACACCTTGCTTCCTCTTCGAAAGTATTTAATCAAAGAAGCAAAAAAGTATTCTGCGAATTTAACTCAAATTTTTAATTTTGATGAAAGGTATTTAAATATCATCTCAATTAATGATTTTAAATATAGTGATCTTGTTTCTGCCCGATATTCATTAAATGACCTTTTAAGTAGCGGCTACATAGGAATGCCAGGAGGAGCAAGTCTTGATATTACCTACTCTCTTGAATCAATTTTTGATGAATCTTTTTTTAAATTTGAAGATATCATTCTTAGTGCTTACACATTCATGAATGGAAATCTGGTTCGTATTGGTGGTGGCCCAGCTATTTCTGATAATGGAAAACCCTCAATAATTTTATCTGATGAATTTAAGTCTTCTCAGATTCCTTCCACTTTAAAACTAACTTCACTATCATCAAAACTCATTAAGGAGATTATCACAAACGAACTTCCTCTTTTTCTTGGAATTGATAATTACTCAACGACGTCTTTACTAGGTTCCGTTGATAAATATAGCTCAATAGTTAATACCTACTTAAAAACCCATTCACGAGTCATTGTTTCAACAAATAATGAAACCAAAGTTTTTTACCCAGAAGTAACAATGACTCTCGTTGATTTTATAAAAAAAGAATACGGGAGTGCTGAACTTGATATAGGAAAAGACTTTCTTTTAATTGGGGATATTCAAAGTGATCTTAAAATAACTGATCTAAGCGATGACAGTGCAGAAAATCTAAACAAAGGCCTCTGGGTAACTCTTTTTGAAGGCCGAACTTACCCCGATGAATTAATGGAAGCTGGAAAAACATACGCAATAGTTTTTGCAACATCATCAGAGTTAAATTCATCGTTAAAACCAAGAAGAACGCTTATAAGCGAAACACTGGCCCACAAAGACACTGAAAGCGCCACTCAAACCATTGGTAAAGTCAGAAATGGAGACACAATTGAAATTGCCTATTCTGGTAATTTAAAAAAACCAAAGCTTATAAATACAACCGTTACTGGAAATTATCAAAGATCAAGGTGCACGCAAGCAGTGATCGATAGACATTATTGCCGGCAAATTGGAGGAGGTCGGGAAAAATCTGAAATAGTTTGTGAAGATAGTGAAGATCGTGTTTTTGGCGCAGATGAATGCGAAAGAGTATTCAACGATCCCAATTCACACCAAAGAGATCAAATGAGTTATACGGCCTTTACTTGTGAGCGTTATGAAAACTTTCCATACACATGCTCTGCTTCTGGAAACATTCCGACCTACAGTCCACCAAATAATTTTGCCTATACTGAAGATAGTGAAAATTTAAGACTGTATCTGATCGTAGGGAAAAACGAATATAAACTAAGTACTTCCAAAGATCTTTTTAACATAAAAGGTGCTGAAAACAATCTTCTCTTTGGTAGCGCAAAGATCCTAATTGATGATCTCCCCACCGACGATGAATATAATGCTTACATCGAAGTTCGACCAGATTTAGATACCGAGGAATTGCCTTTTAGTATCACGAGCAATTCATGTCCGTCAGACGCATTAGGAATTTCTCTTGATTCCGGACTGATTCACAATCAAGACATGCAAAGCTTTAATCTTAAAATCGATTACCTTGAAAAAAGTTTTTAACTAAAAATATAACCATTCAAACTAAGGACAAATAATGAATTCAAAATTTTATCAAAACTTAAAAACAAACTACAATTTTTTACAACTCACTCTTTTTCTCCTTTTTATTACTTTACTCCCAAATCTCATCTTTGCTCGTGACATCGCAGGTGGAGTCAAACAAATGGGGATTTCAGCAAAAAGCATAGGGTCAGATGTTTTAATCATTGGCGCCGTTGCTTTAGGGGGAGGAATCCTTCTAGGTTTCGCCTCTTTCGGTCAAGCTGTTTCAAAATGGATTTTTGGCGCATGTTTCATCCTTGGAGCTTCCGCATGGGTCGCGACCGCTCAAGGTTGGTTTGGTCATTAAAAGGTGAATGTGTGGCAAAAGTAATTTTTCCTAGTTTTTTAGAAAGCGAATTTAAAAGTTATTTTTTAACGGCCTATGACCTATTCCTTTTTGCAATCGCTGGGGCAATCGCAAAAATGGTTTCAGAAAACGAAATGGTCATTTTAGTATTTGCAGGATCGATAGCGCTCATTAATAAATTAATTTCAAAAATACTACCCCGTGGTTTTTTAATTTTTTTTATTATGAACTATCCGGCAAAGATCCTCGGTCTTTTTAGTTCGATAACACACATAAAAACACAAATAATTTCAACAACAAAAAGAGGGAATATGGATTTTCCAATAACGTCGATAAATGAAAACGCCATCACTGTTAGATCAGGAGATTCTACACTTTTTTTTGAAATGTTCCCGCCTGATCTTGAACAGCTAAACCCATCACAAAGATCTCTTTTTTTTAACGATGTGATAACTCGTTTAGGACGACTTCCTGAAAATGAATTTACTAAAATCTATTTTTTTAACGACCGATTTTTTATAAGCTCTAAAACACCACTACACATCCCCAGTATTGAACTACTTCCCTGCTCAAATCCACTTCTTCCAATTTTTAATACCACCGATTTTTATACTGATATTTTAATATTTGATGATTTTTTTAAAGCGAACTTAAAATATCACCGTATCGTTTCAATACTCGGTTTTCCTGCAAATGAAATCGATGAATGCCACCTAATGCAATTTGGAAACTTTAGTCTATTTTTTCAAAAAATAGCAAAGGCCAAGGCCGAAAATTCACTTGGAAAACAAATCTCTATAAACTCACAAGGATCAAACTCTGGTAAAAATAATCTTGTCGCAGAAAAAACCTACGGCCAAGCAAACAGCGCTTTAAGCGAAATTATAGACGGAACTCTCTCTTATTTTAAAACAGAGATATTATTTTATATCGATGCAGAGTCTCTCTTAGAACTTAACGAAAAAACAAAATCATTGCTGATTAGAGTAAAAGATGATGGGTTCTCTTTCATAGTAGAAAGTATTGGGCTTCGCTCTATTTTATATCATGCCTTCCCAGGTGTCGCTCCCCTTTTTATAAACCCACTTACTGACATCCGATCACGAAAAATGCCAACTGATTTTTTAGTTAATCTTTTGCCCCTTACAAAAGATACACTCGATAAGGGCGGAATTGAATTTTTCTCAAGATCAGGCCTTCCTATCTTATTTAACCCCCTTGATAAAAACACCATAAACTTCAATATGATTATCTCTGGTGAATCAGGCCAAGGGAAAAGTTTTCTTGCTTGTGCCCTTGTTGAGTACTTTTATAAACACGATGTAAAACTAATTGTTCTAGATAAAGGTCAAAGTTTTGTTCGCCTCGCCCGTTACTATGGGGCCTCCAATTTTTCTCAAAAATTTAATCCAGTACAATTTCTTGATGTCGACTACCTCAAGGCCTTTGTTATGTCAGTTCTTCCTAAAAAAGATTTCGAAGAATTAAACGAAGGCATTATCTATAAAACAATAAAATCATCACTAGAAAATGGCACACTAAATTCCTTCGACGATCTTATGAGTTCATTAAAAGCACCTTTCCCAGAAATCGATAACTATTTTGAAGAAATTAAAGGTCATTTTACGAGTGAAAACATAAATATTTCAAACTTTACCTATATCGACTGCACACTTGTCCCTAAAAAACTTCTGGCCCCGATGCTCATCTTTCTTATGAAACTCACTCGGTCTCTTTCTGGCACAAAGCGCTTCGTCATAGATGAAGCCTGGGACGTCTTAGGTGCTCACTCAAATTATGTAGCTCAAATGGCCAGAGAATCAAGAAAAGAAGGATGTGGCCTTATTACCATCACACAAAACCTGCACGACTTTTTTAGAGATGGCGGGGACGAACTTGCCAGAGTCATTGTTGAAAATAGCAACTATAAAATTACTCTCTATCAAAACCTAACAGATAAGGCCCGATTCACTCCCTATCAAGAAGAAATAATTAGAAATCTAAAATCAGTCAAAGATGAATACTCTGAATTTGCTATTTTCTCAAACCGCTCTCAAAAAGTAGCTCGTTTTGTAGCAAGCTGTCTTCAATATGAACTTTTTAATACTGAAGAACAAAGACGAAGCATTTTAGACAAATGGCTAGTCGATCATCTTCCCTACTTTCCTTACGCTGAATCAATTGACCGCTTTGTAAGAGTTGCTTATGCATAAATTAATTTTACTAATCCTCATTATTTACCCTCATAAAACATTTTGTGACCCTGCAGGAATTTCCGAAGGGCTACTTCTTACCGAAATCGCAAGTAATACTTGGGGACAACTTACCGAGCTAGCAAAAATCACTAAAACCTTTGAATCATATTACGATACTTGGGATAAAAAAGAGGCCCAGTATAATAGAGTCATGGGACGCGTTTATCGGGCCAAATATCTTACCAACTCACTTTATGAATTAACTCAAATGAACATCAAAAATCTTGATGACCTTGTTTATAACGCAAGATTAGCAAGAAGCATTTATGACGACGGTACTGAATTTAAAAATGAATTAAGAGAATCTCTTCGTCGTGAACTTGAAACTGAAAAAGACGTGCGTATCGAAAACTCAAAAGATACTAAGGCCATGATTGAGTCACAAATTTCCGCATCCATAAATGGCTGGGCCAATAACACATCATCCGTAGGAAATACCGCAGTTAATAGCGCCTACATTCTAGAAAAGCAGTCAGAGTCTTATAAAGTTCTTTTAAGAATCTCGAAATCTCAAGAAAAACTTCTTCAGATTGCCCTCGCAAATGAAAACAAAGAACGCGAAAAAGAAAGATCTCTAAGAAACTATACTCACCTACCCGTGGGTAAAAACAATAAAAAATTAATCAAATAACAAAGGAGGATAAGTGAGTGGCATAGAAATTGAAAAAAGGGGCAATGATGAGTTCGATGAAAAGCGACTAGTGATCTCTTACAAGACAAATCCCAACATTAAAGATCGTCTTAAAGAATTAATCACTAAAGCGAATCATACTCACATTGGAAGAACAATTACTCAGGCAGACATTCTGGAATTTTTAATAAAAAGAAAATTCACAGAAAATGACTTTAAAGAAATCAGAGAATTTGTTCTAACCCCAAGTGATTTAGTCAAATCAGCGTTAGTAGATTTTAACAAAAAAAACAATAAAAACATTTCAATTTTTGAATTCTGCGCATTGCAGATGAAATTGAAACCACAAAACAAGGAGTAAATGATGAGCGCAAAGAAAAATGAAAACGTAGTAACCTTAACTGGCATCGTAGAAAAACTTTCTCCCAAAAAAGAAGGGAATTTAGGAGTCTTCTTTTTTTTAACATTAAAAACAGTTGTCGAAAATCTTTCCCTCGATGGAACAAGCAAAATCAAAGAAGATATGCATGAAATCATCATACAAGGCCCAAGCGCCGATCAATTATTTTCAACGATTGAGATTGGTTCCTGTATCACAGTCCAAGGAAAACGCATCATTAGAAAAAAAATTGGTGAAAATGATAAAGCGATTTTTTCCACAGGGATTATTGCCGAGGAATTTAAAATAGTCCCACTTGATACGGAACATAAAAACTCGATTGTCGTTTCTGGTGAAGTTGTAAGTGACCCTATCCAAGGAAAAAGCAAATCGGGAAATGCCTATCTTTTTTTCAACGTTTCAACAGTTTCTACATTGAAAAATAACGACGAGAAAAAAACGGTCCACAACATTCAACTTTGGGGAAAAAGCGCCGTCTTAAACAAAAAAAAGATCCTAACTGGTGAAACTTGTAAAGTTGTAGGAATCCTTAAAACTGAAGTTAAAAACAGTAAGGCCGGATACCCTATTTATTGTTCAAGCATTGTCGCTCACGGAACGAAAATAGAATCAGCAAGTGCATAACTAAATTGTCCTATGTAAAAACAGGGGAATTATTATGGGGAGGAAAAAGTGGCCTTAGGTGAACTTGTTAATTTAGCTTCAGCAGATTCGACCGAGAAATTCTTTCTTGTTACGACTCCCAATATTACAAGTCTTACAAAGGCCATTTCTTCTAATCTTCTTGTCTACCTTACTCCTGCCTTTACCGTAGGGGCCATTTATGAGTTTTGTAAAGGGGGACGTTTTTTTGATCTACTTTTAAAACTTGTACTTGCCTGTGCCGTCATTTCTTCAGGTCAAAAATTAATCGAATACGGATGCCATGAAGGCTTTCGTATTTCTGATCAAATCGCTTCATGGGCCTCCGGTGGAAGCGGAAGCGGAAATTGGCTCCCCCGTTTTATATTAAATTCATCATCAAAAAATGAATTACTAAAATTAAAACAAAAAGAACTAAAAAATTTAAAACTTTTTTCAAAATCTTCAAGTATTCCAAGTGTCAGTTATATGATTTCAAAAGGTAAGCAAGTCAGTGGTGTTGGCTATTCTGCTTATGAGATGGACATAGATAGTGATACTCAAAAAGAAATTAGTAACATTGAAAGTTTAGAAAAAAACGGAATTCCAGATTTTGGAGTCTCTGATACACTTATGATCGCCGTTTTACTTGGCGCCTGCATGATTGTGAAACTTACCTTTACAGCAGGCTACTATCTTTCTATCGCTCTTCTTGTCGTACCCTGTCTTCTTCTTTTTATCCCTACGCTAGAAAGCTCCTTTGCAGGACTATTAAAAACAATGTTTTTTTGCTTTCTTCTTCCCATCGTCTTTACCATTTTACTCTTTCTTCTAGGTGAAATGATTCAAGATAATTTTTTTGACCCACGAATCATTGCAATCGAAAAAACAGTCATGCTTATTGTGATGTCAGTTCTTGTCGTCATGTCAATTTTTATAACATGGACACTTCTTACAGCAAGTGGAATAGCCAGCGCTCTTAGCGGGGCCGGCGCAATGATGGGAAGTCAACTCATACGCCAAACAGTAGGAACCGCTATGGGAGGAGGCCTCAGTCTTCTTAGTACTGCGACATCCTCACTAGTAAAAAACCCTCTTGTCGTAGGGGCCATTGAAAAATCACTAGGGAGCATTTCAAATTCTCGTCCAAATTCTCTCGTCGGAAAATTGGCACAAAGAGGTGTTAATAGCGCAAAAAACCATCTGGAAAAGTATGAACCTAAAAAAGACACTATTAAAGATCTAAAAGAAACCATGAAATTTAAAAATCTTGAAATGCAAGATCTTAGAAAAGATTTTTCAAAATTGCACAACCAATTACTCGGTAGTGAATCACCTGGAAGACAAAAAGAATTAACTAATACTAAAGACCCTTCACATCTTCAAGAAAATCACCCTCAGAGTATTAAAAAAAATAATGACTTTGATGTAGAAAATATAAATAGGCCATTAAATCAAGAAAAAAAGAGCATGCCTCCATCAGAACAACACGAACTAAAATCGGCGCAAGAATTAAAAAAGCACCGATCAATTATTACAAGGATGCCAAAAAGTATTTCAGAAATTAAAAACGAAAATAAACAATCCATCAAAAAACCAATAAAAAGGTAAAACATGTTTTCAAAAAATAAAAAAAAATCATCTAATGATGAGGGAGTACCACTTGATAGATCCTTTACTCTCAAAGAAGGATTTGAAATTCAAAATAGAAATTTAAAAATTCTATTGGCCATCTTTCTTATAGGATCTGTCATTGAAAGAACTGCTGTGGCCTTAACACCGACATTCCTCTATATAAGATCTGGCGAAATAATATCAAAAACGATGCCCATCGAAAGCTTTTGTGAGCAAGTCATTATTTCTTTTAAAGAAAAGCATTACAATTCAATTGTCATTGATCCTGCTATTAAAAGTGCCCTAACCGCGGCCCTTGAAAATGATCCTGTTCGTTATGAGAAGATTGAATCCCTTGTTGTGAGTAAAGAGTTAAAAATTTGCAAAGTCGTTGTAAGAGACGAATTAGGACTTAGGGGGTTTGTTTTAAGCTATGAAATTGATAGTAGAAAAGAAAATCCATTCATTTATAAATTAACTGACGCAAGCGAAGAACTTATTACTTCAAGAAACATCGAAGAATAATATGGCCCACATTATTTATATGCTTTCTAATCAAATCGTTTCAATCTTTATTAGCTTACAGTTTGCTACCGTTATTGAATTTCCATCTCCTGTGACAACGTATGTGTACGGAGGTTCAGAAACTGATCTCATTATTGATCTTATTCAAAATAATAAAATTCTTTCAATAAAGCCAAGATCAGGAAACATCAATTCAAATTTAGTTGTTACTACAAAAACTGGTAAATACTATTTCTATCTAAAAACAGAAAACGCCCGCCCTCATAAGTTTATAAGCATAAAAGATGGCCTAATTGAGTCTGCCCTAGTCATGGTCAAAGACGAATCTACCTACGCTATTTTAGAAGGAGCAACAAGCGCCAAGGTTATTACCAAAAAAGGGCCAATCGATGTAAATGGAGAACAAGCTACAACAGATCTCTATTTTTCAAAAGGAGCACCACTTTTTATTAACGGAGCACGTGTTTTTAATTAAAAGGATTTTATGAGGCCAATTTTTATAATACTTATATTTTTTTGTTTTACAGCTAATGCCATTAGCTTTATTCCAAGTTCAAAAAGGTCGAACCAATCTGTCAAAGTGGAAAATTCGCCACAAACGAATATGACAAAAAAAAAGTCAAAATCAAAAATGACAGATTTAGTTACAAGAACAGATGCAGGAACAATTAAACTTGATAAAAAAATTCAAAAACTCATGGAGGCCACTGAAGCAAACTCAGAACTTCTTCGTCAACGCTCAGCTCGGCCCCTAATCTATGATGGAGATTCTGAAATTCAAACGGCAAGAGTATTTCGTGGAACACTCCTTAACTCCATACGCTCAACAAATCTTGAATCTCCCCTATTAGTTCGTGTCGATGAAGACGAAGGACTTCCTTCTGGAACAAAATTTGATTGCGAAGGCGTTACAAAATATAAAAGAGTACAAACCAATTGCCAAACAATCATTCTTCCCGGAAAAACCCTATCAGTGAATGTGACAATTCTAAACGAGGACGGATCGGCCGGACTCACAGGCAAATACTACGACGGAAAAGAAGAATTTATTGCAGGAACAGTTATGATGGCCGGAGTGAGTGGCCTTATTGCATCAAAACAACAAACCGTGGAAACTGCTTTAGGAACAATCACTGCAAATAATTCCAGAAATCAAACTCTCGGTTCGGCCATGTCTATGGCAAGCGCTGCAAGTGATATAATGAAAAACGAAATCGAGGCCAAAGAACCAATAGTCTATATTGATGCGGGTAAAAAAGTATTAATTTACTTTCGCCAAGACTTTTCTTTTAGAAAAAGATCCCCCCTCATCGACCTTGATCGAATCAAGCAAAAAAAATTAAACCAACCCGACAATCCCCTTGAAACTGAGGTCAACAATGAAAGCACTTAAATTATTGATTCAAAACTTTTGCCTAATAGCTCTATTGTCATGTTCCACCTTAAACAAAACCATGATCTATTCAGCGATTGGTGTCGGAACCATTGCTGCATTTGCAGGCGCTGGTCTTTCTCCCAATAAAGAAAGCCGTATGACAAACGCCGTTGTCTTTGGTTCATTAGGGGCCGCCGGTGGAGCAATGCTGGGAAAATTCTTTTTTAACGAAAACCCCGAAAATCAAAAAATGCCATCAATGATAATCGAAGATAAAAAAGAGTTTACAAAAAATCTGGAGTTTATACCTTCAGGAACAATGGGTATTACGACACCGATCACAATCAATGCAACTCCAGTTAAAAAGTATGAACTTCCATCAGCTCCTATGCCAGAAGAATTAAAAGGTATGGCAAAAAAACAATACGCTATTGAATATCAGCTTGACGGAAAAATCATTCAACAAGGCAATAGCTCTTTTTATATCAAACCCACTACTGTCATTGAATACAAAGTTGAATAGCAATGATTGAACGAACACCTCCTACACCTCAAAAAAACATTTTCGATGACTTTGGCGATGGTATAGGAATGTTACTTGAAAAATTAATAACAACAAGCCTACCACAATTATCAAAAAAAATTGCACCACTACTCAGTAGGATTTTGCATTTTCAAAAACTTCGGAGGCGTTATAAATTTATTGAAATTACCGCGAGTATAATCGAAAGAGTTTTTAAAATTAATAAACTCAATATCATTGAATATAGTGACACTTTTAATATTCGTAGACCTCCTCATCCTACGGCTTTAGGCTGGGCCCCCATTGGCCGTTTTCATCTTTTAAGTGAAGACTTTGATAATTACTGTAACACTCTTGTAACTGGCGGTACTGGCACTGGAAAAACAGTGTTTCTGAATACCTTAGTTAATAGATGCGCATCAAAAGCAATCCCTCATGTTGTCATTGATCCCAAGGGGGATATGGATGAACTCATGAAATTTATCACAATCAATAAATTTCACAAACGTGATTACTTAATTTTCACCGTCATAAAAGGATTTAAAAATAAGACCATAGGATATAATCCCGTAAAAGACGGAACCTGTTCAGAAATTGCTGATAGAATAATGAACGCCTTTGTTTGGAGCGAATCATTTTATCAAAACGAATCCAAGATCGCACTTATCTTTGTAATAGAAGCAATACTAAAGGCCAAAGAAATAGTAACATTAGAAAGAATTTTATATCGTCTTGTTGAAGGAAGCTATGATCAAAAAGTTATCTCAGGACTAAAATCCCAGCTTCTTGCTATTTGTAAAAGTGACTTTGGGCCACTCGTCAATTCCGACAAGTCACTCTCATTAAATGAACTTAGAAAAGAACATAAAAATATTTATTTAGGTCTTTGTTCCGGTTCACATCCGACCATTGCCCCTGTTATCGGTAAGCTAATGATAGGTGACTTACGATCACATTCCGCTGAGGTGGTAGGTCTTTCAAGTAAAGACAGAAAAGTCTTATTCCCTAAAATGTTTGAAGTCTTTTTTGATGAATTTGCTCACTTCGTTTGTGAGGATATGATTGAAGTATGCAACAAAGATCGTGCATCAAACATCTCTGTTACTCTCTGTGTTCAAAGTCTTTCAGACCTTTCAAAAGGTGAAAACAAATACTTTGATAGGCTTATTGAAAATATCAAAAACAGAATTATCTTTCAACAAGAAGGGCCAAACAACGTCGACATAGCGATGAAACTAGGAGGGACTTCAGAAATAATGAAAGAGTCTCAACAAGTAGCCGAAGGATCAGAAACAGGACTAGGCTCAACACGCTATGCTCACCGCTGTAGATTTAGTGGTGAAACAATTAGAAACTTAAAACGTGGTCAATGCCTCATAAAAATAGCTTCGCCACGAGAGGAACAAATCCTTTTAAATGTTTTAATGACCGATATTTTAAAAATGGAAAAAGCTAACTTGGAGTCTGATAACTTCAATGTTTACGATTATTGCAAAAACAATGCTCCTACAATAATAGATCAAGAATCACTTCAAGAACTGAGAAACGATCACCAACACCAATCGTCGATTTCATCAAAAGCAATTCAAGAAAAACCACTTGTAAGCGATGAAATCAAAAAACAACTAAAGAAAAGCACAACTATTAAAAGAATAACCCCAATTAATAAACCATCACCTTTTTAGAGGCCAATATGGAAAACATCGCTTATGCCGACCCACTTCATCATTCAATAGCTCAAGCTCTTGTAGAGTTTAAAGTCCTAACGACTGACTTACTCCTAAAAGAAGTCAACTATGCAGGGAAACAAAATAGCTTCAGAAAGGTTCTTAGAACACTCATAAGTAAAAAAAAGATTACCACTATCCAAGAAAAAAATAATGTCCAAAGATATCTCTTCCTTGATCATAAAAAGATTGATTCAACGAATATATTCCATGATCTTAAAGTTGCTGAGATTTGCCTTAAACTTCGTTCACATCCACGCTTCCAAAAATTAATACTTAGTCACATGCTTGAGAGTAAAACATTTTCTCCCGATGCTATAGTTAGTTTTCCTAACGTTGATATGTACGTCGAAGTCGAGCTTACAATGAAGAGTGAAAAAAAAATAAGGAAAAAAATTGAACACTATATCAACACATCAAAAAGTGTTCAGGTCTTTTATTTTTTTAGACAAATGCGTGATCTACGACGTTATTCAGAAGTTATTAAGAACATATATGTTGAAATGAATGAATCAAGGATCGATCCTCTCTGTGAAAGAAAATTCATTCTCGTGCTTATTGACAACATTCACGAGGACTTTAATATATTCAATTCTCAAACTTATATTTCAAACGAAATGAGTTCATTGGGAAGTGTATTACGTGTTAATGAACCTTGAATTCTAAAATATAATTTTCCCCCTTACAAAATATCAAAAAAAAAGACATTTAAGGATGTCTTTTTTTTTGCCCCAAAATAGCAGTCCCGACAGAGTCCTCTCAACGTAACATCAAAGTCCCCTCAAAGTCCTAACACCCGCCCCCCGCTTGGATCAAGGGAATGAATTCCCTTGATATATCCACCACCTGCACGCCGCCAGAATTGACCTCCCACCCACTACGTGTGTAGGAGGTCAATTCTGGCTATGTTTGATAGTAGATATATTAATAAAATTAATCCAAGCGGGGGGCGGGAAGACATAAAAAGAATGAAAAATATTAAAGAGTATAATTAACTTAAATCCAAATCCCATGGCAGCTAAGAAAGTTAAAATATAAATAACTAAATTTGGTGATATTAAGTGGAAAAAAAAACGGAAACAAAACCGGAATCAAAAAAATAAAACCCAAAACCATTCGCAAGCTATTTGTGGCTTGCTCATCGAGGCAGCAATCGGAATCAGGACAGTAACCCAATCCCCAATCTCCCAAACACTCAATCCTTCGCTGGAACTAATTCCTTCACCTCATTCCAAAAAATGTAATTTTTTGCAATAAAGTTCTTGTCTTCTATGAAGACAAGCTCCTTTTTCGCCCGCGTCATCGCAACATAAAAAACTCGCCTTTCTTCGCTGAATTCAAAGTTATCTTTATTACTTTGAAAAAGGCCCAAGAACTTATGATCAACCATCGGAGATGGTATCCCTTGTTTCGATGGAAGAATGACAACGAGATCGGCCTCACCACCCTTGGCAGAATGAATGGTTGAAAACATTTTTTTTGCAATATCTTCTAAAAGATCAAGCGAATGCGTCGGGAATTTTCTTTCAAGTATTGTTAAGACATCAATAATTTCTTTCCAGCCAGTAATGTCTTGGTTGTTACGACTGAGAAACAAAACACTAGGCGACAACTCATCACCATTAACAATGACCTCTTTAATATACTCATTAAAAAAGTCAAAAAAAGTTTCAAGTCCCTCAAAACGAATCTGTCCTTTAGGACAATCCTCTCTTGCTCTCGTTACTTTTTGCGTTTGCCTTGGATTTTTTTTTATAAATTCCTGCGTTAAATCAACAATCTCTTTCGTGGAACGATAATTCGTAGAAAGCGTTACCTCGTTAACATGCCCATACATTTTCCGAATCTCACTCATTAGGGTATAATCACTTCCATTAAAACCATAAATTGATTGCCAATCATCGCCGACAAAAAAGAAACGAGTTCTAATATTCTTCTTCCAAATTTCATTGATAAAATTAATGGCCAATCTTGAAGTATCTTGAAATTCATCAACGATAATATACTCAAAATTAAATCCAAGCTCATTCCAGTCATTTTGAACAGACAGCTTCCCTTGCGTCAGTAAATCAGAAAAATCAATGAGCCCATGATTTTCCAAATAATCCTCATACTCTTTTAGGTAATACTCAAAGATTTCAAACATGGCCAAATGCTTTTTTGATTCATAATCCAATGACCTTTTCATAAGATCGTCTTTAATACTAGCTAATTTAAGTCCCGACAACTTGAATGAGTCAATGGATCTTTTCATAAGAGGAACGATGTCTTTTAAAAGACGCTTGAGAATAAAACTCTTGTTTCTCGAAAGAAGCTTATAACCTAAGCTCTCTAGAATTTTTGAAAGAATATCGTCTAAGGTGTCTTCCTTTACATTATAACTGTAAGTTTCAAATAACCTTGTCCCATTTTTCTTATGAAGTTGCCTCTTCCAGAGAATATCTTTTTGATACGACTGCGAAGCAGTCTCCATAGGATTTTTTGACACAAAAAAATCAGGAACCTTCCCGTCACGGTCAATCCCAAAATGCTCAAGATAAACATCGGCATCTGGTAAATAAAAATCAGGCCTATAGTTATTTCTGTAGGGATAATGAGATTCGTACTCAAAATTTACCCCGTGAATATAGAAAAAATCAGCAATCCTTTTTTCTTCCATGCTCCTAACCATAACACCTGAAAATGTTTTCACACTGCACGATTCAAGATCATCAAGGTAAGGGCTTACATTTAAATCACCAAGCTTTCTTCTAGCGTCTCTATAATCCTCATAGCTTTTGTAGTCATGATATGGACGAATGTTTTCATGAAAACGCCCAAAATACCTAAAAATTGCGTAAACAAAATCCGGATCATCTACCAGTGTCTTACTAAACTCAAAAAGAAGATCAAAAAATGCCTTACTACTATTATCCTCCGCGCTTCCAAATAAAAGCTCTGGGCCCTTACCATGAACCTTTCGGAAAATCTCACTTCCAAGTGCATGTAGCGTTTTGGCCTTAATCTGAATCGATGGATTTAACTTGTGAATCCTTTCCGTCAATTCCACGGCCGCCTTCCGTGAAAAACTTAAAAGAAGGATTTTCGAAGGATCAATTTTTTTATTTTGAACGAGATGAATAACCTTTGCCGCAATCACAGAAGTCTTTCCTGAACCGGCCCCCGCATTAACAAGAGTAACTGAGTCATCGGAGATAACCGCGTTAATTTGCTCTTTAGATAATCCCTTAGCTCCAATACTTCCAAAAAACGAAGAATACTTTGCTTCCTCAGCTTTAATAAATTCTTGATTTATTTTTGTGATTTTAATCTCAAGATTTTGATGAAGTTTTTTAAGTTCCTTAGAAAGTATCAATCTTTTAATAATCGAAGTGCCTTCTTCATTTAAATAGACAGCACTTTTCTCCTGATAAGAATTCAAAAAAAATTCTCGCCCCCTCCAATCTAAAAAAAGAACCTTAGAGAAATGCCACGTAAAAAATCTTTGAAAACTATCCCAATTTTGTTTTTCAAAATCTTTTAGTTTTTCTCGGAGCACAGGACGAAGCTTCAAAAAGAAGACAAGAAAAATAAGGGCCAAAATTAGGACAAGCAAAAGCGCCCAAATAAAGTAATGCATCTTGAATGTTTTATATCAAATTCTTCTTTAACAAAACGAAAATGAGATTTTGCGTATAATCTTCTGAATCGAATGTGAATAGTTTCAAAAATGAAAAAATTAAGATACCTTGTATATTAACTCCCACACCGGCGTAGCCGGTGCCGCCTCGAACATAAGTTAGCGTAGTTTGGAAGCACATCTTTCACACCACTTTACTTGAACCCAGTTTTCATTTAGGAGATTTTTGCCAGATAACAA
>Ga0247844_1004191_pt1 | contig 19848 bp, 24 predicted proteins | sample LaCtaG_FD_192421 | JGI IMG/M metagenome (GOLD analysis project Ga0247844, IMG submission 192421) | Freshwater microbial communities from meromictic Lake La Cruz, Castile-La Mancha, Spain - LaCruzMarch201714.5m_1 | ecosystem: Environmental > Aquatic > Freshwater > Lake | place: Spain: Castile-La... | reverse complement strand
CAACTCCATTAGTTGCTACCGCTAGTTGATCTGCACCTGGTGAGTAGATACCGGTATTTGGGTCCGATAGTATCGCTAAGGATGGAAGTGCGGCTGTACCACTAGCAATGATGCCAGATGTGATGGTAGCCGTGGTACCTGTTAAAGAGGTAAACGTACCTGTAGGGGCAATAACAGTTGCACCAGAAATACTGGTAGTAAATACACCCGTTGCGCCGGTGATTGTTTGAAAATTAGCGTTTGTTCCAGAGGTTGTTACACCAGTTAAAGTTGTAAACGTACCGTAGGTTGCTTGGACAGTACTTCCTGAAATGGTTCCTGTAACTGTTAAATTACCTGATGTAGATGCAATAATGCCGGAAATAGAAACGCTTTGGTCTGCACTATTATTAGTAAATACAATAGTGTCGACTTTAATAGAACCGTAAGCCATGGGATCTGTTCGTTATTTCTTTAATTCTACTGTAGAAATTAAGCAAGGATGATTAAAGGGCCTTTAATTATAAATCCACTGGTATCACCTGAAACAACACCGGAACATACAAGGGCTGCAGTAGCACCTGAAGCAGCTGTAACGGAAAGTGTTGTTCCTGTAATTGTTGTACCTGATACGGTAATAAAGTTAGCAGTCGTACCCGTAACTGTAGTGCCACTGATAGTACCTGTAACACTAATTCCAGAACTAAAGAATCCTGATCCTAAAGTAAAAGTATTTCCTGAAAAAGTTAAATTACCAGAAAAAGTTTGGTTTGTAGCTTGTAAAAATTGAAACACACCAGAAGTTACATTTACAGTAGTGCCCGTTATTGTTGTGCCTGATAAAGTAATAAAATTAGCTGTGGTACCGGTAACAGTTGTACCAGTAACAGTAGTAAAACCTGCTGTATTTCCTGTTACTGTAGTACCAGATACAGTAATAAAATTAGCAGTGGTGCCTGTGACAGTAGTACCTGTAACAGTAGTAAAACCTGCTGTTCCTCCTGTTATAGAAGTAAATTGTCCAGTAGTCCCTGTTACCGTAGTACCTGATATGGTAATAAAATTAGCAGTTGTACCAGTGACTGTTGTGCCAGTGACTGTTGTAAAACCAGCAGTGTTTCCCGTGACAACGGTACCAGATAAATTAATAAAATTACCTGTTGTACCTGTAACTGTAATACCTGTAACAGTGGTAAAACCGGCAGTATTTCCTGTAACGGTAGTAAAACTGGCAGTGTTTCCTGTGATGGTAGTACCAGATAAGGTAACAAAGTTAGCTGTCGTACCTGTGGTCGTTGTACCTGTAATTGTCGTGAAGCCTGCTGTGTTTCCTGTTATTGATGTGAATTGTGCTGATGTACCAGTAATTGTTGTTCCACTTAAAGTACCAGTGACAGTAACACCAGACGCAAAGGCACCTGAGCCAAGTACTAAAAGATTACCAGAAACTGTTAAGTTATTTTGAATAGTGTGACCACTAGTAACTAATGATTGAAAAATCCCTGTTGTTGCTTGGATTGTATTTCCTGTAACTGTTGCACCTGAAAGTTGGGTTGTAAAAACACCACTTATTCCTGTTGCGGTTGTAGCTAATAAAATATCGCCAGTAACTGTTGTACCTGACAAGGTAATAAAGTTAGCAGTTGTACCCGTGACAGTTGTACCCGTAACTGTTGTAAAGCCCGCTGTTATGCCAGTAATTGTAGTAAATGCTGCTGTTGTACCGGTGACAGTGGTGCCTGATAAGGTGCTAAAATTAGCGGTAGTACCAGTGATAGTAGTGCCACTAACAATATTAAAATTAGCTGTGGTGCCAGAGACAGTAGTACCCGTGACATTTGTAAAACCTGCTGTATTTCCTGTTATTGAATTAAATTGTCCAGTGACACCTGTTATTGTTGTACCTGATACAGTAGTAAATATTCCTGTTGTTCCAGTAAGTGTTGTATAACGTCCAACATCACCAGTAATTACTGCTCCGCTGATTGTACCTGATACAGTTGCTGTAGTTTGAACAATAAGTGCAGAGAATGTAGAGTTACCAGAAGCAATAATACCAGATATATTAGCCGTGCCAGAAACTGTTAAATTACTTTGTACTATTAAAGACCCATATAAGGTGCCTCCTGTTGCTGTTAAATAATAAAAATCTAAGTAGTTTTTAAATCCTGATACGGTAATTTTTTTATTTTTTAAAGTCGGATCAACTTCAAAAACGTGCACCATCGTAAGCAGATCTTCTTCTGCTACTTCGCTACCCGTTAATATTGGTAACTGCGATATTCTTCTGTTAGCCATTTATTACATAATATAGATCTTATATAAATTATAGTTCCTTTTTACTTACTCCATCTTACTTCAATACGAGGAAGATTGTTAATTAAGTGCCAACCACCTTGTATTCCTAGTACAACACCACAGGAAATTAAAAATACTACGATAAGTTCAGCAACGGTTAAATTACGACGAATATAAACTACACGACCAACTGGTTGTGGTGCAACTGGTTGTGTCATTGCTGCTTGCATAGCTTGTGTTCGCGCACGTTCTTTAAACTGAGCTAGCATTTCAGGTGAAATATACCCTGTTGTGTCAACGATGGGCTGTGTAGGCATACTGGCAGGAACTTGATTTTCGGTCATGATAAGCAATTAACTTATTTTAAGGCTAACATAAAAACAATAAGATTGACATCATGCAATACGGATTAAGAAAAGGTCTTGAGGATTTGGCTGCAGAACTAAAAGGCATCCGGGTAATTTTAGGATCCATGTGGCATTCGCGTTACAAAACAGAAGAAACAGATCGGTTAAATCCAGAAATGTACGCAGAAGAATACATCTCAACTGAAGAATGTGCTAAGCGTTTACATATATCAGATCAAACGATACGAAATTGGATTAAAAAATCCAAACATAATGGAGATACAGGTTGGATAGAAGGCATTCATTATATTAATATTTGTCCTACAGCAAAACAAAAAGCAATAATCAGAATTCCATGGAATGAACTGATTCGTTCTTTTGCTAAAAATCGAGAAATAGAAAATACAGATCAACGCCATTCTGCTTTATACGTCAGCACTCACAGTGCTCATTTATGATATGTCACATTTAATAAAAGACTTGGATGTAACAACAATCACTCCTGAGAACTATTCTCAATTACTGCCAAGTGTATTGATTAAACAAGTGGAAAGTTTTTTGCCTCCTCTTGGTTCTTTTGATATCGGATGCTTGCAACGTTATTTGGCAAATATTCGAGATTATGAAGAGGAGGACGCCAATTCAAGTATGACTTTGGCTAATAGATTGCGATTGGCTTTTGTTGATATGCAACCAGATACAATTTGTGGTCGGTTTCCACAAGCAGAATTATCTTTGAAACGACGTTTGCGTTGCGTAGCAGAATACTTGATAAGAGCTAAGGAATTTGATAAGGTAAAGGATGAGAATGGTCAACTAATAAAAAAACGTGGTGTCATTGGTAAGATGGTATGTGTGTACCAGCCCTTGCCTAAATTGCTAGACGTTTTACAGAAACAAAACTTTATCCAACCACCAACCTAATGGCATTAAATCTAAATTTACGCAATGAAGATCAAGAGCTTATATCAAGTCCTGATTTAATAGCATCAGCGCATGCTCTGTTGGGTGAAATTGATTTAGATCCAGCTAGTTCTAAATTAGCTAATACATACGTCGGTGCTTCTCATTATTACACACCGCAAGATGACGGTTTAAATGATATGGATTGGCACGGAAAGGTATATGTATTCCCACCAAGTGGATCTTATTTTTTTAATAAACAATTAAATAAATGGAAGATGACCAGGACAAGTGCTGGCACAATAACATCAGCGCATGCAGTTTGGTATCATCGTTTATATCGCGCCTGGTTAAATAATGAAATTGAACAAGGTTTATTTTTTACAAATTGCCCTGATATGATTCGATACGAACAAAAAATCTTTGATTTCCCTGTTTGTATCCTTAGAACACCTCCTGAATTAATTAAGAATTCAAGTAGAGGGCTAAGTAAACATCGTACATGTACCTCATTAGCAGTCTACTTACAACCAAAGGATTCTCCAGGGGAAGCAACAGAAAGATTTATAGATATCTATGCTGAAAAAGGGCGTATTCTTTGTTAGCCAAGCTACACTGGATAAGATTGAATTGTTGAAATGAGTCTGCTGTGCGACCTTGAGATCAAGGAACTTGCTTTGAATCAAGGAATGATTGAACCTTTTACTGATCACATGGTAAAAGAAGAAAACAATAGACGCATCCTTAGTTATGGTCTAGGTTCTTATGGTTATGATATACGACTTTCTCCTTTGCAATGTTTGATTTTTGGTCGTATTGATGTCGGTGAAACAGATCCCAAGAATTTTAATTCTGATATTCTTTGTCCTTCTGAATTACTAGAAGATGAAAGAGGTAAATATTTTCTTATTCCACCATATGGCTATTGTCTTGGTGTTGCAGAAGAACGTTTAGCATTACCTGCAGATGTAACAGTGGTTGCAATGGGGAAAAGTACATATGCTAGATCAGGGATTATTGCAAATATAACTCCAGCGGAAGCATTGTGGCGTGGACACTTAACACTAGAGATCAGTAATGCTACTCCACTATTTAATCGGATTTATGCCAATGAAGGTATTATCCAACTTTTGTTTTTCCGTGGTACTGCTTGTAGTATTACGTATGAAGATCGTAAAGGAAAATATCAAGATCAAGGAAAAGAAGTTGTTACTTGCCGAGTATGAAAATTACTTCTCGTGATATTAACCAAAGGTTGGAGATATTACAAATTATTACTGACACTGTAATTCACCAAAAGAATGAACAGTTAACAGCACAGTTAGTACATTATCAAAGTGATAATGTACAGTGGATTCTAAATATGGTTAAAGAAACACTAGAAGAAATTGAAGGTGCATTAGAGATGCAAGACTACAGTAATTATTTAAACGAATGAACGTCCAAAGTTAGGTTGTGGTTTCTTAGCATAGCCAACGCTTCCTATCGGAGAAAATGTTTCCCCTGGTCCAGCACTTGTTGCTTCGTTGATCTGTGCCGTTTGTTTAAATCTACCAGCAGATTTTGCTGCTGCCATAAATTTTGCTGCACGATCTTGTTGTTTTATATTACTTGTATCGGCACGATTTGCCGAACTACGTGCGCTTGCATCTAGTCGTCTTATATCAACATCATATGCTTTCCCTGGATTTAAATCAGTTATTTCTGCGCCAGAAGTACCTGAATCTATCGTGGGATCATATGTCTCAGGAATGAAAGATCCCCTTGAATCGTTTAATGGCTCGTAGAATCGTCCCATGTTAATATTGTAATCGAAGAAGATTTAAACAAATGAATCATGCAGTAAATGCAGATGATTTCTTAAGTGAATTCATGCATCAAGGAATACCTACTCAAGATGAACTCAACCGGCGAGAGTTGACAATGTGTGATTTTGGTGCGGAATTAGGTAACGAAGAGAATGACGTTCCTCTTTATGACCAGTATAATAGAGGTCTAGTGGCGACTCAACAAGATCGTCCACGCACCAACCTTGCTTTAGAGGGTAACGAATGTCCGGTCAATGTTCCAATGAAGGCGAATCGTCCGGGAGTAACTGGATACATTCCCAGTATGGAAGAAGCTGTAGAGATGGGCGCGATCCCTTTACCGAAGGGCTTGGGACGGAAGGGTTATTAAATAATGTTGACCACCCCATTCATTATACTCAGGGTAATATTGAGTGTATTGATGCAATAGAAGCTGCTTTAACCCCTGAAGAATTCAGAGGTTACTGCAAAGGTAATGCAATGAAATATATTTGGCGTGAACAATATAAAGGCCAAAACGAATCTATTGATAAAGCAAGTTGGTATTTAGGACGAATTTAGAACGGCGCTAAAAGACGATGGTCGTCATCTTCTTCCTCGTCGTCATCTTCATAGTCCCCTGTGGAACGAGCTAACTCTGCTAATTCTAATTCTGTTGAAATATCAAATTGGATATTTACCCCTTCTTCAGCAAGTAATTCTTTAATCGCAGTAATTTCAATGAAACGCTGCTGGTAAAGGTTAAGGAACGCACTATATAATTGATCCCATGTCATCTCATCAGCATAGATTTGTGCTTTGCGCATTGCAAATTCAAACTCCAAGGGGAGTTCAAGATCTTTAGGTTCAGCAGAAGGATCCATTAGGAACTGCATTTTCTTGCTTGTATCTATTCTAAAGCTTACACCATGATTTCATCCTGTTGAAAAGCAGGTAATTTAAAAGTATTAATAAATTCTGCAAGAATTATCGGAGGAGTAGCTTGTTCTAATTTCTTGATAGCTTGGATTTGATTTGGTAAGGAGTCATAACACATAAAGGCGTTTAACAAAAGCAAGCCGTTAAAATCAAGGCTTTTATTTTGGATACCGATTAAGAACAAATTAATTTCTTCTCGCCTTCTATAAATCAAATTGCTTATTACCTGGTAATCATGGTCAAAAATCCAACGGTACATTGTTTCTGTAACGATACCCCATTCTTCTAGATCGATTGCATCAAGGATATCGCTATAAAGAAAAGGGTCCCAGCCAATAGAATGCACAAAAGAAATTAATGATTCCTTAATGTTTTTATGTAGATTTGGAATTTCATTATCCAATAAAGTATTGATTTCTTGTACTTCATATTTTAAATATTCCAGTGCTTTTTCTCTGGTACATAATTGATCTTTACCTACGGGTTCACCATCAGGATAGTATTGTGTTCCATATCCTATTGTGTATGGTCTAGCATTAGTAATAGGATCTGCAAAAGACTTTTCATTAAAGCCTTCATACTTCATTATGATATCAATTCCTAAAGGTAAATTCTGCATGATGAAATAATCATATTACCATCATCATACATAAGTTAACTTAATTATGTTACCCTTGGCCTTTTTTTAATTTACGTCCATGAGATGGAAGCGAATGTTTACCTTGCCCTTGTTTAGTTTTTTTAGGTTTAGAGACGATTCGTGGTTCAGCTTTTGTTTGTGCCACAGTAGTTAATGTAGTTTACTTATTTAATATAGTAGATTTAATTTACCATTTAACGCGATGACTCCAAAATCGTGCAGACATTTTGTCAGGGTTTGGATCTTGTGCATTATGACGTGCATAATATGATTTCTTTCTAGCTTTATCTTTTTCTGTAGTTGGGTTTTTACCAGCGCCTTCTACACCTTGCTGACCAAATCTAATAATCTTTTCTTCTCCTTTATCACATGCTTTTACCACATGGCTTTTAGTGGGATGTCCAGGAGTTTTTTGTGGTTTATTACAAGCCATTTTATCTTTTGCTATCTTAGCTGCTGCTGCTGCTTTTTTATGTTGAGTAGTCATTATTTTTTAAAGAACGCAGTGTAATCACCAAGGAAGGAATCAGCATCAATAGATGATGTCTTATTATCATCATCGTCATCATCTATACCTAGTTTAAAGTAAGAATCTGTTTTTGTTTTAGTAGATATCTTAGGAGGAGGAGAATCAATATCACCCACTTTAGATAAAATTTCAAAAGGATCTTTACTTTTTAAAAAGCCTACGTCTAAAACAGGTGTTTTCCCCTTGGCTGCATCAGTTAAAAATTTCATATCTGTAGGATCCGTATCAGGCATGTAATCTGTGTAGAATTCTTTTTCTGTTCCTTTATAACCTGCTGTTTTAAAAACATTATATAGTTCAGTTTTTTCTACTGTTGCAATATTTGTCTCTGGACGTTCAATATAATCAACTCCTAACTCACGTTGAGTTGGTGTTTTTTCTATTTCTTGTAAACGTTTAATATTTTCCCTGATTTCTGCTGCTGGTCTAGTTGCTATAGTTTCTATAATTGCCAATTTAATTTCTTCTAAACCTAAAGATGGATCTAAACCTAAAGCCTTTAAAGCTTTAACTTTATTTTCATCTTGTATTAATAATCCGTTTTCATCAGTAATTTGTTTTAGTGTTTCTTTTGCAAATTGTTCTGGTGTTATATATTCGCCAAATATAGTACCAACAGATTGTGCTTTTGTATTGACAGGTATTTCAAATTCTTCTTTTAATATTGATCCAGGATCTTTAACTCCATCGAATAATAAATTTTTACCTTTAATAGTGTAATGTAATTCAGCAAAGTCTTGTTTTTTCGTTAAATCTTTTCCATACATATATGCGTTTTCAGCCCATGTTCCTAAATCTTGATTTTTTAAATTTCCAATATCCATTATGATTCTTGTGTTAGCATCTTGTTTTGCAGCCTTCCAATCAGCTGCTACCATTGCAGTTTGTTGTTTATATAATTCTTTTGTTAACGGTACTGCAAAAGTATCTTCTGGATTAAAATAAAAATCAGAATTAAATTTAACGGCCCTATCTTTCATGGTTGGATTTATAGCTGCAGCTTGCGCTGCGGCAAAACTTTTTACTGTTTCAAGCCGATCAGTAGTTTGAAAAGGATTTTTATTGGTTTCAGCAACGTCCATATAATCGATAAACTCACTCATTGATTTAGAATAGTCAAAACGAGGTTTTAAATAATCATCAATAAAGGAACGTGCAAAAGACGCATCTACTTTGACTTCTTCTGGTATACCATCAGCACCACTATAAGATAATGTAATATCACGATTTTTCTTTGCTTCTTCTGTATCAACTTTAGATTGTAATACAATTTTTAAAGATTCTAATTGAGTATCACGATTTTCAATAGAGATATTTGTTTGTAGATTTGTTAATAAAGAGGCTCCCGTTTCTTTTTGATCTTTAAGAAATTGCAACAATTCGTCATTTGTTTTGAATCCAGCTTTTTTAATAAATGGATCTGTAAATACTTTTCTTTTTGTATCGTAAACATCTTCTGGTTTAGTTTTTAATGCTGCATTAACAATATCTAAAGTATCTTCTGTGCTAGCAAATTGTTTATAGTCAATTCCATATTTCTCAGTTAGTGTATCATCAAACCACTTTTGCCAGTTGTGCGTTACATTGCTTTGAAGACCTGTAATCTGACCTAATTGTTTTTCAAGTGTACCTGTAAAATCTTGTGTTGTTTGATTCCCTGATAACTTTAAAAACCCTCCTACACCTGAATCTCCAACGATAGAATTAGCAATTGTTTTATTAAAATCAGCAATTTCAGTAAACGCTCCAAGACCACGATATAAATCATATTCTTGTTCTCTTAACTTGGTTTTATTTAATTCAGCTATAGTATCTTTTAATACATTTTGTGTTAATGCGCCATATTTAGTAAGATTTTCTTTTTCCTTTGGATCTAATATAGTACTTAAAAATGTTTCCAGATTGGGTGTTAGTATACCTGCAGCAATATCTTTGAATTCTTGTATTTCAGCATCAGTAGGTTGCTCTTTATAAGCATAAGAAAGTGGTGTTTCTTCTTTATATCCACGTATTCCATTCTGTCTCCCTTGGGTTGTATAATGCCAACGATAATATGATTCTTCCGTAAGATAACGTGCTGTTAGATCTAAGTCATTACTCTCAACTGCTTCTTTCCAAGGATCCTGCCTTGGTGTTGTAACTTGTTTTTTATACCATTTCCAATCAAATCGATCTATGGTATCTGGGGTAGGAGGTTGAATATAAGTTTTTGGATCCCATGATTTTAATTTTTCTGTTACATAAAAAACGGGAAAATCTCTATTAAAATTATCTTTTATATCTTTTGGAAGACCTTTTATTTTATTAACTGTTTCTACACGTGACAGGTAATCACTTCCAGTTGTATTATTAATTATGCCTTGAATTGTATCTTCGTATGTATTTACTGTTGCGTTTTCTTCGTTTAATTTTATATTATCTTTATTTAATTTATCATTAGCTTTATTTAATTTATCATTAGCTTTATTACTCTCTTCAGCAAGTTCATTTTTTCCTTTATTTTGTGCAAATATACGATTGTTATTTTTAATATTTTCTTTAGTTTGAATTTCTTTTTGTGTTCGTAATGCTTCTATGTTTTGATTTAATTCTGGGCTTAGGGGCATCGTTCCATTAAGTATATCCATTACATGTTGATCTCCTGGGTAAGGAGTTTGTAGTGTATTAATTTTTCTGTATTCTCCCTCTACAAGATACTGAAAATTAAGCCATTTATCAATAAGCGTATTGGTATTAATTAAAGCATATATATTAGATGGAGATTCTTGATCTTTATATAGACCCATAGAATCGGCCTTTACAACTGGCGAAGATGTAATCCTTTTTGTCCACGAAGTGGTGAGTGCATCTGTTGGCGCATTAGTTAAATTATCTTCTGCAAGCTTGACACGCGTCCAAGCTGTTTTCTTAGGATTACTTTTAAATGCATCTGCATTATAGCTAAGAGCCATCAGCTTATTTTTTGATTTATATACTCATTAGTGTACTGGAAAAGATCTAATAATTCTTGATTTATCCAGTCTTTAATTTTTTGTAACCGTTGATAGCAAAAGAAATCTTGCGTTAAATACCATTCTTCCATCTTATTACTACCTTTATGATTATTACAACGTTGACAAGAAGGCATTAAATTATTTCGATTACTAGAGCCTGATCTAAATCTAGGTATTATATGATCCAGGCTTGTAGCTGGTTTGCCGCAGTAACCACAGGAGTACTCCCAGGATTTATATATCTCATCTCGAAAACGACGTTTTGCATGCTTAGGTGTTATTTCAATTAATAAGGCGAGAGGATCATGCTCTGTTGCGAACATACTCTGTAATTGCCATTACCTAATTTTAGGATACCCTTACCTCCATGACGAATCGTAAAGATGTGAAATTTTTATAAAGAACCTTGCAAACCTGTAATTTTTATGTATTGTAAGAGAGTAATTCCTTTGTTTTCCTCATGGCTACAGTCGCAACATGGGTGACAGCTAACCAAATGGCTGCATCCTTGAACATTGATCGAAATGCATTGTTCTGTATGCGAGATGACGGCACCTTGAAACTAGGTCCTCACTATGCAGCCTTCAAAGGAAAAACTTATTCCAGAGACAGTTATCTGTGGAATAAAAAAACAGTTCAACACTTTATGAGTAAACAAGAAAAACAATTAGTAGCTTGTTAAGTAATTAAAGATCTTATTAACAACCTTCAATATTTGGAGGTTGTTTTTTTATGGTGTATATTGTATTCCGTTCTTGTCTAACATTGTAAAATTTGTAATTTTAATATCTGCAGTTGTTATGTTAAACAATTTTTGTAACATAGGGAATATCATTGGTGATTGACAGTTATAAGGTGGTACATCCATTGTAGATAATGAACGTCGTGTTCTATTATATGCATTTGCTTTTTGTTGTTCTTTTTCCGTTTCTGATACTAGACGTTGCTCCCAATCTGCCATGCTTTGATCACCAACAGGGAAATCATTAGGCTCAGGAGGGAACAGGTGATCTTTAAATTTTAATGCATAGATGTGTTTGCAATAACGTAGTTCATCTAATAGTGGTGTCCAGTTATCAGTAAAATTAACAATTACATCCTGTGGTACTGAACTAGAATCTAATTGTGTACGGGAAGTACTGTAATCATTAAACTTAGGTATACCTTCTGAAGTGGCACCCGGTGCTGCAATATTCGTTGTACTACGGGTATATACTGATCCAAATTCAGTATAGACTCCGGGATTATCTCTCGCTGATGTACGATCTACAAAAGCATCATCTGTAACTGTATAGTTGAGCTGGAAACCAGAAGGCGCATAAACTTCAACAGTACGATCTACAGCATTAGATGTCATTGCTTCGTTATCTAAATTACCGTCTGTTGTAATAAATTCAAACCGTCCTGGTTTTACAGAAGACAATCGATTACGAGGAAATAATTTCTTATTGGTTTTACCATCAGTACTAGCAAAGAAATAATCGCGATGTGTAAAATCTTGACATGTACAGGCATAACGAGAACCTGTTATTAAAAAACGACCTGGCGTAAAGCCAATCGGAGAAGGGGTAACGAATGCACCATCAGGTGTTACTTGAATAGAACCAGCTTTTTTAAATGTAAGTACACCAGTAAATGGATTTATATTTATAACAACTGCTTGTACATACCCAAAACGTTTTTGATTATTAGGATTGATAGTATCTTTTGTAATAATAGGACCACCATCTGTGATGATACGATCTTCAAAGATTTCTGTATTAGCAGGATTTAAACCATTTGGTTGTCCAGTAACAGGAATATAAAAAGGTGCTGGCAAAGGATTAACACTACTCCAGGTACCAGCTAATTGCACATACCAATAGTTGGCATCTTCTGTAACAGAAGCAATATATAACTTTAGGGTACTAACAGGATCCGTGTAATCATCACAACGTACAGAACCTGCATAACGCCAAATTGCCCAATGCATCCCAAGGTCTTTATTAGAAGTAGGGAAACCTACAAAGGAACCAGATATTGTAGGTGCTGGGTTACCACTTGAAGTAGTTGCTGGTATTGCATATTTAAATCGATATTGGTAACCGTCTTTATCTGTGGTAGCAGTAGCTAATTCATAACCACGTCGCCATCGAGACCAAGCTGACTCTCGGTTAATTGTTGTAATAGAACCTGGTACACCACCTTTAGAAAATTCTGTTGTGATAGGTGTAATTTCTTTTAATTTAAAAACTTCTTTATCACCAAACGTACCAAAGGAATCCTTACCTTTAAAGGACATTATTAGAAGAAGCCACCTTGAGCGTATACATGAACTCCTGGAACATAACCTGCAGTATTGAGTGCGTCTGGAAATACACCTACGTAGATGCGGTCTCCTCGCTCCAGGTAGATGCCTTTGTTACGTAAAGGAGCAGAAGGGCCTAATCCACTAGTATTGCCCGCAGAGACGACAGGAGCAGCTAGCTGAGGCATTAAATCAGAACAGTCTACAATACCACTATTAGCAGGAACTGTTTTAGCAAAGAGAAGCTTATAATCTCCACTGCCGGGGATTGGTACTGTTGTATTACGTGTGTGATAAAAAGCAAATGTTACTGCTGGTTGATAACCGTAAGCAACTCCGTTATAACTAAATCCTGATGTTGTTCCACCTGAATAACGTAAGACAGTATTAACACCTGTCAATGTAGGTGATCCAGTATACGTATAATAACCAACACCACTATCAGCTATTCCTGCGCCAGTAAAACTTCCTGTTACTTGAATCTGAACAATTTGTCCACTGGCAACAGATATAACAGTACCTGAGGTAGTTGCATTGACAAGGTAATCAGCTGCACGATATGCATCATTACGTATGATACTAATTGAATCAACAACACCTCCATTATTTGTATCATCACTTAACTCAGCATCCATATCTACCAAAATAGAAGGAGCTTGTCCACCTTGTACAAATAATGTATTGGTGCTAGCACTACCAACAGTTTGAGAAGTTACTCGGATCGCATCAAATAAAGGACGATCAATAAATAAGGGTTGCTTATTAGTGGATGTAGATGACAAATTAAATACCTTATGTTGTCTTATTAAATTCTAGCTTATATAGCTTGAATTTTGTCCTAAAAGAAAAGGAAGAAGTTGAGCTGTTGGATCAGATGGAGTTTCAAATAATTGAGCAAGTAAATTATCTTTTAATTCATCTGTCAAAGTTGCTCCTAATGCGTTTGCTCCAAATGAATTACCTGCTTCAATTGCTTGTGATAGCTGCTGTGGTTTTTTTGGTACAGCAGAAGAAGCAGGATTTAAATTCTGTTGATATATATTTAATAATTCTTTAACCGCTTTTACAGGTTGCCCATAGTAACTAGTACCTTTTAATGTAGGTAAAGATGCCCACTCAGGAGCTAATCTATTTAAACTTTGCGGTGTTAATGGTTGCTCTGGATCTACACCACGGGCTCGAACTAACTGTAAAGCACCTAAGTCTTGTGAACGAGGAGAGAAATCTGGAAGTTTAAGTTTACTTGACACGCCTTTCCAGGTATCTGGCATAAATTGATACGCACCTGCTGCGGCTGAAGAGTAATCACCACTTTTTATTACTCGATTAGGATGCCCTTTTGATGGATCAAATTGACCCCCACCAAACATAGTAGAATATCCTTTTGGGCCATAGGTTCCTTCGGCAAAACGGATAACCTTTAAAAGAGCAGCAGCTCGTGGACTAATAGGTGTCGTCATTGTTTAATATTGATTAAAAAACATTTGATTAGCAATAGCTTGTCTTTCTTCTTCAGTTAGTCCTGTTGGATCCACGGGGGCTGGAAGCATTGCTGCAGTTGTTGCTTGTGGATATACACGTTGTATCACATCGTAACCTGCTTGACCAGGAGTTACTTTTTTAGCTGATTCTGGATTTGCTAATGCAAACATCTGCATTCCAAGATCTTCTGCTGCTCTTGAATCAGGTTTACGTAAAGCATTGTATTGATTTAATAAAGGATTCTGTGCTGTTTGTTGTGCGACACTAGATAGTTCAGAGAGATAAGCACGTCTTTCAGCTTCCGTATTACGAGGAGAAGAAAAATTGTCAGGTCTTCTGTTGTCTACATTATTGTTATCTGATAATGTATTTATATTTAAAACATTTGTAAGTGCAGGAACCTTAAATTGTTTTTGTTGTGCTCCTGGAATATATCGTCCGTCGTCAAGTGAAGAAGCTAGTATTCCTTCTCGGGCTTCTTGTTGTCTTATTTTATTTTTCATATCTTCTTCAGATTTGTAACCTAAACTTTTATAGTTATTAGGTGTACTTCCTTCTAAACTTAAAAGGTAACCTGCCATTCCCGCTGCACTTGCAGGAGCAATCATATTTTTTGCAATACCAGGTAAGTTACTAATTCCTGGTATTGCATTCATTACATTACCCATCGCAGAAGATGGTCTAAATGCAGAATTTAAAAAGCCAGCCCCTTGTTGTATAGCTCCTTTAGGAACTAATTTTTCTGCTACTCTTTCTAATGATCCTCCACCAGCTCGTCTCATTAACTCTCTAGTTAAACCATAGTCTCTGTCATAAGGTCCCGCTTGATTAAGCGTTCCTGAGAATAGTGAGGGATCAGCTGCTTGTATTGCTGTCTTACTACCTGGTACTCCTGAACGCAATAATAACCTTGGGATAGGAGCAGGGCCTCCTGCCATTTGATTAACTATTCTTCCTGCCATACCTGCTTGTATATCCCTACCTACACCTGCAGGTATACCTGATATCTTATTAAATAAATCTGTTGCACGTGTAGGTATAGTACTAAAGCCAGCCCCTCTAAATTGAGCAGGTAAATTACGCCCTAAAGTCTCTTCTGCTATTTGCGCTAATCTTTGATATGTACGTGGATCTGTAACTTGATCAATAACAGGAAATTTGGGTATTGGTGATTTAAAGCCACCAGCTAGTCCTCTTACTAAATTACCAACGTTACCAATATTTAAAACGGGCATGATGTTTTACTTTAACGATGATTAAGATTTAACCAGACGGAACTACCTACAGCAGTATCAGCTGGTCCAGGGAGAGATTGAATAAATTCAGCTCCTGATCGTTCGTAACGATATCGAGCTTGAAAAGGATCTTTATAATTTGGCACGTATAAAATCATTGCCAAACGGTTGGTTTCATATAAGTATATCTCATCCCATACCTTAAGTGCTTCTCTTGCATTACTAGATCTAATCGTACGATCCACATCACCTAGAATACTTTCAATTCTGGTAGAAGGAGATGTAGCAACCTCAGTTTTTTTCTCTGCAGTATCACAACGTCCAATTTGAATAATAATTTTATTATAAAAATATGAATCTGGAACAGTATTTAAAGATTCTTCTAGTCGTGCAAAGTCTCCTGCTGGAACAGAAACTGTAAAATATCCTAAATGATATCTTACTCTACTTTTATCAAAGTTAGATAACTGCACTGATAACTACCACTGTTCTTATATTATAAAGGTAATAAATTCAAGTCATTACATTGCTGCATTAGGATTTGATCCCATTATATAAGACATCAGAAAATCTTCGGTTGGATCACGTTGCGATTGTAGTAAGGAACTAATCAAACCACTGTAAGGACTAGTTTTCTTTTCTGATTTACCAAGGTAGTCAGATAAAAAATTAAGAGCTGACCCGGCACCTAATAATTGATCCTGTTGTCGTTGTGAAAAACCGCTTGCTTGTGTAACGGGAGGTGGTAGTACTGGAGTCTGAGGTACTGTTAAACCTCCATCACTTTCTGGACGATCAATATTACCATGGCCCACGCGGTATAAGACTTTACCTGATGGATCCAATGCTTCTGAGAAATGCCCATACCCTCCTCCAGAACCACGTCTTACCTTTCCTCCTGCAATTGTAGGAATATAAATAGAAGCATCTTCTACGGCTCCTTTTTGAAATCTGGATTGTCCTTTAAAAGGAACATAAAAATCATAAGAACTAAAATCAGCAGAAGAAGGTGCATGCGCCGCAGCTACTCTTTGAAGTAATCCTGCTCGTTCTGAGAAAGGTTTATTTACATCATAAATATCTGTTGAAACGCCAGCATTAGAAAATTCAATATTTCTTTTATTTTGTGCATATCGATTAGCAAGAGTATCAAAAACTTTTACTCGTTCTGCAATGGGTAATGAGTTTAAAAGTTTAAGATCAATATGGTAATCACTAGAACCACCTATTTTGCTAGAGGGGCCAGTAAAACCTGCACGTACAGTAGACATGTTGTTTTATTTTCATTATAAAATAAAGAAGCCCCAGTGAAGTGGGGCTACTATTAAACACGTATCAAGTTAGCTGCAAATACAGATTCCCAATCAACACGTTTCACTTGTTTCAGCTGTTCCAAGGTAGTGAATCTTTCGCCGGATAAACTCATTTGGATATCTTTAAGTTCACGTGCAGTCTTTAATCCGATACCTTTAATATGATCAGCAATCATTTGAGCAGTTGCTGAATTAATATTTAAGCGTATATCAGGGGGAAATGCACGTGGCTCTTCTTTAGCTGCTTTATCTTTTATTTGTAATGTCTTAACTGTTTTTGTAGCTGATTCATCAGGTGTGATTTCAGTTTTGTAAACAGTATAAAGGCGACCGTCTTGATCTTCGACCAAAAACCAATCGCCATTATCCCATTCACTAATAACTTTAACTCGTGCACCCGTTTTTGTGTGTTGGTAAAGCATGTAATCCAGAAGATCTGGTTTTAGTTTAGCCTAAACCACTCACAATGGGAACTAATTAAGTACTTACCGTACGATTTGGTAAGTATTGCTCAATTGAGTTGTAGTCTGGTGCATTATCAGGCACGATATAACAGGCTTCAACTAGTAGATAACCAGTTAGGCCAGCAGCTTTATCTGCATCTGAGATATACACACCGCCAGTAGCGGTAAGAGCATTAGCAGTACCTTTGGCATACACTTTAAATGTAGTACCAGTAGTCAATATCTTGTATGCAATACCACTATTTAATAAACCAGATGCTGCGTCTATTTGTGCCAAGGCAGAAACAAATACAGGGAATGAGCCAAGGGCTTGTGAGCCGCCAGCAAAGTAAATTTTAGTAGCAGCATCACCTGATACTGTAGATGTAAGTACAGCAGCGGCTACTGGCTCACCAGAAGCAGCTACGGGAACACCTGCATTATCACGGCCAAAAGCAAGTACTGTACCTGTAGTAGCATATACACCTGATGCAACACGATTATCGCCCCAACCGGAGGCAACAGATAGTGCAGAACGATAGATATACGCTGCTTGCGTGGTATTACCACTAAGTACCATCCCAGTAATATCAGTACGTGTATCGTCCTGACGATAAGGAGAAGGGATAATTACACTCATGGTTTGACCATAAGTAGCAGCATCACCTGATTTCCAGGTTACAGGAACATAACCACGTTGTTGAAAGAAACGCCAGCCGGGAACAGCTAATACAGAAGTAGGGCCATCTGCAGAAGCATCAACTGTAGTTCCACCAGTGGTGTCAATGTTTTTATACCAGCCATTTAAATCTCCTGTCCAGTTACCTGGAAAGATTTTTTTAGTTGACAAGTAAGTCATTTAATTCTCCGTTTTGTTTTATTGTTATTTATCAAACAGTGCCATCATCTTGAACAAAACTATAGGCAGTGGTAATAAAATCTTTATTCAAGATATCAAAACCAGCATAGAGTTGCCAGATCAAGATAATAAAGCGGCTAAAGTCATCATTATTGTTAATGAGTACTTGTGCATTAGGACCGCCAACACCAACACCTACAGCTTGTGGACCAAAGAAGAAACCTTGTGCTACTTCTTTGCTGCCATAATTAGAGTTATCGAATGTAGCAGTAATATTCTTGGTGGGGAAGTTGGTTGATTCGTAGAACTTCACACCTTCAAATTGTACGCCAGTAGGCATTACAGGTTCACCAGCAAGGAAATAACCTTGACCAGCTTGTGGACCCTGGAAGAAACCAGCGTTGTTAGGCATCATCGGATTACCCGACATATACATGCCTTGACCTGGATTACCTGCATAACGTGCAATTTCACGGAAGTCAGGATCACGACGCAAATGCATCATGAATGTAGGATCACAAATACAACGATACAAACCATCAGAGAAGGTAGGAACGTTGCGCTTACGTAGATCTTTTACTACATTCAGTAGGTCAGTACGAACAGAGAACTGTTGTACATTATTACCGTATTCTGTACCATCATATGTGATACGACCGGAAGCATCTTTAACTTTACCAGCAGGGAAGAAATATCCACCTTGTGTTGTTGATGCTACACCATTAGCTTCTGCTTTGGATAGTTCATCAATGAACACACGATCACGCCAACGGCGATAATCATCAAGTAAGGTAAGGGAACCAATGGATTGGTGGAACATATTCAGATTACCTGTATCCAGCAAGAGGCGCTGTGCAGTAATCAGTGTTTCACGTGCAATCTTAAAGGTACTGGGTTGAGTAGGATCGCCAGGATCGGCAGGACCAGTATATTCCTTAAGTACCACAAGAACTTTTTCTTTTGTGATATTACGGCTATTGGCAGTACCAATGGTTTGATCGGCAATACGTTCGCGGCTATCCTTAGTACCAGGAGTACCCCAAAACTTATAGCGATCTAACTGAACAGTTTGACCAGGTTGACGTGTGAAATCATGAACCACTACTGGTTCAACAGCCATTTCACAGATGTAAGCAGGATGAGGACGATAAAGTTCCGCACCTAAGATTTTTGGAAAATCATTATCAATAAACATTTTAGTTTATTCTCCAGATTCGCGGGGAGTGTTTTTACGAAGCGAAAGATTCAGACATACGCATGTCTTATCTATCATAAATTGTAGCAGTTAGTAATCTTGGGAAATTACATATATTGCAAAGTAGTTGTTGCGGCACGTGCACCTCTTGTATTACTTGAACCATAAGATTCAGGATCTACATATTGTTGCTGTTGGAATCCTGGTACACCCATAGAGCCAGGGATGGCTCCAAGGGCAACACCTCCTAGACCAGCGAGACCAGCGGCAGCAGGAGCAGCGGCAGCAGCAATACCTTTTTGAATAGTGCGTTCAAAAGGAGTACCTTGTGTCTGGCCAGCCAATGCCGCCATTAACTGTTGATTACCCATCAAAGCTTCAAGTTTTGTATTAATAGCTGAAGCTGTTTTTTGACGTAAACCGCCTTCAGGGCCTTTTTCTAATTCTTCTAGAACTGCGCCAAGAATTGGCGTAGATCCTTTGTGAATTGCGCTGCCTAGATGTGGTGCCATATATTTACCAGCAAGACGAGCACCAAGTAAACCAGCAGCGCCACCAAGGACACCACCAACTCCTGCAAGAGCTGCAGATCCTGGATCTTCACCTTGAGAAAGAGCAT
>Ga0247844_1004180_pt1 | contig 19894 bp, 25 predicted proteins | sample LaCtaG_FD_192421 | JGI IMG/M metagenome (GOLD analysis project Ga0247844, IMG submission 192421) | Freshwater microbial communities from meromictic Lake La Cruz, Castile-La Mancha, Spain - LaCruzMarch201714.5m_1 | ecosystem: Environmental > Aquatic > Freshwater > Lake | place: Spain: Castile-La... | reverse complement strand
AAGACTGGCCCACATCCCACTATGGGGTGCAGAACAGCGCAGTCCTTTTTTAATTCGTTAAAAACACGGCGGGCGGTGGGTAAAAGTGACTCTTGCCGAGTCTCTTTCATTGGCGCCACTAAAACCGTCGATTTTACCGTTGCGCAGTGGCGATTGCCGGCTTTAGCGCAGAGGCAGCTAAAAACCTTTGTGGGTCGTGCGCAACGCCCTTTACCAAGACCTCGAAATGGAGGTGCGAGCCGGTAGAGCGTCCAGAACTTCCGACTTCGGCTATTTTTTGGCCTCTTTTGACGAGGTCGCCTTTTTTCACAAACACTCTGGACGAGTGGGCATAACGTGTGAGTAAATCGTTGCCATGGTCGATTTCTAGAAAATTGCCAAACTGGAAATGAAATTCTTGGGTCACAATGACCCCACCGGCGGCGGCGTAAATTGGCGTTCCAGGCGCTGCCGGAAAATCTAAGCCCTCATGGACGGCGGAAAGACCACGAAAAGGGTCAATGCGCATTCCAAAACCCGAGCCCTTCGCCACGTTAGGAACAGGGGTTTGGGTCGGAAGCATCATTTTTTTCATTTTTTGCTCGAACAACCTGGACTCAATCGCCGTCATCACATCGGTACGCTGGCTTGCCGTTTGATCCAAAAGTTGCAATGTGGCTTCTAATTCCTGAAGCGAAAGGTTTCGACCTGCGACCAACGCACCCCCTTGACCGGGTTGCACCTTAATGGCCTCCGGGTTAATTCCTGCCAAACCGGACACCCGCTCCGCGAGGGATTGCAGCTGCAGCATCTTGGCTTGCAATTCGCCTGTCTTTTTAGCCATGACTTCGATGTTTTCACGCAAATAACGGTCTCTTTGCTCAAATTCTTCGCGTACCACCAACCGCATCACGGTACTGATCACAGGCCAACCCTCTCGGGCACCTTTCAAAAGAACCCAGTGGTAGACCGCACCGGAGATGAGCGTGACCACCAAGAAAATGCCCGTTAACCACAAAGCCAGCGCCAATCCGCCCACTTGCAGGACCCGGCTTTTAGCCAGTCGAGAATCCGTGATAATCAGTTGCATGCGGACTGCTCCTTATTGAATATATGCATCGTCACCACAAAGCTTGGACGGTACTAGAGGCAACGCAAGAGTCTCCTACCCTCGCACGCTTGGCAGAATTGGCGACCGATTCAGCATCGCGTTTGAAATCTGTAGAGCATCTTATACCGCCCTTATTGCGTTCTGGCATAAAAGCCGGCCCCGTAGAGGGTACGGTGTGGTGTTTGGTTCTAGACAATAACGCCATCGCATCCAAACTCAGGCAGCTTATCCCTGCAATGCAATCCCACTTGCGCATCAAAGGGTGGGATGTCACGCAGATTCGTCTCAAGGTTGCCATGGCGGGCAAAGGAAACTAGTATGAAATGGTGCCGCTTGTCGGATTCGAACTGACGACCTACCGCTTACAAGGCGGTTGCTCTACCAACTGAGCTAAAGCGGCACGGGCTGAATTCTAACCCAGCATGCGCTGGCTTTTCTCCGAGAGCGCCGTTGTTATTTATTTAATCCGTGTCAAAGCGGGTCGGGGCTTTGGAGGTGACTCAGGTTGAGCGGACGCGGCAGGGTTCTCCGTCTTATCGCCTTTATCCTTGTCAACCGACTGAACTGGGAATGTCATGCCTTGGCCGTTTTCACGCGCGTAAATAGCAGACACGCGCTCCATGGGAACCACAATATCGCGGGCGACTCCGCTGAACCTACCTTTGAACTCAATGAACGCATTGCCCATACTGAGTTGGTTGGTTGCCCCAGAGCTGACGTTAAGCACAATCTCGCCATCACGCACAAACTCTTGGGGAACCCGCACACTTGAATCCACAGAAACTACCAGGAATGGAGTGAGGCCATTGTCCACACACCACTCGTACATTGCACGAACCAAATAAGGCCGCGTGGAGGTCGCCTCTAAAGTATCCATACTCAATCTCGTAGTCGTAGTCGTTCTCGTTGAGTTGATCCGTGAATTACTTGCGCATCACTTTTTCAGAGGGCGTCAATGCTTCAATGTAAGCAGGCCGAGAAAAAATCCGCTCGGCGTACTTCAGCAAGGGTGCCGCGTTCTTACTCAAGTCAATTCCGTAGTACTCCAAACGCCACAATAGGGGAGCGATCGCCACATCCAGCATGGAGAAGTTGTCGCCCATCATGAATTTGTTTTTAAGAAATACCGGGGCCAATTGGGTTAAACGGTCACGAATGTGCGAGCGGGCTTTTTCCAACGCTTTTTCATTTCCCTTTGAAGCGCGAGACTCCAAAGTAGCCACGTGCACAAACAATTCTTTCTCGAAATTCAGCAAAAAGAGGCGAACGCGGGCGCGGTCGACTGGATCGCCGGGCATGAGCTGAGGATGCGGAAAGCGCTCATCGATGTACTCATTAATGATGTTGGACTCGTACAAAATCAAATCGCGCTCGACCAAAATTGGAACCTGTCCGTACGGGTTCATAACGTTGATATCTTCCGGCTTGTTGTACAAGTCGACATCACGGATTTCAAAGTCCATGCCTTTTTCAAACAAAACAAAACGGCAACGGTGAGAGAAAGGGCAGGTTGTACCTGAATACAGCACCATCATGGCTAAGGACTCCTAAAAATTAAAAAGAGTGGACTGCCTCGGCGAGCCCACTCTAAATTGATCGTCAACCGCCTAGGCGACTGACAAACACGACTCGCAAATTACTTGATATTCTTCCAAAACGCAGCATTCAGTCGCCACGTCACAAACGTCATGACCGAGAGGAACAAAAGGACCCACACCCCTACGCGAACGCGGGTGTTTTGGGACGGCTCGGCCATCCATTGAAGGTAGCTGACCAAGTCGCCTATGGCCTGATCGTATTGAACAGGCGTCAACTTGCCAGGCGAGATCTGCTCCCAACCTTTAAATACTTGGGCTTCATGGCCATGCACCATTTCTGTTGCATAGACAGGGGCACGCTTACCTTGTAGCTCCCACAGCACATGGGGCATACCCACGTTAGGAAATGCCAAATTATTCCAGCCCGTGGCTTTGGCGTCGTCTACGTAGTAGGTTCGCAAGTAGGTATACAAATAATCTGCACCCGTTCCCTGGCCCGCAGCGGAGCGTGAGCGTGCGACCAAGGTCAAATCAGGAGGATTCGCACCAAACCATTCTTTCGCCTGGCGAGGATCAATCGCGGACTTCATGGTTTCGCCGACTTTGTCTGTCGTAAAAAGCAAGTTGTCTTTGATTTGCTGGTCAGTTAAACCAATGTCTTTCAGACGGTTAAAGCGCATGAAGGCTGCGGAGTGGCAGTTCAAACAGTAGTTCACGAACAACTTGGCGCCGTTTTGCAACGCCGCGAGGTCATTGGTGTTGTTGGGCGCCTTGTCCCACGCAATACCGCCAGTAGCGGCTTGAGCACCAGAAATGGATGCCAGTACGAGCACTGCGCTTAGTAAGATTTTTTTCATTTCAGTGAACTCCGACTCAGTGCGCAGCAAAGGTAACACGATCAGGAACCGGTTTGGCTTGACCCAAACCACTCCACCAAGGCATCAACAAAAAGAAACCAAAGTAAAACAATGTTCCTACTTGTGACACACGCTCACCAATCGCCGAAGGGGGTTGCACACCCAGATAAGCCAAGACCACAAAATTCACCACAAATACCGCGTACATGTATTTATGCCAATCAGGACGGTAGCGGATGGACTTCACTGGGCTGTTATCAAGCCAAGGCAAGAAGAACAAAATAATCACTGCGCCGCCCATGACGACGACGCCCCAAAACTTGGCGTCAATCGACAGCATCATGGCCGTCACAGCCACCGCAGCGCCCACAATCAGGCCCTTGAAAACGACCGGCATTTTGAATTTGAATACGCTCAAAGCAGCTGCAGCCCACACACAGGCAATCAATGCAATCATCATTTCACCAGTGATCGCCCGCAACATGGAGTAATAAGGCGTGAAATACCAAACGGGTGCAATATGCAAAGGCGTTTGTAGGGGGTCTGCAGGAATGAAGTTGTTGTACTCCAAGAAGTAACCGCCGAATTCCGGAGCAAAGAAAATGATGGCGGTAAAGACCATCAAAAACATGCTCACGGCAAAAATGTCATGCACGGTGTAGTAAGGATGAAAAGGAATGCCATCCAAAGGATGTCCATCGGGACCTTTGGTGTCCTTGATTTCAACACCATCAGGGTTGTTAGATCCCACTTCGTGCAAGGCAATGATGTGCGCCGCCACTAAGCCCAGCAACACCAATGGCACTGCGATGACGTGAAAACTAAAGAATCGGTTTAAGGTCGCATCACCAACCACATAATCTCCACGAATCAGCAAGGCAAGATCAGGTCCGACAAAGGGAACCGCCGCAAACAAGTTCACGATCACTTGAGCGCCCCAATAGCTCATTTGGCCCCATGGAAGAAGGTATCCCATGAATGCCTCGGCCATCAGGCACAAGAAAATGCCACACCCAAAAAGCCAAACCAGCTCGCGGGGCTTACGGTAGCTTCCGTAGATCAGACCACGGAACATGTGCATATAAATCACGACAAAGAATGCCGAGGCTCCGGTGGAGTGCATATAGCGAATCAACCAGCCCCAAGGAACGTCGCGCATGATGTACTCGACAGAACCAAACGCCAAAGCAGCATCAGGTTTGTAGTGCATCACCAAGAAAATTCCCGTGACGATTTGAATCACCAACACGAAGAGTGCGAGGGATCCAAAAATGTAGAAAAAGTTGAAGTTTTTCGGAGCGTAATACTGACCTAAGTGCTCGTTGTAAAGCTTGCTCAAAGGGAATCGGTTGTCAACCCAGTTCAGCAACTTTGCGCCTGCTGGCGCGTTCGGGGATATTTCTTTCATTTCAGCCATGGGGTACTCCGAATCAGGCTTGGGTATCTTCGCCAATCAGCAGCTTGCTGTCGGAGAGGTACATGTGTGGCGGAATTTCCAAGTTGTCTGGCGCAGGTTTGTTTTTGTAAACGCGTCCTGCCATGTCAAAGGTCGAACCGTGGCAAGGGCAGAGGAAACCGCCTTTCCAGTCATCTGGCAAAGAAGCTTGTGCGCCGAGTTGAAACTTATCGGAAGGCGAGCAACCCAAATGGGTACAAATACCCACAGTGACGAGAAACTCGGGCTTGATAGAACGGCCTTCGTTACGTGCGTACACAGGGGTGAACTCATCTTGCTTGCGCTTGGAATCAGGGTCTGCGAGTTGGCCATTGAGTGTGCTCAAGGTCGCCAACTGCTCCGGGGTGCGCCGAACAATCCAAACGGGCTTGCCGCGCCACTCTACGGTAATTTTTTCACCGGGTTTGATCGCGGAAATGTCGACTTCAACCGCTGCGCCAGCTGCTTTGGCTCGCTCCGAGGGCTGAAATGTGCTTACAAAAGGAACGGCGGTTGCTGCTGCGCCAACGATACCGGTGCAGGTAGACGCAATGATCCAAGTCCGTTTACTGGGGTCAGCCGGCGTGTTGCCAGCGAGGGTGTCACTCATGAGAATCCTCAAGAAAAATCACTACTAGGGAAGACAGCTATTGTAGCGGAGAGCAAAGTCAGGCTAGCTTCACGGCCATTCGCACAGCCGCTAACAAGCTAGCGGCATCCGCAAGACCCTGCCCGGCGATGTCAAAAGCCGTCCCATGGTCTGGGCTGGTTCGCACCAAAGGGAGGCCTAAAGTGACATTCACGCCCTGTTCGACGCCCAAATATTTCACAGGGATCAGTCCTTGGTCGTGGTACATCGCAATAACCACATCAAACTCCGCTAATTTGTCGGTCGCTGCACGGGCTCGCATAAAAACGGTGTCTGGAGCCCACGGCCCACTGACATTGCAGCCTTGGGATTGGGCCGTTTGGATGGCCGGCGCAATCACGTCGATTTCTTCTCGCCCAAACATGCCACCTTCCCCCGCGTGGGGGTTTAAGCCTGCAACTGCCATACGCGGTATACGCCCGAGCATCCTGCCGAGGGCTTGGTGGGTGATTTGGATGGTTTGCAACACGTTGTCATACGTCACCGCCGCCAAGGCCTCGCGCAAAGACAAATGAATACTGACCAACACCGTTCGCAACTCGTCATTGGCTAGCATCATGCGAACTGGCATGTCTGCAATAGGTCGATTTAAGTGCTGCGCTGCAAGGGCTTGTAAAAGCTCGGTGTGTCCGGGGTACTGTTGGTAGGGCTCTCCAGCTGCTGCCAATGCCTCTTTGTTGATCGGCGCTGTCACCAGGGCTGCGACCTCGCCGCGGAGTGCGGCTTGCGCGGCCCACGTGACGCAGCGCCCAGCAAATTCCCCCGCCAATGGACTCACTTGCCCCCAAGAAACCGGTTTTAAAGTCTCGCCCACTTGCAAAACAGGAATCACCTTTTCATTTCGTGCGAGAACTTCCTGCGGCTGTGAGATTCGAGCCGCATTCCAAGGTGAAGGATTTTCTTTGTCAATTAATTCACACGCCCGTTGCATCACAGCGAGGTCTCCAGCCACAAAACAGTTGCGCATCAAGGCAGGCTCCTGCGCAAAGGCTTTGGCAATAATTTCAGGCCCAATGCCGGCAGCGTCGCCCATGGTGATGGCGATCCATGGACTTTTTTTTCCACCAGAAGACGAAGGAAGATCGCTCATGCCGGATTCTCAATATCAATGAACACATGGGTCATCCCCATCTGCTGCGCCACATGCGCTGCCAATGCCGGCGCCCCGTAACGCTCACTGGCGTGGTGACCACAAGCCAAAAACGAAACACCGCATTCACGGGCGAAGTGGGCTTGCGGCTCTGAAATTTCGCCGGTTAAGAACGCATCAACCCCTGCTGCAATCGCAGCTTCAAAATAACCTTGCGCCCCACCAGAACACCAAGCGACACGACGGATCGGTCCTGCGCGTCCTTCGACAAGTTGAACTGTGCGGCCCATCACCGCCTGCACATGGTCAGCGAGCGCCTGAGCGCTGGAAAAACCTGGGGCGGCTGGCGTACCTTGCCAACCTAACTGTTGCTCACCAAATCGCCCGTCGCCAACAAACCCCAATCGCTCACCCCACTGCGCGTTATTGCCCCAAAGAGGATGGGCGTCGAGCGGCAAATGGTAGGCGTAGAGGTTGATGTCATGCGCCAGCAATAAAGCCAGCCGCTTGCGCATCCACCCTGTGACACGCCCATCTTGGCCGCGCCAAAACAGGCCGTGGTGTACAAAAATAGCGTCTGCTTGTTCAGCGATGGCAGCCTCAATAAGCGCCTGGCTGGCGGTCACACCAGAGACGATTTTTTTAATTTCCGCCCGACCTTCTACCTGCAGCCCATTGGGGCCATAGTCCTTGAAACGGTCTGGCTCTAGCAACGCATCAAATGCACTAAGGAGTTCTTGGCGGTCTGTCATTCCCTAATTATCCGACCACTTGGGGTCGAAAATTGAAAACCCTTTTGTGAACCCTCTTGTGTAAGGGTCTCAGGCCTACAATTTAGCCCTTGGCTGCCCCCGGGGTGCAGCGTCTAATGGGCACCGCAATGAATCGTTTTTGGCTTTTGTTTTCTCAAACTGTCACCGTGCTTCTGGCAAGCTATTTTGTGGTGGCTACTTTGAAGCCCGAATGGACCCGACCAGCAACGACCGCCAGCACCTCAATGGCATTGTTAGAAGCGCCTACAACGCTTTTCAATGACGCCCCTCAAGGAAGTTTCCGCTTGGCTGCAAAAAGAGCATCTCTCGCAGTTGTCAGTATCAGTACCCGCAAGGACGCTCGAAAAAACAAACTCGGAACCGATCCCTGGTTGCGTTTTTTCAACGGCGACCCCGAAAACGCTCCCTCTGGCGGCTTAGGCAGCGGAGTGATTCTGAGCAGCAGTGGATACATCCTCACCAATAACCATGTGATCGAAGGTGCGGATGGAATTGAGGTGGTTTTAAACGATGGGCGGCGTTCGCAAGCGAAAGTCATCGGCACCGATCCGGACAGCGATCTGGCCGTTCTCAAAATTGAGCTCGACAAACTGCCCGTCATTGTTTTGGGCGACTCTGACGCCCTTCAAGTAGGGGATCAAGTTTTAGCGATTGGCAATCCATTTGGCGTAGGCCAAACGGTTACCAGTGGCATTGTGAGTGCGCTTGGGCGCAATCAGCTAGGCATCAACACGTTTGAGAACTTTATCCAAACCGATGCAGCGATCAACCCCGGCAACTCAGGCGGCGCACTGGTGGATATCCAAGGCAACTTACTGGGCATCAATACCGCGATTTACTCCCGATCTGGGGGCAGCATGGGGATTGGTTTTGCCATTCCGATAGCAACTGCAAAACAAGTCCTCGAGAGCCTTGTGAAGGATGGCAAGGTAACGCGCGGTTGGATTGGCGTAGAGCCCAACGACCTTTCTGCTGAACTGGCCGAGGCGTTTGATACCGCCACAAGCAGCGGCGTGATTATTACGGGTGTTCTGCAAAACGGCCCTGCTGCGCAGGCCGGATTGCGACCAGGGGACATCATTCTCACGATTGAGACAAGCCCGATTCAGAACGTCACGCAGATGTTGTCCAAAGTCGCCGGCTTAGCGCCTGGCAAAAGTGTCACATTCACGGTTCAACGCAAGCAGCAAAAATTGGCACTCAACATCACCCCAGGAACCCGGCCAAAACCTAGAGCCTTAGCGCCTTAGCAAAGACTAGCTGCCGGCGCTCGCTTTGGTTTCTTCTTTCGCAACCGGTTCTTCGGGAGCGGGCTCCTCCTCGAGTGGCGCTGCGGTGTGGCGAATAAAAAACTGGGCCGACCAAATGCCGATTTCGTACAAGATACACATCGGTATCAAAAGTGCCAACATCGAAACCGGATCAGGCGGGGTCACTAAACCCGCCACCGCTGCGGCAGCAACCACAAAATAAGACCGAAATTTTTTCAGCTGTTCTACTGAAACGATTTTCATTCGGGCCAATATCACCACCACGATAGGCACTTCAAAGGCCACGCCAAAAGCAATAAACATGGTAATTACGAAATCAAGATAGGCCTCAATATCAGGGCTCACCGCCACAGAGCTAGGCGCCATTTTTTGAATCGCCGGGAAGGCCTGCCCGAATACAAAAAAGTAACAAAACGCAGCGCCAGTGTAAAAAAGCAAGGTGCTAGCCGTTAGCAAGGGCATGACAAGATTTTTCTCGTGGCGATACAAGCCTGGGGCAACGAATGCCCACATTTGGTAAAGAATCCAAGGCAAGGCCACTGCAATAGCCGCCATGACTGACACTTTAATAGGCACCAAAAAGGGCGACACCACGCCCACGGCAATCATCTTGGAACCTTCTGGCAAGGAGCGAACCAAGGGCATCGCCAAGAAGTCATACAACGCCGATGGGCCGGGATAAAACACCAACACCAAAAAAATGATCGCTATGCCATAAATGGCTTTAAGTAGGCGATCTCGCAGTTCAAACAGATGCTGGACGAACGGTTGCTCCGTGCCTTTGAGTTCATCGTCTGTAGGTTTGGGTTCGGTCATGGATTCACTTTAGGGGGCCGAAACCGCGCCACACGGGCTGCGCCTGACAAAGCTTTGGTTCGCAAGCCCTCTCGGGCCTTGTACCAGCGTGGGGTAACGTTGATTTTGATACGCCAACGTTTTTTAACGTTTCGGTAGGGCGTCGTATAGGGCTCAGACAGCGTTTCCCCGGCCATTTGAACCGCTTCACTCCACTGGGCTTCAAATTCACTGGACGTGGTTTGAATGGAGTTTTCTACCTCTTTCCCCGCGTCCTCAACCGCTTCTTTCATCTTCTTCAACGCGTCAAGATCCATCGAGCGGTTGACCTCTTCTTTGACATCGGCCACATAGCGCCGTGCCCGCCCCAAGAGAGCGCCCAGCGTTTTCGCTAACCCGGGGAGCTTGTCAGGGCCGATGACGATCAGGGCGATTCCGCCCACAATCGCCAGCTTGGTAACCCCAATATCAAACACGAGGATGCATCTCGGGAACGAAAAAAGTCAAACGTCGAGAAGGCTCAAAGCTTCGGCTTGGCTTCTACGTCAATCGCATCTTTGTTTGCGGTTGGCGCGGGGGCTGCGGTGTTGGCAGTGACTTGCTGCGCTGCCGCCTCAGCTGCCTTTTCCTCGTTTTGTTTCATGCCGTCTTTGAAGCCCTTGACCGCACCACCCAAATCAGCGCCGATGTTGCGTAATTTCTTAGTGCCAAAAATAACCACAATGATGACCAAAAAAATGATCAGGTGTGTTGTTGATAAACCCATGTTGCTTTCTCCTAAGGAATGAATCGAATTCTAGCTTGCGCTAACCGCGCAGCCAAGGGCGCGTTCCGCCCATCACGTGAAAGTGCAGATGCCTGACTTCCTGGCCGCCCTCGGCACCAGTATTGGTTACCAAGCGATAACCCCCATTTGGATAAGGGTTACAGCCCTCTTGCAGAGCCAATTTCGGCACCAACCCCAACATGCGCCCGAGTAAACCCTCGTGCTGCTCTGTTACTTGGGCCATAGAGGGGAGATGGAGTTTTGGAATGATTAAAAAATGAACGGGCGCCCAAGGCGCGATGTCATGAAACGCGTAAATTTCATCGTCCTCATAGACCTTGCGCGATGGAATTTGGCGGCTTGCAATTTTGCAAAACAGGCAATCGGGATCGTGCTGCGGGTGGGTCATGGCTCTAGCTTCTCTCTGGCAATGGCTTTACGAAGCGCTTTTTCTTCCATCCCACTGGTTCCTTCGCGGCGCTCTAATTCAGCAATCACTTCGGCCGGGGTTAAACCGTAATGGGCTAAGGCAATCAGGGTATGGAACCACAAATCGGCCACTTCATAAATGACTTTGGATTTGTCGGCTCCGTGGTCCACATCCTTAGCGGCCATCACGACTTCGGTGGCCTCTTCTCCTATTTTTTTGAGAAAGGCATCGGGGCCTTGGTGCAGCAAACGCGCGACATAGCTCGCCTGCGGATCGCCCCCATTGGCAACTTTACGGCTTTCAATGACAGCGGCCAGACGCATCAATGCGTCTGCGGTCGAGGAAAGGGGCTGGGAAGTTTGGGACATGGTATTACTTATAGATAGTGTCGGGATTTTTCAAAACAGGGTCAACGCTTTGCCATTGGCCGTCTTTTAAAACACTGAAAAAGCAAGAGTGGCGGCCCGTATGGCAGGCAATTCCGGGAGTATGGCCTTCTTGGGTGACGGTCAGCAAGACCACGTCGTTGTCGCAGTCAATACGAATGTCATGCACCGTTTGCACATGGCCCGACTCCTCGCCCTTGAACCACAGCTTGTTGCGCGAGCGGCTGAAATACACCGCCCGCTTTAATTCAGCCGTTTTCTCCAGCGCCTCGCGATTCATCCACGCAAACATCAGCACGTCGCCGCTGTCTTTTTCTTGGGCGATGGCGGGGACCAGCCCCTTGTCGTCCCATTTGATGTTGTCTAGCCAATTCATAGATCAGATCTTACGGCAAGCGTTCAGGCCTTATTGATACTGAATCCGTTGCGCACCCATGTAACTCCCCGACCTAAAGCATAAGTGGACGCGATTACTACAAGCCAAATGAATAAACCCGATACGATCCGTTTGATTCGCATTTTTGAAATGTCCTCCGAATCTCTAGTTTCTCGGGCTACCAACTCTTCCTCGAACGGCGTATCTTTAAGCAAAGGACGAATTTTTGAGATTAGCTCCAACGCCGAGATATTTGAGTAGTTCTTTTGTCTAACAACTAGTGCCCCTACCTCAAGAGCTTCACGAGCCTTCGTTACATCAATTTCATTCCCTGAGCGTTGGGCTTTTATTGAAACCGCCTTTAACCCAAGTTCAACGGCATATATAGCCCTAGCCTCGACCAAGTCTGTTTCACTTGGCCAACCAGCTGTGATAACTGAAATAACAACAAATGCAAACAGCAAGGAAAGGAAAGTCCAAAGGCGTTGCCACCCGTTTAAGCCATTAAGATTAAAAGTTTTTTTAGTCATAAAAGTAGGATGTGTAATCACTGAATTACAAAAAAATTCAAAAGTACCGTTTTTTCTATAGTCGTTTGATCAAATTCGGATCGGAATCCCCCGCTCCCGCATACGCTCTTTCGCCTGTTGAACGGTGTATTCGCCGTAGTGAAAAATGCTCGCAGCCAGCACGGCGTCAGCGCCACCAATGCTCACGCCGTCGGCCAAGTGATCGAGGTTGCCTACGCCGCCGGAGGCAATCACGGGAACAGGCACGATGTCAGCCACAGCGCGGGTGAGCTGCAAGTCAAAGCCGCTCTTCGTGCCGTCGCGGTCCATGCTGGTCAGCAAGATTTCGCCAGCGCCGTAGTCGGCCATTTGCTTGGCCCACACGACCGCATCCAGCCCCACGTTTTTACGGCCACCGTGACTGAACACATCCCAGCCGGGGCCGAAAGGTAAGCCGTTGGTACCGATGCGCAACTCGTCTTCAGCGGTGCGGCGTTTGGCGTCGATAGCGACCACGATGCACTGCGCGCCGTATTTGGCTGAGGCGTCGCGGATGACTTGGGGGTTGGCTATTGCCGCCGAGTTAAAGCTGACTTTGTCTGCGCCAGCGTTGAGTAAGCGCCTGACGTCTTCCACTTGGCGCACACCGCCGCCGACCGTCAGAGGAATAAAGACCTGCGATGCAACGGCTTCAATGATGTGCAAGATGACGTCGCGGCCGTCGCTGGTGGCGGTAATGTCTAAAAACGTCAGTTCATCCGCCCCTTGGTCGTTGTAACGGGCAGCAATTTCAACCGGGTCTCCTGCGTCGCGCAGTTCGACAAAGTTGACGCCTTTGACGACGCGTCCGCCAGTCACGTCTAAGCAAGGAATGATGCGTTTAGCCAGCATAAGAATTATTGAAGGGTCAAACTTTGCCAGCCTTGCCAGTGGTCGTGGGCTGGGACAGTGATCGGTGAAAATACTTGGGCTGCTTCAACGCACAGCATATTCGCACAGCCCTCTGGCGGCATGTCAGCTAAGGTAGCGCAAAGGGTTTCGCCAGGATTCCAAACCACGGTCTGCGCCCAAGAGGGGCTTTGGTTTATCTCCAACACACGAGCGCCGTCTTGTAAAACCAAAGACTTTGGCGACGCCGCATAGACGCGGTCAAATTCACCATGAAAAGTTAGCGTCTCGCTGGCTTGGCTGTGCGCGTCGCAAACAGCGTCCCACTCTGGCTGTCCCTGCAAACCGCGTAATGTGGTTTTTGAAATATCGCTGACCGCCAAGTAGGTGTGCAATGCTCCAGTAAATTGCAATTCGGATTCGCCCAGATTGTTGACAGAAAAAACTACTTTGAGTGCGTTGGGGGAAAGATGGATTTGGATTTGCGATTGGAATTCTGCGCTCCAGAATTTTTGGGTTGCTGGCCCGTGGTTGAGCGTGAAGCCCAGAGTGATTCCGGCTTCGGACACTTGGGGCTCCCCCGCTTGCCACGCCACGTTTCGCGCAAATCCGTGTTTGGGGAGCGAACCGCGCTGATTGAATTGCGGGAAGCACACAGGGATTCCGCCCCGAATGGCTCTAGCGCCATCCCAAATGTTTTTAGGACTAAGAAAAAGTTGCTCGCGTCCTTGAGAAATCCAAGACACTACCTGGGCGCCCTGCTCGGTCACTGTCAACGTATCGCCTTGATCTAAGACCAAGGTCCAGCAGGCTTGTCCGTGGATGGTTTCCCGTGTGCAACGCGCTGGGGGCGCTTTAACCATTGAGTTCGTCAGCGCGGGCTTGGCCGGCGGCAAAGTCCAAGTCGCCGGTGTAGATCGCCCGGCCGCAAATCACACCCTCCACGCCTTCGTCTTCAACCGCGCACAATGCTTCAATATCCGCAAGATTGCTCAAGCCGCCCGAGGCAATCACCGGGATCGTTAAGGCTTGGGCCAGTTTGACCGTGGCTTCGATATTGATGCCGCTGAGCATGCCGTCGCGCCCAATATCGGTGTAGATGATGGCTTCGACGCCGTAGTCTTCGAATTTTTTTCCTAAATCAACGACATCGTGGCGGGTGAGCTTGCTCCAGCCATCGGTAGCGACTTTGCCTTCTTTGGCATCTAGACCCACGATGATGTGGCCGCCAAACGCGGTACACGCATCTTGTAAAAAGCCAGGGTTTTTGACTGCGGCTGTTCCGATGATGACGTAACGCAAGCCCGCGTCTAAGTAGCGCTCAATCGTGTCCAGGTCTCGGATTCCGCCGCCGAGTTGAACGTCGATCTCGCTGCCTACTTCTTTCAAAATTTTACGGATCGCCACTTCGTTTTTAGGGTGGCCCGCGAATGCGCCATTGAGATCTACCAAATGCAAACGCCGCGCCCCTTTGTCAACCCAACTGCGGGCCATGACCGCGGGGTCTTCGCCGAAGGTGGTGGATTGGTCCATATCGCCTTGTTTGAGGCGAACACAGTGGCCGTCTTTGAGGTCAATCGCAGGAATTAACAGCATGGTGCTTTAGCAGTGGGTGGTGAAAAAGGGTAAAGGAAATTGAATGGGGGCGTTGAGCCAATGATTTGCAACGGCGCTAGATAAAGGCTCAGGGATTCCATCGCAAGAAGTTACGGTATAGGGCTAAACCTTGTTGGGCGCTTTTTTCAGGGTGGAATTGGGTTGCGAAAATATTATCGCGCGCAATGGCCGAGGTAAAGCGGGATCCGTAGTCCGTTTCGCCTGCAGTGTGGCGAACTTCCAACGGACGGGCGTAATAACTGTGAACAAAGTAAAAGTGGCTCCCATCCGGAACGTCGCCCCAGACAGGGTGTTTGGTCCCGCCAGGAGCGCTTTGCCAAACCTGATTCCATCCCATTTGGGGAACTTTGTAGCGGCTGCCATCGGGCTGAATCTGGCCTTCGAGCTCAAATTTAACAACCTTTCCAGCGACCAAGCCTAAACACGGGGTGTCCAATTCTTCACTGTGGTCCAGCAGCATTTGCATTCCGACGCAGACGCCCATTAACGGTTTATTCGCTGCCGCATGTAAAACCGCGGGCAACATTCCAGAGTCATGGAGTTCGCGCATACAGTCGCGCATCCCGCCTTGGCCGGGCAAAACCACCCGCTCTGCGGCCATGACTTCTTCAGGCGTTCGGGCCCAGACTGTTTCGACCCCTTCGCCTTGTGCGGCATGCATCACAGCTTGCGTTACAGAACGCAGATTACCCATTCCGTAATCCACTATCGCCACTGTTTTCATCGTTAGAGGGAACCCTTGGTCGAAGGAATCGTGCCCAAGGCACGCGGATCTAATTCGATGGCGCTGCGCAATGCGCGGGCGAACGCCTTGAATACGGTTTCAGCTTGGTGGTGGGCGTTTTCGCCTTTGAGGTTGTCGATATGCAGCGTGACGCCCGCATGGTTCACGAAGCCTTGGAAAAATTCATGGGCGAGCTGGGTATCAAACGCGCCGACCATCCCGCTTTTAAAGGGGACGTGCATTTCCAAACCAGGACGACCGGAAAGGTCCATCACCACACGAGACAACGCTTCATCCAGCGGGACATAGGCGTAGCCGTAGCGGCGGATTCCTTTTTTGTCGCCCAGCGCTTTCAATACTGCTTGGCCCAAGGTGATTCCCACGTCTTCTACCGTGTGGTGGCCATCAATATGCAGATCGCCTTCGGCATGGATCTCTAAATCGATCAAACCATGGCGGGAAATTTGGTCGAGCATGTGGTCAAAAAAGCCAATGCCCGTAGACAGTTTGGACTGCCCGGTTCCGTCAAGATTGACTTTGACGCGTATACGGGTTTCAGCCGTGTTGCGCGTGACTTCAGCAATACGCGGTTCAGGAGAATGGGACAGAGTCATACAGAGGCCTTCATTGCTGCAAGCAGCTGGGTATTTTCTTGGGCAGTTCCAACCGTCAAACGCAAACAGTTTGACAGTAATGGGTGCATTTTAGAAACGTTCTTAATCAGCACACCTTGGGCCTTCAGGCCGTCAAAGGTTTTAGCGGCATCGGGCACCCGAACCAAGATCATGTTGGCTTCGCTCGGAAAAGGCTTTACGCCGGCTAAGGCGACCAATTCTTTCAAGAGGCGAGCACGCTGCTCGCGCAGGTCTTTGGCTTGTTCTGCAAACACCTCGGCATGCTCCAGCGCGAACAGGGCGCACTCCGCGTTAAGCACGCTGATGTTGTAGGGCGGGCGCACTTTGTCGATCTCTGCCACCAAAGCCTTGGGGCCAATCATGTAGCCTAAGCGCACACCGGCGAGACCAAATTTGCTGAGCGTGCGCATAAGCAAAACATGCGAATGGCGCGTGATGCGGTCGATGTAGCTGCGGCTGGCAAACGGCTGATAAGCCTCGTCCATGACCACCAAGCCGCCTTGCGCGCCCTGGGCCAACACTATCTTCTCAATCGTGTCGTCGTTCCAGAGGTTGCCCGTGGGGTTATTGGGGTAGGCCAGGTAAACGATAGACGGCTTGTGCTCAGAAATCGCAGCCAACATGGCGGCTTCGTCGAGTTCAAAGTCAGCGGTGAGCGGCACGCCATGGAAGGCCAGGCCTTGGAGCTGGGCGCTCATGGCATACATGACAAAGCCGGGCAAAGGGGACAGAACGGAAGCGCCAGGAACTGCGCAAGCCATGGCCAGCAAAGAGATCAATTCGTCTGAGCCGTTGCCCAGCATGATGTCAAAGCCTTCGGGCATGCCTGCATAAGCAGCCAGCGCATGGCGCAGTTCGTTCACACGCTCGCCGGGGTAGCGGTTAAGCGCCAGCGCGCCCAAGCGTTCGCCTAAAGCTTTTTGCAAATCAGCGCTAAGACGGTGCGGGTTTTCCATCGCATCGAGCTTTACCATGCCCACCGAATCCTGAATAGCGTAAGCGTGCATGGACTGCACGTCTTGGCGGATGCGTTGCACCCATGTCGGAGTGGCCTTGCTCATTTCGTATCTCGCATCGGGGGCACTGGTTTCAGGCGCATCTCGGCGGCGCGGGCGTGGGCTTGCAAGCCTTCGCCATAGGCCAGTTCGGCGGCGATGCGGCCCAGCGGCTGCGCACCGGCTTCGCTCACCTCGATCAGGCTGCTGCGTTTTTGGAAGTCATACACGCCCAAGGGCGACGAAAAACGCGCCGTGCCGCTGGTGGGTAAAACGTGATTGGGGCCGGCGCAGTAGTCACCCAGACTTTCGCTGGTGAACGCGCCCAAAAAGATCGCGCCTGCGTGGCGCAGCAGCGGCTCCCAGCGGTGCGGGTCGCGGCTGGAGACTTCGAGGTGTTCGGGCGCGATGCGGTTGCTGAGGGCGCAGGCTTCTTCCATGTTGCGGGTCAGGATCAAAGCGCCACGGTCGTTCAAGCTCTTGGCGATAATTTCGCAGCGTGGCATCTCGGGCAGCAGGCGGTCGATGGCGGCTTGCACTTCGGCGATGTAAGCGGCGTCAGGGCACAACAAAATACTTTGCGCCAGCTCGTCGTGCTCGGCCTGGCTAAAGAGGTCCATCGCCACCCATTCGGCGGGCGTGGTGCCATCGGCCAAGACCAAAATTTCGCTGGGGCCCGCGATCATGTCGATACCTACCGTACCGAACACGCGCTTTTTGGCGCTGGCCACATAGGCGTTGCCGGGGCCGGTGATTTTGTCTACTTTGGGGATGGTGGCGGTGCCATAAGCGAGAGCCCCAACGGCTTGCGCGCCGCCCACGGTGAAGGCACGGCTTACGCCCGCCACGCAAGCGGCAGCCAGCACCAGCGGGTTGCGCACACCCTGAGGCGTCGGAACCCCCATGATGATCTCTTGCACCCCAGCCACATGGGCCGGAATCGCGTTCATCAATACCGAAGAGGGATATGCAGCTTTACCGCCGGGCACATAAATACCCACGCGGTCGAGCGGCGTAACTTTTTGGCCCAGCAGCGTGCCGTCTTCGTCGCGGTACGACCAACTTTCGCCAGACGCTTTCTTTTGCGCTTCGTGGTATTGACGCACACGGGCGGCAGCCGCTTGCAGAGCGTCGCGCTGTGCGGCGGGCAGGCTGTCAAGTGCGGCTTGTAACTCAGTTTGGGTGATCTCCAGCGCTTTCACGTCAGGGGCTTGCAGGCCATCAAAGCGTTGGGTGTAATCCAGCACTGCCGCGTCACCGCGCTGCTTCACATCGGCCAAGATTTCGGCCACGCGCTGCTCGATAGCGGCGTCGGTGTCGGCAGACCAATGCAGGCGGCTTGCGAAATCAACCTCAAACTGCGCATCTGCAGTCGACAGTCGCAAGGGTTTAGAAGAGAGAGGGGCAGAACGCATGTGGGCGCTTTAAAACTTTAGACTTTTCCTACGGCGCTGGCAAACGCATCGATGATTTTTCGCATCGGTTCGCGCTTGAGCTTCAACGCCGCTTGGTTCACGACCAGCCGGGAGCTGATGTCCATGATGTGCTCAACCTCTACCAAGCGATTGGCCTTGAGGGTGTTGCCCGTTGAGACCAAATCAACAATAGCATCCGCCATACCAACCAATGGCGCGAGCTCCATGCTTCCGTAGAGTTTGATGAGGTCGACGTGGACCCCTTTGTTGGCAAAAAATTCTCGGGCTATCGCCACGTATTTGGTTGCTACTTTCAATCGCGAGCCTTGGCGTACCGCTGAGGCGTAATCAAAGTCAGCCCGCACTGCCACACTGATGCGGCATTTTGCAATGTCTAAATCCAAAGGCTGGTACAGACCTGCCCCGTTGCCAGCGCCACCCCAGTCGCTGCCGTGCTCTAGCAAAGTGTCTTTGCCTGTGATGCCCATATCTGCCCCGCCAAACTGAACGTAGGTGGGAACATCGGTGGCGCGCACGACCAACACCCGAACGTCTGCTTGGTTGGTATCAAGGATTAACTTTCGCGATTTTTCAGGGTCGTCTAGGACCTCAATCCCTGCCGCACGAAGCAGGGGCAGGGTTTCTTCAAAAATACGGCCTTTGGACAAGGCGAGTGTGATCATGGTCGGCTCGCTTTAGTGGAGGTGGCTATCGGGTTCGCTCGATGTCTGCGCCCAAGGCGCGTAATTTAGTTTCCATTTGATCGTATCCGCGGTCAAGGTGGTAAATACGGTCAACCATCGTTTCGCCCTCTGCCACTAAACCGGCAATCACCAAAGACGCCGAGGCCCGCAAATCTGTCGCCATCACCGTGGCACCAGAGAGCTTCGCTACGCCTTCGACCAAGGACACCTTGCCTTCAATTTGAATCTGGGCGCCCAAACGAACCAACTCGTTGACATGCATAAAGCGGTTTTCAAAGATCGTCTCTGTTACTTTAGACGCACCGTGAGAAATGCTATTCAAAGCCATGAACTGGGCTTGCATATCGGTAGGGAAACCGGGGTACTCGGTGGTTCGGAAATTTTGCGCCTTCAAACGCCCAGACGATTGGACGCGGATACCGCCATCGACTGCCATCACCGTTGCACCTGCAGCTTGCAATTTTTCAATCACGGCGTCTAAGTGGTCCGCGCGCCCATGGCGCAAAAGAACATCGCCGCCAGTTGCCGCCACCGCACACAAAAACGTTCCAGCTTCGATGCGGTCAGCGACCACTTGGTGGGTGCATCCATGCAAAGCGTCAACGCCTTGAATGCGGATACGACTGGTGCCGTGACCCTCAATCCGAGCGCCCATCGCAATCAGCATTTCTGCCAAGTCAGAAATTTCAGGCTCTTGGGCGGCGTTTTCTAAAATCGTTTCGCCTTGGGCTAGCGCAGCGGCCATCATGAAATTTTCAGTTCCGGTGACGGTAACCATGTCGGTGGTGATGCGAGCGCCATGCAGTCGAGTAAGACCCGACTCCAGGCTAGCGAGCATATAACCATGCTCAACCGCAATCTTCGCCCCCATCAAAGTCAGGCCCTTGAGATGCTGGTCTACCGGGCGAGAACCAATCGCACAACCACCCGGCAGCGACACCTTGGCGTGGC
>Ga0247844_1004179_pt1 | contig 19895 bp, 23 predicted proteins | sample LaCtaG_FD_192421 | JGI IMG/M metagenome (GOLD analysis project Ga0247844, IMG submission 192421) | Freshwater microbial communities from meromictic Lake La Cruz, Castile-La Mancha, Spain - LaCruzMarch201714.5m_1 | ecosystem: Environmental > Aquatic > Freshwater > Lake | place: Spain: Castile-La... | reverse complement strand
GGTAGTTTTGTCTCAAAGTCTGAGTTTAAATATTGGCGCGGTGTCTTTTTTAGGTAAAAAGTTGATGAAATAAAGGTCGGTTTTGATAAAGTTTTAAAATGCTCCGTAACATTTATAGGCCTGATGATAATAATTATCCTTCGTTCGTATTTGATTCAAATTTCAACTTGCTTGGAACTTATCAATCTCAAGACTCTCAATTATTTAAACTCACTCCCATACATTATAGTTTAAAAAACGATAAAAGCGCCTTTAGTATTCTTGCTAAAGGTAATGATGAAGAATTTGGCGTTATGCTCATATCTGTTGTTTTCATAAAACCAGATTTACGCAAGAATGTTTCCCATGGTTCAACGAAGTATAATTATTTGTTAGGGCCTGGAGTAAAAGCCCGTTGGAGTAGTCCTGAAATTAATATTGATCTTTGTACTACGGACGTAGCTCGTTATTATTACGCCCAAAAGGCCATTGAATCATGGCAAGATGCGTTTGCATCTTCTGACACAAAAATGAAATTTAAATTTTCTCAAAAAAGAGACTATCCTCCTTTTTCAGATCTTAATTCTCAATGTGTTTACTTCGTAAACAATCTAATTCGTGAGGCCGATGAAAAATACTCAAACATGGGAACAACTTTTCTCACTTTAGATTCACAAGCAGGAAAGATCATTGATTCAGATATTATTATTTGGGATAAAGAAATTAACAAAATCCGAAATTACTATCAGAAGGAAGGCCATGAATTTAACGAACAACAATTTTATTATGAAACAATTATGCATGAATATGGCCATTACCTAGGTCTTGATCATCAGTTTAACCCTAATGTTCCAAGCGTGATGAGTTACGCTGATACAAGCAAGATTCGTGCTTATGATATAGAGGCAATTAATGAACTGTATAGATAGTGACTGGTTGGAAACACCCATCTATGTCGTCATTTTCGTCGTCGTCTCCCTGCGGCGTACTGGCTTACGCCTCAGGCGCTCCTGCTCAATTCCTAGTATCTGAGCATTTCCGACCAGTCACTAGATAGTAATTTCAAGCGGAGAATCTTTTTTCCTATGCTTAAAAATTGAACTTTACTTGTTTTTACGGAGTCTAAATCAAACGGCATGACTTTATTTTTAGGATACTCTTTTGGATGTAAATGGCCAAGGATCATGCCCATCATTCTTTTTAACATGCTTTGATTTATTATTTCTTAGATACTTATTTATGAACGATTTTTTAAAACTCAGTAATCGCTGTTGATTCCTCAATAATAGAAACTCACCATTTTGATAAATAAGGTGCATAAATTTCTTTATGAACTTTTCTTCAATACTCAAGAGCCAAAATCTCCTTCGCCTTCAACTATTCTATCTGAGCAGTATAAAATCCACTTGAGAGTGTCTTTGTTCGGAGACACTTTGTGTTTATATAAAAACACTTAAGTATTGAATGGTTTAAAACTGATCAAGTTTCAAACATTTGTGCGTATTTTTAGCTTGGCATCAATCTTGTATTCACTGTTCACACGAACCTACAACACAAAAGGATTTTTTATGAAAAACATGATGGTAAAATTAGCAGCGACTCTACTCGTACTTGTATTATTTGTCTCTTGCGGTGGAGACGGAAGCGGCGGAGGTGCCAATTATTCATCTACCTCAAAAAGCGCAGAGGAAAAAAGAGCACTCGAACAGGCCGGAAATGAAAAAATTTCCGAGGTTAACGAATTTGAAAAGCAGATGGAGCAAAATAGCTTCGTAAAATTTTCTTCAAAAATTGATGGAATTAATAACGGAGCTATGGAAAAGACAATCACGATCTTATTCACTGGAAGTACAAGATCAGATGTCGTTACCGCAAAAGAACATATCGATCGGTACATAGAACTTGTCGAAACCTTATTAGGTCAATACCCAGAGGACCAATACGCAATTATAGGTCGCGACGAAATAAAAACAAAGCTAAGTCTTGCTCATCAATTTTTAAAAAAACTTAACAACTACCTCGAGAATAATTAAAACTCATTTTCTTAGAATGTGCCGAAGGTGGAGTAGCTACAAATTTTAAAACGAGATTTTTATGAAAATAATTTTTACGGCCCTTATCCTCACATTAACTTTATCATTGTCTACTTTTTCAAGTGAACCTTCGGTCAAACAAACGTTAAAGAAACAAGAATCAGAGAACAATAAAAAAAAACACCGAATAAAAGATAGATAGATATCGATTTATAGTATTTTCGTTTCTCCTTAGGTTATGCCTTTTTTTATTAATAATTTAAAATGAGTTTTTTATGAAGCAAACAAAATTAATGACGGCCCTTCTTCTCACTCTGACTTTATCATGGCCTACTTTTTCAAGTGAATTAACAGATGGGCCTCTAAAAAAACCAGAATCTGAGAAAATTAAAGATAGCTCGCAGGAAAAAAGTAAAACAGATTTAGAATCTTGGTATCTACGCTTCTCCCTAGGTTACGCTTTTCCTCATTACACAGGAATTCTTGGGAAAGATTTTAACCATCTTAGAGACGACGACGAAGTTTCTCATTACTCAATTCCTATTGATTTAGGGATTTATTGGCCCATAAAAGACAAACTTCTCCTTGGAGTTAATCATCATGAACTTTATGAAGATTTTGATCTTTTTGCAAAAAATATTTCGATCACTCAAGGCTATTATTCTTTAAGTTCACTTTATTTTTTAAATAAAACAATCGGTGAAGGAGTTTACCTGAGAGGTGACATCGGACTTTCAAAATTTTGCTTCACAATTCTTTCATTAAACAAAACCAAAGGTTGCACGGATTTTGGAGTAGGGGCCATCGGAGGATCTGGGTATTCTTATCCCATATCGTCTCAAACCAGAGTTAATCTAGATGTAAATGTAAGCTACACAAAATCGGGCAACTTTACCTCCCGCAATCTTTTCTTTTCCGCAGGATTTCTCTGGTAGCACTATGGTTTAAAAATCAACGTGTCTTCATCTAAAGACGAATTATCTTTATTTAAAGGCAAAATATAGTGAAAGCTCAGCGATTGATATCATTTTTTGAGTACTTAGAAAAAATAGAATTGGCACCATCTTTGAATATAGATCCTACATGTCGGCCAAACCACAAAAGGAGATTTTATGCACAACGTTTTAAAAAAAATCGCTACAGTTCTACTTGCTATCGTCGTTACGCTCGGTTGGAAATACTACGCAAAATCATCACATGCCTCTGATTACAAAAAAGAGCTTGTGAGTCTTTGCAGTCAAGATCGTGATTGTGTCGAAGCTGTTAATGAAAACTTTGACTCATGTTACGATGATCATTACTCAATTGGCGGCCGTCATACAAACAGCAAACTTAATTTAGAAAGTTTTGCAAGTTGCCTTAACGAAAAATCAGGCCAAATGTATTTTTCAATCAAAAATAGCAGCGAAGAAAACCAAAATTCATAACAAAAGTTTATAACAGGAGAATAAAAATGATAATTAAAGGACAAAGACCACTAATTGATTTAGACGAAAGTATTATGAATGATTTTCCTGATGAGGTGAAAGAAGAGCTTCGTATTCTTAGTAAAATCCAAATGGAACATGAACTTCATATTGAAGAAAAAGGGAACAAACAATTTTTAAAAAAGCTTCAAATTTCTGTCTGTTTTGATGATAACCGTCCTAACTACCAACATGATTTCAACAAGCATTTAGAAATGATAAACGAGATCACTTGTCTAATTTCTAGCTATGCTGAAAGATGCTAGCAAGCGGGCAGCTTCTCCACTGGAGAAGCAGTGTCGCGCCAGCGCCCGCAGGAAAAGTGTTACCAAACACTTTGTCGCCGCTAGGCGCCCGAAGGGTGAGCTTCGCGACGGCGAAGCTCAACAATAGTTTCGCGACGGCGAAGCTCAACAATAGCTTCGCGACGGCGAAGCTCAACAATAGTTTCGCGACGGCGAAGCTCAACAATAGTGTTGCGACGAAAGATGTCAGCAGACCCTACGGCCGTTTCTCCACTGGAGAAACGGTGTCACCTTCAGGTGCCCAGAGGGTGAGTGTTGTGACGACAACACGAAACAGAACACTCCACAACGGTGCTCCAAGCCGGCAGCTTCTCCACTGGAGAAACGGTCACTTGATACCCTTTGGGCATCAAGTGAAGTGGGTTCGGTATATGCTTGAGAGATTTACCACTTGTCTTAATGAAAAATCAGGTCGAAACTATTTCTCATTAAAAACAGATCACGAAAAAAATCAAAATTCATAATTGGAACTTTTATGGCCTCATCATTTAAATTTACGACTGACTGTTTTAATTCGGATCTTCTAAAACAAACTATTGCATTTTTAGAAAAAGATGAGCTTATTAATTCAAATTTTTTAAGTGTCCTTCTTACACCGAGAGAATCCACACCACAACTGTCTTTTTTGCAATTGAATGACCAAATTGTCTTTGCAGGAATTCAAACCGCAAAAGAGAAAGGACTTATCATATCGACAGGAACTGAAGAGGCCGCAAAAATTTTTGCTCTAAATTTTTCCAATAATCATCCAAACCTCACAAGGGCCGTAGGGCCTAATGAAGCAATATCTATTTTTTCAAGAATTTACTCAGATTGCTCAAGCAAAAAACATACTATCCTTACAAATGTGCGTTTTTTTGTTTTAGAAAAAATTAATCCCTTAATAAATAGATCACATGGTAAAACACGTATCGCGACAACATCTGATTTCGATCTTGTTAAAAATTGGCATCGAGAATTTGATGATGACGCTCACCGAGCTGGAAAAAGAACAGAAGAAGAACTTAATTCACTTGTCACAAATGGTATCAAAAAAGAAATGATTTTTATTTTTGATGACGGTTCAAAACCAATTTCACTTGCCGCAAATATGCGTGGAACAAAAGATCTAGGTTTTATAGCGCCAGTTTATACACCTAAAGAATACCGTGGCAAAGGATATGCTTCGGCCATCGTCACCGATCTTTCCCAAATGATCTTAAACAAATTTAAAAAACCAGCACTTTTTACGGACCTAAGCAATCCAACCTCAAACAGCATTTATCAAAAAATTGGTTTCAAGGCAGTCTCTGATTTTAAAGAAATAAAATTTGAATAAACTAAGCCCATCGAAAAAAGTCGGATATTTTTAAAACTTCACAAATGCTTCTTTGATCTCTTTTTAATTTTAAAAGCGAGTTTTTATCCATTGTATTTATCTAGATCAGATGATTTTACTTAGACATTTCCTCAATTGATGAGTTTTTCTCATAGAATACTTTCCGATAAAAATACTTTTAATATTAAATCAACGATTTAATAAAAATCACAAGTGATTTTTATTATAATCTCCCTTAGAATAAAAAAAGTTTGAATTTTATAAAGGATTAAATAAATGGAAGAAAAAGTTAACGTTGTTTTTGTAGATGATGATCCAACAACGCTTCTTATTGCAAAAGGTTGTAAATTCGACAATGTTATTTTATATACTTTTAATAATCCAGAGGATTGCCTCAAAAAATTAGAGGAGATAAATCCCTGGGTAATAATCTCTGATCAAAGAATGCCTCAAATGCTGGGGAATGAATTTCTAAAAAAAGCAAAAGAAATTGCACCCAAATCCATTAGAATAATGCTGACCGGATATCATGACGAACACGTACCCGGAGCTTTAATTAATGATGCAAGCGCTGATGCTTACCTGAATAAACCTATATCAACCGAAACCCTTGAAGGGCTTGTCGAAAAATATATTGAAATGTTTATTCAAAAAAATATTATTTCAAAATATGAAAGCGTCTATGGTAACAAAAGATCGTAACCTGCTGTGAAGTAATTGCTATCAATACCGGTTTTAATTCCACTACTATTTATTATAAGCTGTTAAAGAATAATGACTAAAAATTCTCAAATACCGAAGTAGGTATTCCTTTGTTTATGAATATTTTTCGCTTTTTACTGCATAGAAATCTTCCGCATTTTTCATAAGTTTATAAAAATAGGCCCGTGAGATTTTGGCCGTTGTATAAAACTCTTGAGGACTTTTATGACAATTTTTATTAAAAAACTCAATGGTCACATCGGCCAACATTTTATCAATAAATTTGTGGAGCCCATGCTGACTTAAATAACGAAGATGTTGTTCAGTCACAAAATGACCAGCAGTTGATTCTTGTAGGATGGGGGAGTTATTTCGAATGTTATCAGGAAGCAACTCCGGCGTTATTTCACGAAAATGCTGAGAAGAAAAATCTTCGACTGTTGATTTTAATTCTCTGATATTTCCAGGCCAACTATAGTTTTTAAGTAATTCCATCGCTTTTTTACTAATCGGAACTTGCCGCGAACCTTGTCGCATAAAATGTTTAATAAGAAGAGGTATATCACTCACTCTTTCTTTTAAGGATGGGATTGTAAGCGTAATTCCATTAATGCGAAAATAAAGATCGAGACGAAATGTTCCATTTTCTACGAGCTTCTTAATATCATCACAGGTCGATGTTATAAGACGAAATTTGACCTTTATTGCCTCAGTAGATCCTACTGGAAAAAAGATTTTTTCTTCAAGACATTTTAAAAGTTTTTTTTGCGTCGATAGCGGTATAGAAGTAATTTCATCAATGAACAAGGTCCCATTATTAGCGGCACTTAGAAATCCTTTTTTATCGTGAAGGGCCCCCGTAAACGCACCTTTTACGTGGCCAAAGAGTTCACTTTCAAGAAGGTTTTCAGGTATAGTTGAGGCATTAATGGCCACAAATTTCTGCTCGGTTTCACAAGTAAAAGAGTGGATTATTTCCGCAATCTTTGTCTTACCGACTCCAGTTTCTCCTAAAATAAGAAGGGCCCTGTCTATAGTCAGCCGTTTACGCAAAGAGCGTATTTCATTAATCAGATTTTCATCTTGAGTCACATAGGCAGTTTGAAAAACCGCAGGAGTCAAATCGTCAGAAAGTTCTGTTATTCTTTCTTTGACAATAAACTTTAAAACGCTTTCAGATTGATCTTTTGTCAAATAATGATTGCAACCAATCTTATAGGCTTTTTCAATATAATCATCGCGATCATTGTCAGTAAGCATAATCGTATATATGTTTTTCTTTTTGGCCTCTTTTAATATTTCAAAACCGGCCTCTTTTCTTTTTAAATTAAGATCAATAATGACTATATCAAAATACTGAGCTCCAATCATTCCAATGGCCTGGTCTTCATCACTCGCTTGAAAAATGCTTCCTAAATGCTGTAGCGATTTCAAAACGGAACGTCTAAAATATTCGTCATCATCAGCGATGAGAATTGAAGGTACAAATTCTTGCTTTGATAATTTCATAAAAGAAATTCCTCTTGAACAACATATCTATGTCAAATATTGATATAGGTATACTATAACAAAAGATAAGTTGTTTTACAGATCGGCAAATTCGGGCAGAGGTGAATTTTTAAGTACTGATCAATCTCCACGTGTCTAAAGATTTTTTTCAATGTGATAAGTTTTTTTATGCTGCCCATAAGCTGCAAAACTATCTTCCCCCCCCTGAATACATGTAAAGTGCACTGAAAAGCTCGCTTAAGGAATTGATCCATAAACCACAAAATACAATTATCTGGTGAGCACTTATACTAATCTCTCGGTAATTATTAAATGGGATAAGATTGCTCTTAGATTTTTTTATAACAAGTAATTTGGTGAGTGCCTCAATACTTTGAATTCGATCATTCATGCTATCTACTATAAATATTGACGAAATAGCTACGATAAAGCAACCGCTTCTTTTTTAGGCCGAAGTTGGATTAATTTAAAATGTATTATTTTTGTTTTTAGTAATGCTAATATAATTAAAACATATCAAAGTTCGAGGAAAGTATGGTAAAAAAAATCATCAAAAAAACCACATCAAAAAATCCGATTAAAAAAAAACTAATAAAAATAGCGCCAGTAAAGGCAAAGAAAATCGTTAAAAAAACCTTAATAAAATCAAACGTTAAAAAAGTTGTAAAAAAAACACTTCTCAAAAAAAATAAAGTAATTCTTGTAAAAAAGTTTTTTAATCCTAAAAAGAAAATAAAAATTAAATTAAGTGACCTTAAAAATTATCTCAAGATAAAATATGATTCTTTTTTTGATGAAGTTAAAAATGAATCCTCAGATGTTTTTGCGATCTATTTAAAAAACGCTACTTTATTTAATGATTATGTTAATCGATCATTGAGTTTTTTATTAATTAATAATGACAATAAAAAAGATGAAATAACTTGCACGGTCAAGCAATACGTCCTTGCCAGAAACATTTCTTTTTTTGGCGAACTAGAAATACTAGTTCAATCATGCCTAGAAAAAGATATTTTTAACGATAGGAAAAATGCGATGGCCTTTGTAAGAAAAATAATACAAGCCTTGTTCGAAAAAAAGGGGAGTAATAATCCTCCAGAAAAAATCAAGTCCCCAACCAAGCACTTTAGTTTAAATTCTATGCCTGATTATTTAAAATGTCTTAGCACTTCAAAAGAAAAAGAGATTGATAGCAATACATTTGAACTCAAAATTACTAAATGTCATATTGTAGAGTTATTGCAAAAACATGTTAAAAAAGATTTAATTCACGAGATTTGCTGTCAACCTGATTACATGCATTCTATTTCTTCTGGTTTTGTACTTAAAAGAGATAAAACAATTAATGATGGTGCAAAGTCATGCGATCATCGTTATGAACGGATTTTGGCGAATACTTAGTGACTGTCGCAAAGTCCCAGCTGGCACTTTATTCATCAAACGGACAATCCTTCCCCGCATGCTTAAGCCAAGGCAGATGAGCGAAACGTTCTTTTTCATATCCCGTCGCTATAAAAAGATTTTTAAAACCATCATCATGTAAAATCTTAGCAAAATCTTCCCCCGCCATATCATCCGGGCCAAGATTGCTATCAATGTAGATAAGTGTAGTTTCTTTATCCATTTTCTCAATATGACTTTTAAACTCTTTCGTTGATTCTAAGGTGAGTAAACGAATAGATTTTCTTTTCGAGGCCCTCTCCCAACCTCGCCTTATATACTGATCATCTTCAATATACACATACTGATATTGCTCACTCTTAGGAATTGAGCAATTGGGAGATTTGGCATGAGTCGTTACAAGATTATTTGTAACCTCAATGGGAACAAATGCCGAGAGATTTTTAGGAATAAGACAAATACTATTTTCAAGACACTTTTTTAAGATATGCTCTTCTTCGTAACGGCTAGTGACTAAAATGGCCTCTTTTTCAATTCCTAAATCAAAAATTAGCTTAAGGCCATTTGAATCTGACCCAATAAATTCATAATCCACAAGATAAAGCGTGGTTCTTTTTTCTTTATGTTCATAAAACCATTCTTTGGCCAGCGCAGGATTACTTAAATGCACAACTTCAATTTGATGCTTATTAAATTGCGCCGATTCAAATCGACCATTCCAAATTTGATGAATACTTGAATCATCATCAATAACAACCACTCGTGATAGCTCATTTAATTTTAATCCACGAATAAACCATGAAGGAGCACTTGCCTTAGAAAGTGCCACAGTTACTGTTGTTCCGGCCCCTAATGTGGATTCTAACTTAAGACTGCCTCCCCACGATTCAAGAGTCGTTCGCGCATGAAAAAGGCCTAATCCATTACCTTCATTTTTTCCAAAACTTTCACCTTTGCCACCAAGCTTTAAAAGTACTTCGGGAGGAATTCCTTTACCGTTATCAATAATTTTAATTTCAACTCTATCATCACTTGATTTTAAAGTGACCTTAATGATTCCATCACCATCAAAGGCCTCAACCGAATTATTAATTAGGTTCGAAAGCACTCTTTTTAATTCTCTCGATTCAATTTTTGAAAAAAGCCCATAACTTTCCTGATTCAAATCAAAATGAATCTGAAGCCCAAGCTTAGATCTAAATTGCATCCGTTTTTCAGAAACAAGCCCATCAATGAGACTCGATAGTAAAATGGTTTCAATTTTTTCCTCTGCCGAACTTTCAAAAACTTCTGCATTTTGATTTCTATTCTTTGCCAAAAGATTATTAGCAATATCACGTATCCTCGTCATAGAATGCCGAATAATTAAACGAGTATCCTCCGGCAATTCCCCAATATCTTTAACGGCCATATCAAGGGCCGAAAGTGGTGAGCGAATATCATGGGAGACTTGGGCAGCTATGGTTGCAATTGCTACAGATTTTTCGTTTTCTTTGATTTTATCCTTTAGCTCAAGTTTTTCCGTCAAACTTTTTGTGAACGCTAACCGTAGAGGGCCCAACACATCCCAACGATTTTTTTTAAAGTCAAATGTTGAAATTTTTTCTAGCATGAAAACGGAGATATCCTTTTCAAGATCTTTTACAACCTTAAACAACATTCGAATCAATATGATGAATATAAGTAAAATAAGAAAAGAGACAAATGTAAGGCTCGCTATTAAATTGTTAGTTAATTTAAGTTTGCTATATTTAATTTCTTTCAAAGAATAGCAAATCTCAAGATAACCCCATGAATGATCTTTGTCGTTTTCTGAAAAATATATTTTTGATTGAGTTTTGAAAAAATCTTCTTGCGGGCAAGATAGTTCCGCAATGATGTTGCTCTCTTGAATAATTCCATAACTAAAAAAATGTTCACCTGCTTTGTATTTTTCTAATTGTCTTTGAACTTCGCTAATATTGCCTATAAGTAGATTGTCTTGAACTAAATATCGAAATAATTCAGTTTTTCTAATTAATGAATCTTTAAGATTAATTTCTTGATGTCTTATTGCTGACCGTATTAAAAGAAAACCACCTACAGTCATGCTTGTTATCAGGAACGTAAAAGTTAAACTTATGAAGACCAAAATTATTTTTTTATTCATGGTAGAGGGTGCAAGTTCTTATTAATAATAATTTCCTGTGAAGTTACTTTTTTTAAACGTTGAAAATTAATATTATCATCTGTTGTTTTTCCTACGAAGTAATTTTGTGAGAATTTTGAAAAACACTGAACAACTGACAAGCAAATAGCTGAGTCTAAATTGTCAAATTCTTTTGATTCTATTGATTCTATCTCAGGTAAGATCAAGATGTCTTTTGAACCATTAAAAAAAGCATGATTTATATTTTTTGGATTTAAATAAAATTCTAAATGATCTTCCACTTTTTTTACATTTTCTTCTGTCAGAAGATTATAGATTTTATCTTGCTTTTTCCTATTTATTATCATTGTTGCGTAATAGCAAATGCTTTGCAAGAGATTGGTCAGTAAAAAATTAAAATCATTTCCAGATTTGCAATCAATTGCAAATCCGAAAGAATTATCACAAGAATGCAATAGGCCAATTGCAGTTAAAACATCACCGGTTTTTGCTACAATTCCTATTTTGTAATCCATGTTATGCAAACCAAGTGCTTCTTTTATCTGTTTTGTATCGACGCTGTTGATTTGTGTGAGTTCTACTTCTGTAAGCCAATATGGATGGTGGTTTATTATCCATGAAATTAAAAAAGAATCTCGCTCAATTAGTTCATGTTGTGCTGAAATATAAGCTTGTTCTTTTGAAGCATGTGCCGCAAAGCCGCTACTTGTTCTTTCTATAGTTTTTAAAAAAATTTTTCTTTCTACAAATTCGGCATAAGCTTTTGTTAAAGCAACTTCAGCGTTTATATCAGAAGCAAAACCCTTTGTTCTGCTCTTTTCATTTTCATGCAAGTAAAAATGGACAATTCTCGTATCGATAAGATCAGAAGCCACCTTGATTATAATATCGGGGTGTTTTTTTGTTATTTTTTCGGAGAGGATTCTAATTTTTTCAATTTCCATAATCCCACATCTGGAGTAATTTTTGAAAACCCGCTGATATCAAAATGACTTTTTACGTATATCATAGTGTTTAAATAATAAAGAGGAATAATTCGTGCTTCTTCTAAAAGTAAAAAACCTAAATTTCTAATTTCTTTTTGCTTTTTTAAGCTATCTTGCTCACCACTAATTTGTTTTAAGATTTTACCTAATTTTCCTTTTTTGTCATTTTTTGTAATGGAGATAAGCGGACGGTTTTCATTAAAAGTGACATCAATGGTTGTTTTTAAGTCGGGGGCAGAAAAATCGTTGTTAACTTGCCATAAATCGTATTCATTTTTGTTTTTAATAAGTTCAGCATATTCTGAAAAATTTTTATATTTTTTTAAAATCAAATCTACATTTTTTTCTTTCAATCTTTGAACAAATAAGTCTGCAAACGGAAATCGTTCGCTAATAAGAATGGTCAACTTATTCAGGGCTTCAGGTTTGTGGGTATTTTTAATTTTTAAACTTCTTTCTTCTTGCTCACTTAATCTTCCCAAACCGAGAGGAAGGTAGAGTTGATGAGCAAGATCAATATTAAAGTTGTCTTCGGTGAGATCGGTTCTTTGTAAATTTAATATTGAACTTATCCATTTCCGTGTTTCTAGGCTTCTCATTGTTTCTTTGTCTGTATTAAAACTAATCCAAAAAGAAAAACCTAAACGAGGAATATAAGTTTTATAACCGGAAGAAAGTGTTTTTTTATGATTATTAATGAGCCAGTTTTGGCCAGGCCAAATAACATCATAGTTTAGTTCATTCCCATTTGAAAAATTTATTCTTTCAAATGTACTTTGTGTATCATAAATATTTTTTTTGAGTGAAATTTGACCGGGCAGAATTTTTTCAAGGCTATAATGTCCCGATGTGATTATAAATTTTTGATTCCCTGTTTTTGCGAGGGAATCAGCACGTGATGTAATTCTAAATTCAGGACTTTCGAGATCTAAAAGGAAGTATGGATCTGATTCATTAAGTGTGATTTTTAATTCAAGGCTAGAAATTTTTTTTATATTTTTAATTTTTTGAAAATTGCCGTGAATTGTTTTTTGATAGTTGAGGCTTCTTTCAAGGGAAATAACAATATCATCAGATGTAATGATGGTTCCATCTGAAAAAAGTGAATTATCTCTAATCTTAAAATCAAATTCTTTGAAATCATGAGATATGTGCCACGATTCGGCCAAATCACCTTGAATTCTACCCTCGGTATTTGAAAGAACTAATGCTCTTAAAAGGTGTTCAAAAAGAACATACTCAACAACTGAGTTTACTTCAGCGGAATCCAATTTTTTTGGAATTTCATAGCTGTTAACATTTAGTTCTGCTGATATTGTCTGCATAATTGGGATAAAAAACAAAGAGATTAAATATATTATTTTTTTCAATTCGATTTAGTTCATTTCGGTTCTTGTGCCTGACTGTGCTGGTTCAAATATCTCAATATTAGTATCTTGCGAAAGTTTTTTTAAGTCAATTCCAGTGTGGGTTTTTGGTAGGGAAGGTGACGACACTATGATTGTCGCAAGGATTATCGCCGCTGAAATTGTTGTTATTTTATTGTTTTCCATTTTTATACCTTTGTTTATTTATGCCTATTCCCAGATACACATTACATCGAATATATAAAATGTGCGAATGAAATATGCGTTTGTAAAAAAATATCTTTCTATTTAACTGATTTATCTTTTTAAGTAGTTTTATACACCTCCCAGTCACTTTGAACATTTCTTAGAGTCTCCTCAAAATCACCAATGTATTTAACTTTTAAATCTTCCGTAATTCCTTCTTCATTTGCCTCTTCAAACTCTTCAAAAATAAGTCTGAGTTTTCTTAAATTCCCTTTTAAATTGTGACGTAATTTTGAAGTTAATTCTTTTTCATCTGTCATAAAGGACTCTCACTTAGTTCATAAGTTGTATTTGTGCTTCATCTTCAGACTTAATAATTACTAAAGTATTTTCTTCAAGTGCCACATCGTTTTTATTGGCCAAATTCTTTTTGGCCTTCACCATCATTTTATAAAATCCTGCATGTGAAATTTTGAGTTTCTTTTCGGTAGCGCTTTGCTTATTTCCATTTTGCTTAAGGATTTCAAAAATCATTTCCGCTTGGATTTTGTCCATGAACTTTAAAATTCCATTTTTAAGCGTATAGTTTATTTGTTCTTCAGTAAGAAAATTTTTCGTCAACTTATTTTCATAAAGAGGTCTATTTTGCTGAATATGTAGTGGCAAATGTTCTGTCTGAATCATTCCTTCTTCAGTTGTTGAAAGGTTTTCAACGACTGATTTTAATTCTCGGATATTCCCAGGCCATGAGTATTTTTTTAAAATGTCCATTGCCTCATCAGAAACAACAACTCGTCTCGAACCACATTTTATAAAGTGCTTTACTAAAACAGGGATATCTTCTGTCCTTTCACTTAATGCAGGAATAGTTAAAATCGCACCATTAATTCTATAAAAAAGATCAAGTCGAAATTGATTTTCTTGAATGAGTTTATAAATATCCTCACAGGTTGCTGTAATGATTTTAAAATTAACGCGAACAATTTTTGTACTTCCCACGGGATAAAAAGTCTTTTCTTCTAGTGCTTTTAATAATTTTTTTTGAATCGATAGTGGCATGGAGGCCACTTCATCAAGAAAAAGTGTTCCCCCATTTGCAAGTTCAAGCATTCCTTTTTTATCTTGATGTGCTCCAGTAAAGGAACCTTTTGCATGGCCAAAGAGTTCACTTTCTAAAAGATTTTCAGAAATAGAAGAAACATTTAAGGCCACAAAATTCTTGTCTGTTCCTCCACTCATCGTATGAATAATTTCTGCTAATTTAGTTTTTCCAGTTCCCGTAGGCCCAAGAATTAGAAGAGATTTATTGTTCATGAGTCTTTTTTTTAAAAAAGAAATTTCATGAACCAGGGGAGTGTGCTCTGTGACATATTCTTTTTTAAAAAATGTCGGAGTAAAACTTCCTTCTAAATCAGAGATTCTATCTTTAATAATAAACTTCAGAACACTTTCAGATTGATCTTTTGTAAGATAGTGATGACATCCAATCTTATAGGCTTCCGTGATAATTTTTTCATCATCTTGATCGGTGAGCATAATCGAATATAGATCTTTTGCCTTGGCCAATTTTAAAAGTTTTAGGCCTGAGTTTTTACCATGAAGATTAATATCAATAATGACAAGATCGAAGTCATTTTTTTTAAGCTGCAAAAGTGCTTCTTCTTCATTTGTCGCTTCAATCACATTCATTTCATTTTTTAAAACGTTTACAATAGTTCTTCTGAAGTATTCTTCATCCTCAATAACAAGCGCAGAAAATTTCTTATTGACTGTTTTCACAGAAACTCCAAAAAAGTCTACTTATGGAACTATGACTATTTACATTCGAAACAGGCATCGTGTCAAATGTATATTTGTATCAAAGCATAATCCTTTGATTTTAAATAGATAGCCTGTGATAGATCTGTGATCTTTTTACAGCATTTATTGGCATACACCTTCCTCACCAGATAAATGCTTGAATAATTCGAACTTTTATCAATTGTTACTTTAGAGGATATTATGAAAAAATTGATGGCCATAAGAAAAGAATCTTACCTAAAAAAAGATTAATTTTTCTTTGAAGTGTTACGTATTTTTGTCATCTTTTGTATACCTTGTTCTTCATTCATCGTGTTTGCTTGCAAGAGACAAAATGGTTGAACTTCCTTAGGGTTATCAAGGAAATATCCCTTTAGGAACTGGGATTGATACTTTCTCTGGAGAAGTAACAAGCACATGTGTGAACGGTCACCTTCAACAACAGTGACTTCAACTTCCTCAATTCCTTTTCAAGAGATTACTTTTTTTCAAAACAAAATTGAAGATCTTGAATCATTAGTAAAGGCACGTGAAATTAATACTTCTTCTTCTATAAAAGCCTTTGGGCCAAGGTTGATGCAAAAACATCTTTTTTTCACCAACAAAAAATTAATTCTTATTCTCTTTTTTTTCTTATATGCGCCAAAGTATTCATGCATTCAGAAAGAGTGACATCACCAAAGCTATACCAATCCGCTGCGGGCATACAAGGCATTATACTAATGCATTTAAGTTTTCAGTGTCCCTTCCTAATTTCTTATATCCCAGATTTCTTACTTAATTTTACACAACGTTTTTCTACTTTACACTTATACAACTCTGCGCACCGTTTAAAAAAATGGCCACTTAATGTGGCCAGAATTGCTTAGCGGTAAAACATTTTTGCAGCTTATTCGTCCTTGGCGATTAACTTTTTTAGTGTATTTTTGTCGAGAATTTTTTCTTTTTCACAAAAAAACCGAAGCTCTTTTTCTTTAATTTCAAATGTAAGTTTTGCAAGATTTGGAGTCACCTTTATTAACGAATTAAATCGTGCAAGCAATTTTTCCATACGCTCGTACTCTTTTATAATTTCTTCGTGGCCCATGATTTTTTTTTAAAGTAATTCAGTAGCGGCCAATCGAATATGTTCTGCCGTCACTTCTTCTTTTTTTTCTCCCGTTGCTGCAACTAACCCTCCTCTTGCCAATGAATTTGCTTTTCTTAGAATTCCACCAGAACCTTGTTGTATGGCCATTATGGCCTGATCTGAAAAGACTCTTTTTTTAAGCCCACAAACATTCGTGTGATGATGAATATACTCATGCATCTCGTCCTTATTTATTGCTGTAAGGTGCGTTCTCGCGATAACCCTTGAGGCCGTGGCAGCAGAAGTTCTGAGGGATAACTTATCAAGCAAACTATTTTGCCCAGCAAGAACAATACCTATGAAATTTTTTGAATCGTTATCAAACTGAGAAAGTAGATGCAACTCTGCGAAGATTTCCGCGCGAAGTAAATTTGCTTCATCAACAATAAGAAGAACTTTTTGTTTTTTAGCGGTTGCTATTTCTCTCACTGCATTTTTAAAACTTTTAATCAAAAAAGCTCTACTCGCACCGGCCACATTAATGCCGATGGCCCAGCAAAGTTGTTTGTAAAAATCTGTAATCTGAGAATCGTGAGCAATCGCATCGACGATTTTATATTGGGAAGAATTATAGTGAGAGATGGCGTATCTAAGTGATGTTGATTTACCACTCCCAACTTCTCCAGTGAGAACCATGATGCCACCAATTCCTATAATATAATCGATTCTTTCTTTCGCCATCACCATTGATGGCAACTTGAATAACTCATTAACAGGAAGTTCATTTTCAAATGGCGTTTTTTTAAACCCAAAAAAGTTTTTAAAATGCATCGTTATCCTCCTTAAATGAAAGCTCACCGCTGGTTATTCTGGGAGAACTTTTGTCTCCACCAACTGCGGGTATATGTTTCTTATCTTTGGCCTGCATCCAGTCTCTTCCTACAACGCCATTAATCGTTACATCCAGTACTGAAGCAAAACCGAACGACATCCCTTGAAAAAAAATTTCCACAGGGCGCCGCTCATCTTCTGGATAAAATTTTAAATCGACTCGTTTATCGATAAGACAAGCAGGAGCCTCGTAAATAATTTTATTCAGCCGAAAAGTTCGATCTTTTTTAACTTTTCGTTGTTCAATAACTCGAAAATAGTTTTCCAAATCGTTGGGGGCAGGACGAGTACATTCAACACCACTGACAAACCGTCTTAATGGGGTTTCATTTGTTGAGGAGTGGATTGTTGAGTTATATTCATCAACCCAATTGTCGAGAGATTCATTGAGTTGATCTAAAAAAATATGACTATTAAAAAAGGCCAAAAAACTTTCACGAATATTTTTAAACCAGCGCTCAATTTTTCCTCGCCCTTGCGGGATATAGGGGCGAGAGTGTTTAATTGAAATACCAAGAGCGGCACCAATGTACTCAAGATTTTTTGATTTAAAACACGCCCCGTTGTCGACATAAAGAGTTTGAGGGAGTCCACGCTTTGAAAGTGCTGTATGGAGAGCGCTTTTAAAGTTTATAACGTCTTCACTGAAAAAAAATTCAGCATGAATTATTAACCGGGAGTGATCATCAATAAAGGCAATTAAGTAAGTTTTTTTCTTTTTTCCTGCGCCTTCTCCACTTCGAATATGGGGGCCATGCATAACATCGCTTTGCCACATTTGATTGGGGTATTGGGCCTCAAATCTTCTCCTGTCGTCATAACAATCTTGCCGTAAAGGATCTTGTTTTTCTTTTTTTACAAACCGGTACACGGTCGAGAAATTCAGGCCTGCAGAGTTTTCTATAATTTTTTGACGAACTAATTCTCGAATAATCGCCCTTGTTTTTACATTTGGATTTTTTTTTAGAATATCGATGATTGCTAATTTTAAAGTGCCGTCAAGAGAACGAAAGTCACCACGGTCTTTTCTTATTTTGGGGTATAAAGCTTCTAATCTTTGGCCACCATTTTTATAATCCCTGATCCACTTAATAATGGCCGGTTTTGAAACCGTTGTTTTTGAACTAAATGGGATGACATAGCTCAATGAAGTTTTTTCACGAAAAAGTTTCGCCTTTTCTCCGTAAGAGAAATTCTGGCGATTAATAAAATCTGAAATTACACCAAACTTAAAACTGGCCACTGCCATTTTTTTATCATCATCACTCATTTTTCCCCCTTGGTTGAAGTGATGTGATCGTATAAATCTAAAAAGTCATTCCAGTAACGACAGTCTTCAGTGGGGTCATAAATTCAATTTTTGTGGCACGCTTCGATAGCTAAAAAACAAATACCTGACTTAAAGCTTTTGATGAGGAGCGCTTCAATTTCTTTTGCTCCTGAGATTTTACAAAAGGCAGTAAAACTCCTCATCCAGTGGCCTGCCCTTTGTCTCGGCATAAATTTAGGCCATACTTTAGCTTGAAGTCGATAAAGAAGGGCATCATAGATCGTCTTAATGCTACTTTGAAAACGTTCCCAAAATTGACTTGGAAGGATTTGGATAATCAGCCCACACACAGGACAACGATAACGCTTAAGCCAGATCTGAATTGAGCTTGGGTTTGATATATATCTGGGCACAAAACCATGTCCCCACGTATGCGAATGACATTTAGGACAATTAAAGCGATCCCACTTGAATTTCTTTCCTTCAAGAATTAACATTTGTAAATCGATGTCACTAGTAATGATCATCGTGTTTTTTAGAAGGAAGGGCTTTGCTAAGAGTGACCTTCCTTCTTTCTTTTTTATAATTAAAATTAATATTGAAAGTAGTGTAACTCAGATATGAGAAAGTGCTTTTGTGTAAAATAACTTAAGAAAAAAGGTAGGATATTAGTTATAAGAAATTAAGAGGGAACATCAGTCTGGAGAACTTAATCGTGAGGACTATAAGTACTGGCATCATTGGTTAAATTGAAACTAATACTTTATTTTGTTTTAATTTCCATGTTTATTAGTGCTACCAAAAAAAGTCATGCGCTAAAAAATTAAAGAAAACAAATTAAGGACTTATAAAACCTTAAAATCATACTCCTTTATCATGCGACAATTTTTGTCCAACTACTCTGTCATAATGAAATTACAGTTAACACAAATAAAAAGAATACTCATAATTAAGGGAGTGAAAAATGTCACACATTTTACTTCGGGTTGAATTTACAAACCTCACTTACTTCTACTCTTTCACTGAAGAAACTCTTGAAAACACCATTCTTCTAGACCTTCTTTCCAAGTACTATATGGTCATGTCAGGACTTCTAAATGCTTTTGTCGTTATTAAAGACGAAAAAACCAAGTCTTATACCAGCTATATGACCACTCCTAATTCACACCTTATTTTAAAAAGCACTTATAAAATTGAGGGATCAAAAAAAATTGCATCGATGACAAAAATTAAATCTGATTGCGAAACGAATCATGATTTTCCATTGGCCACAATCCTTGTCGCAATCAGTTCTGGTCTTGATATCTATCCAAATCAAGAAATGATTGATAATGAATTTCCAAACATTGATAAACTTCTTCACTTAGGAAAAATTCAGACAAGCTGTGAATCAAAGTTACCATTAAAGTTTAAACCTTATTTTAAACAACCTAAAAATGGAAATTACTTTTCTAAACTAGATCG
>Ga0247844_1004169_pt1 | contig 19936 bp, 23 predicted proteins | sample LaCtaG_FD_192421 | JGI IMG/M metagenome (GOLD analysis project Ga0247844, IMG submission 192421) | Freshwater microbial communities from meromictic Lake La Cruz, Castile-La Mancha, Spain - LaCruzMarch201714.5m_1 | ecosystem: Environmental > Aquatic > Freshwater > Lake | place: Spain: Castile-La... | reverse complement strand
GACCACGCGCGGCATCTGCAATCGCTTGCGCTTGTTCTAAGCTCCAAACGCGGTCGGCTTTTTTCTCTGCATCGTCTGCGTCTTTTTTATGCAGCGGGTCAAACCATTTGGCGGCGTACTCTCCGGCAACAGCAGCAAAGGTGGCGTGAATTTCAAAATAGTCACGGCTGATGAACTTGCGAATCTGCTCTTCGCGCTCGACCACCACGGACAGGGTCGGCGTTTGCACCCGGCCGACCGTCGTTAGAAAAAAACCACCATCACGCGAGTTAAACGCCGTCATAGCACGTGTGCCGTTGATACCGACCAGCCAGTCGGCCTCTGAGCGGCACCGCGCCGCATCGGCCAAGGGTTGCATCTGGGCGTTGGTTCGCAAAGCACCAAAGCCATCGCGAATCGCTTGTGGGGTCATCGATTGCAACCAAAGCCGGCTTACCGGCTTTCCAAGCGGCTTGGCCCCGCCTGCGTACTGTTCTATCAATCTAAAAATCAGCTCACCTTCGCGCCCTGCGTCACAGGCGTTGACGATTTTGTCAACGTCTTTGCGCTTGGCTAGCTTGACGACGGCGTTCAACCGGGTTTTTGTTTTATCGACGGGCTTTAAATCAAAGTGTGGGGGTATCACGGGGAGGTTGGCAAAACTCCATTTGCCGCGTTTGACATCGAAGGCTTCCGGCGCTTGGATCTCAACCAAGTGACCTACAGCGCTTGAGACGACGTAGGTGTCGCTCTCAAAATACTCGTCGTGTTTTTTAAACTTGCCAGCCAAGGGCGTGAGTGCGCGCACGATGTCTTGGGCGACCGACGGCTTTTCTGCAATCACCAATGTTTTACCAACAACTTCGTTTTTCATTTGTCTACAATCCAGTTTCTCGCGCACGCACAGGCGCACACGCCCACGGGCACGCACACGCGCACCCATACGATTCACCATACCAAATTTTTTCAGTGTCTAAAAAATCAGTCATTTCAACGAGCAGTCGCCGCATTCAGGCGCGGCGTTCCGGGGTCCATGGTAGAGGTGTCTTTGCCATCCAAGATATCGCTGAAGGCGAAACCATTATCGAGTACCGCGGGGAAGTCATCACTTGGAAGGAAGCCCAAGACCGCCATCCCCATGATCCAGAGAACCCCAACCATACCTTTTATTTCCATATTGACGAAACCCGCGTCATTGACGGCTTGTACCAAGGCAACTCTGCGAAGTGGATCAACCACTCCTGTGACGCCAATTGTGAGGCCGATGAAGTGGGTGGGCGTATTTTCATTAAAGCCTTGCGCAATATCAACGCAGGCGAAGAGTTGAACTACGACTATGGTCTCATTATTGATGAACGTTACACACCCAAACTCAAGGCCGAATACCCTTGTTGGTGTGGGGCAAAGAAGTGCCGCGGCACCTTGCTAGCTCCCAAGCGCGGTAAAAACTAGCTTTTCCCATGGCAAACCCCTCAGAGCCCTTTATTCATTGGCCGTCTGAGGCTATTTGGGAAGCGGTTTCGCCGCATTTGCCAAGCTTTACGGTGGAAGTATTGCCCGAGTTGAGCTCCACTAACACCGAGCTGATGCGTCGATTTCGCTTGGGGCAAACCGATCCGGTTTTATTGGTTGCCGAACGCCAAACCGCAGGTCGGGGTCGCTTGGGGCGTCAGTGGCACAGTAATTTTGAAAAGACCGACTCCCTCACGTTTTCCATTGGAATGGTCTTAGCGCCCCAAGACTGGTCTGGTTTATCTTTGGCAGTGGGGTTGAGCATTGCGCAAAGCCTGCATCCTGCGATTGGTTTGAAGTGGCCCAATGATTTATGGCTCGCTCAGCGCAAGCTCGGCGGCATCCTGATTGAGACCGCGACTGCAAGCGCACTTCGCTATGCCGTCATCGGTGTGGGTTTGAATATCCGCATCCCATCTCACAACGATCTGCGAACTGCACCTGCAGGTTTAGAAGAAGTTTTACCTGGCACGGCTGCTCCAGACGCATTGCTGCATATTGCCCCAGCTTTGATACAAGCATTGAGGACGTTTGAACAATTCGGCTTTGCGCCTTTACGCGACGCTTTTCATACGCGGGACGTTTTATTTGGCAAAGAAGTGGTGTGCAGTGACGGGACTACGGGTCTTGCGCGCGGTGTGGACGCCATGGGGGCCTTGCTGGTGCAAACCCCGCAAGGGGTTCAAAAAATCAACACAGCAGAGGTCAGCGTTCGCCCTGCAGCTAATCCTCTGCTCGGCTAAATCGCACTGTAAAGCACGCTCCCGGGGGACTTTGGCCGGGTCGGCTGTCTTCAACGGTAACCACCGCGCGGTGCTGCCGCGCAATCTCTAAAACAATCGGCAAGCCCAATCCCGAGCCATCGGCCTCTGTTCCCAAAGCGCGGTAAAACGGCTGAAAAACCAATTCTCGTTCCGCAGCGGGAACGCCGGGCCCGGTATCTTCAACTTGCAAAACCAAGACCTTGCTAAACGGGTCGACCAAAACGCGCACCGTAATCATCGCCTGCTGATTTGGCAACGCTAAGGTGTAGTTGATCGCGTTGTCTACGAGGTTGCGAATCATCTCCTTCAATAAGGTGGGGTTGCCTTGCATCACGATGTTTTCGCTGGCCGGTTGTGCGCCTTCGTAGCCCATGTCAATGTACTTGTCCATTGCGCGCGGTAGGCAGTCTTTCACCACGTCAATCGTCAGGCGTGCGAGGTCACAGGCTTGGTGCGCCAATATCGCTGCACTGCTTTCGGCCCGCGCCAACGCCAATAACTGGTTGACCGTGTGGGTTGCCCGAATGCTAGATCTTCCAATGTGTCGCAACGATTGTTTGAGTTCTTCGGCGCTTGCGCCCTCTCGCTGTGCCAAGTCCGCCTGCATACGTAGACCCGCTAAGGGCGTTTTGAGTTGATGGGCTGCATCTGCCAAAAAGCGTTTTTGGGTTGCAATGGAATCTTTCAATCGCATCAGCAAATCGTTCACCGAAGAAACCAAAGGCGCCACTTCCAATGGCACCGCCTCTACACCCAAGGGGCTTAAATCATCAGGGCTGCGGGCCCGAATACGCTCTTCCAAACGGTTCAACGGTTTAATCGCTTGCGCTAGGGCCAGCCACACCAACAGCACCGCCAGCGGCAATACCACGAACTGCGGCAGCATCACGCCTTTGACAATCTCAGTTGCCAAAACAGAGCGTTTATCCAAAGTTTCTGCAACTTGCACCAAAGCGGGTGCGCTGTTGGGTACTTCGAGCTTGACCCACATATAGGCCACTTTGAGGTCGGTGCCTCGAAACTCGATATCGCGCACGCGGATTTCACCAATGGGTGTTTTGTCGTCTTCTGGTGGCGTTGGTAATTCTCTTTCACCACTGAGGTATTCCCCTTTGGTGCCTAAGACTTGGTAGTACACCGTATCTAAATCATCGGCACGCAAGAGTTCTCGCGCGGGCTGGGGGAGTACGAATTGTGCGGCGTTGTGTTGGACCGTAATCAACTGCGCCAGCGCGCCGACGTTGTATTCCAAGGCGCGGTCAAAAGGCTTGCCAGCAATCCCCTGAGCAACCAGCCACGTCAATACCAAACTCACCGGCCAGAGTAAGAGGATGGGTGTGAGCATCCAATCCAGAATCTCGCCAAACAGCGAGCGCTGTTCGCTCTGGAAAATCTTCATTTTCTACGCTTGGATTTTTTCGAGGCAATAGCCTAAGCCACGCACTGTTGCAATACGTATGGGGCCTTTTTCTATCTTCTTGCGCAGGCGGTGGATATAGACCTCGATCGCGTTGTTACTCACCTCTTCGCCCCACTCGCACAAGCGCTCCACCAGTTGGTCTTTACTTACCAAGCGGCCGGTTCGCTGAAGTAATACTTCTAAGAGCCCCAGCTCACGGGCTGAGAGCTCGACCATTTTCCCGTCAATGGTGGCAACGCGCCCGGCTTGGTCATAGACCAACGGTCCATGTTTGATGTTGCTGCTGTTAGCGCCCATACCACGGCGCACCAAAGCCCGTGCACGGGCTTCTAGTTCTTGCAAGCTAAACGGTTTGGCCATGTAGTCGTCAGCGCCATAGTCCAGCCCCTTGACGCGTTCTTCCACACTGTCGGCTGCCGTCAAAATCAAAACAGGAAGTGAGGAGCCCCGCGCACGAAGTTTTTTCAGCACTTCAAGTCCGTGCATTTTGGGCAAACCCAAATCCAAAATCAACAAATCAAATTCCGTGTTGGTCATGAGCGCGGCATCGGCCTCGCTGCCACTGGCCACATGGTCGACCGCTGCGCCTGCGCCGCGCAGTGCGCGCAACAAGCCATCGGCTAAAACCTGGTCGTCTTCGGCGATCAAGATACGCATGTCTGTCTCCTCGCGCTGTGCGCTTTGGTTTTTTAGAATTTAACCAGCTACTTTGGCTGAGACTATTCTAGACCTGCAATTTTTTATGGCTCGCGTTGCTGTATTGACTGCGCGCTGTACGCCTCTAGTCCCAAAGAAATCACTGTCGCCACATCCGTTCCCACTTCTTGGCGAAACTCCGCCTCGGTTTGTGACACGGCTAACTCAAACGCTTGGAGCCAAGCCAGCCCTATATCGGTGAACACAATGCGCCGTGCGCGTGCGTCACTCAGATCGGTCGTACGTTGCACCAAGCCCCAGGCCTCGCACTGGGTGACCAAGTCCCCCATGGCTTGTTTGGTCATGCCTGCACTTTGTGCAAGATCGATCAAGCGTGAGCCTTCCAGACTGAGATGCCGAGTGATGTGAATGTGCGCAGCGCTTACTTGAGCGCGTGCGGCCAAGTTGGACAAGGCCAAAGGGACATCCACGTTGTGGGCCATGAGGTAAAGCACGCGCTCGTCGAAGCGGCGCATGGCGTGGCCGAGCAAACGGCCCAAATGTGCCTGTCGCCAGTCTTGTTGTATCGGCGGAATGCGATTAATTAACATCGCACAATAGTAATGCAAACTGACTAAAAAATCTATTTACTTGTTTTAACAACCGCGTTTAAACTACTGTTCAAGCATCCAGCATGTGTTTAACAGCAGTGCCGAAATGCCCCACTTAACCCTCAAGGAGATTTTCATGGACGCACCCGTAAAAAACGCCGCTGCCAGCAGCGAAAAGGCCAAAGCATTGCAAGTGGCCCTGGCTCAGATCGAAAAACAATTCGGCAAGGGCACCATCATGCGCCTAGGCGAAGGCGAAGTGATTGAAGACATCCAAGTAGTTTCCACTGGCTCTTTGGGCTTGGACATTGCATTGGGCGTAGGCGGCCTGCCTAGGGGCCGCGTGGTCGAAATTTATGGCCCAGAGTCTTCCGGCAAAACCACCCTCACCTTGCAGGTGATTGCTGAAATGCAAAAGATAGGCGGGCAATGCGCTTTTGTCGACGCGGAACACGCGCTTGACATCCAATACGCCCAAAAGCTCGGCGTCAATTTGCAAGACCTATTGATTAGCCAGCCCGATACCGGCGAGCAAGCGCTTGAAATTGTGGACAGCTTGGTCCGTTCAGGCGCAGTGGATTTGATCGTGATTGACTCGGTCGCCGCGTTAACCCCGAAGGCCGAACTGGAAGGTGAAATGGGCGACTCGTTGCCCGGTCTGCAAGCGCGATTGATGAGCCAGGCCTTGCGCAAGCTCACCGCCCACATCAAGAAAACCAACTGCATGGTTATCTTTATCAACCAAATTCGTATGAAGATCGGTGTGATGTTTGGCTCGCCTGAAACCACCACGGGCGGCAATGCCCTGAAGTTTTATGCGTCTGTCCGCTTAGACATTCGCCGCACCGGCACCATCAAACGCGGCGACGAAGCCATTGGTAACGAGACCAAAGTCAAAGTAGTCAAAAACAAAGTGGCGCCACCCTTTAAAACCGCCGAGTTTGATATTTTGTTTGGCGAAGGGATCAGTCGCCACGGAGAAATTATTGATATGGGAGTGAACGCCCAAATCATTGAAAAGTCGGGTGCTTGGTATGCCTACCAAGGCGAAAAAATTGGCCAGGGCCGCGACAACGCACGTGAATTCCTGCGCGAAAACGCCGGCCTCTCCATAGAAATTGAGAATAAGGTTCGCGAATCTGTCGGCATTCCTGTGCTTCCAGGCGCAGTCACGCCAGCCGTTGCCGAAGTCCCCAAAACCAAAGCCTCCAAAAAAGGCGAAGTAGCTTAAGCCACTGCGCTGTATGGCACCCTCCAAACCCTCTTCACTTTCACTGACCGGGCGCGCTTTGCGACTGCTCAGTGCGCGAGAACATTCGCGCGCTGAGCTAGAACGCAAACTCGTCCGATTTGAAGAAGTGCCGGGGTCTTTGGCGGAAGTATTAGACAAACTCGAGGCCAAAGACTTTATCAATGCGCAGCGGGTTGTCGACTCAGTGGTCTACCGCCGAAGCGCCAAACTCGGTGTTGGACGTATTCGCCAAGAACTCCAAGCCAAAGGCTTGGACGCCGTGCCCATTGCGCAAGCGGTGATTCTTCTCAAAACCACTGAAACAGCACGCGCACAGGAAGTCTGGAGAAAAAAATTTGGGTCGACAGCCACCAATCCCAATGAGAGAGCCAAGCAAGCGCGCTTTCTAGCGGGCAGAGGCTTTAGTGGCGAAGCGATTGCGCGGGTAGTGGCTGGCGCTTTTGACCCAGACGACGCATAAAGCCCCAATCACAAGCCCAGCATCAGTTCCAAGTTTTGGACCGCAGCGCCGCTGGCACCTTTGCCCAAATTGTCCAGCCGCGCCACCAAAACCGCATGCGCAAATCCGTCTTGGGCTGCGTCGTTGGCAAAAACCCGCAACTCCATGTTGTTCGTATCAGCCAATGCGACGGCATCGAGCTTTAAGTCTGGAGTGGCTGGCTCCACCGTAACCCATTGGCTGTGCGCGTAATGCGCTTGTAAAACCGCTTGCAGATCTTGTGCGCTTGGCTTTCCAGGGATTTGGTCTAAATGCAGAGGCAGTTGAACCAACATGCCTTGGGGGAAATTGCCAACAGACGGAACAAACAGCGGTCTACGCGTCAAGCCGCTGCAGTGCATGATCTCTGGAATGTGCTTGTGCTTAAGCCCGAGCGCATACAACTCCATGGCGGGGGCTTCCCCCTTTTCATAGGCCTCTATCATCGGACGACCGCCACCGGAGTACCCGCTGATCGAGGGCAAGCACACCGGGAAATCTGCGGGTAAAACGCCCGCATCAATCAAAGGCCGCAGCAGCGCAATCGCGCCCGTAGCGTAGCAACCCGGGTTGGCCACCCGAGGGGCCTGCGCGATCGCCTCTTTTTGGCCGGCGGCCAATTCAGGAAATCCATAGACCCAACCGGGTGCGGTGCGGTGCGCGGTTGAGGCATCAATGATGCGCGGGCCCGGTCTGCCTGTAACGCGTTCCAAGTCATCCACCATGGCCACCGACTCCAGTGCCGCGTCATCATGCAAACACAAGATAACCACATCCGCCTGGCTAAACAAGTCACGCTTGGCCTGGTTGTCTTTTCTTAAAGCAGGATCAATGCGCAGCAACTCTACTTGCGCCATCGCACTCAATCGTTCGCGAATTTGCAAGCCTGTTGTTCCCGCTTCTCCGTCAATAAAGATTTTTTTCATGGCTGCCATGGTAATAAAGATATCGCGCTTGCGTAAGTCCGAGGCAAGATTGGTGCGCCGCAACATGATACAGTCTTGCGTTCACACGTTCAGGGCCATGCGCCTACGCAACCCCCGAGTTGCTGCATGGGAAAAGTTGTTCCGTCTCAGAGAGAAAAATCATGAAGATTCACGAATACCAAGGCAAGGAAATCTTGCGAAACGCCGGCATCCCCGTGCCACGCGGCATCCCCGCATTCACGGTCCAAGAAGCCGTTGAAGCCGCCCAAAAACTCGGCGGCCCAGTATGGGTCGTAAAGGCGCAGATTCATGCCGGTGGGCGTGGCAAGGGCGGCGGCGTGAAGCTCGCCCGCTCGATTGACGAAGTCAAGAGCTTGGCCACAGAGATTTTGGGGATGCAACTCATCACCCACCAAACCGGGCCACTAGGCCAAAAAGTTCGCCGCCTGCTGATTGAAGACGGTGCCGACATCAAAAAAGAATATTACGTCTCCGCAGTCACCGACCGCGCCACCCAACGTGTGGCGATGATCGTCTCCAGTGAAGGCGGCATGGACATCGAAGGCGTCGCCCACGACACCCCCGAGAAAATCATCACAGAGATTGTCGATCCCGCCCTGGGACTCACCGATAGCCAAGCCAAGAAACTCAGTGACGCCATCGGCGTTCCTGCGGCATCGACCGCACAAGCGGTGGATGTTCTGCAAAAGCTTTACAAAACCTATATGGACACCGATGCCAGCTTGGTCGAAATCAACCCCTTGATTTTGGAAGGCAATGGCAACATCAAAGCCTTGGACGCCAAGTTCAATTTTGATGCCAACGCTTTGTTCCGCCACCCCGATATCGTGGCCTTTCGCGACCTTGATGAAGAAGATGCGGCTGAAGTCGAGGCCAGCAAATTCGACCTCGCCTACATCAGCCTAGACGGCAATATCGGCTGCTTGGTCAACGGTGCGGGCTTGGCCATGGCCACCATGGACACCATCAAGCTGTTTGGCGCCGAACCTGCCAACTTCCTTGATGTGGGCGGTGGCGCAACGCCAGAAAAAGTAACCGAAGCTTTCAAAATCATGTTGAAAAACCCCAAGGTCAAAGCGATTTTGGTCAACATCTTTGGCGGCATCATGAAATGCGACACGATTGCCACCGGTGTGATTACCGCTTGTAAAGCGGTGAACTTATCCGTGCCTTTGGTGGTGCGCATGAAGGGCACCAACGAAGAAATGGGCAAAAAAATGTTGGCCGAATCAGGCCTTCCCATCATCAGCGCCGACACCATGGCTGAAGCCGCCCAAAAAGTGGTGGCCGCAGTAAACGCCCACGCCTAGAACAGAAAGAAAAGCCATGTCGATCTATATCAACAAAGACACCAAAGTCATCACCCAAGGCATTACCGGCAAAACCGGTCAGTTCCACACCGAGAAGTGTCAAGAGTACGCCAACGGTAAAAACTGTTTCGTAGCCGGCGTCAACCCGAAAAAAGCGGGCGAGTCGATTTTTAACATTCCTATTTACGCCTCTGTTAGAGAAGCAGCCCATGAAACGGGCGCGACAGTTTCTGTGATTTACGTTCCCCCTGCTGGCGCTGCCGCTGCGATTTGGGAGGCCGTTGAAGCCGATCTGGACTTGGCTATTTGCATTACCGAAGGCATTCCAGTGCGTGACATGCTTGAAGTGCGCAACCGTATGCGGGCCAAAGAGGCCGCTGGAGGTAAGAAAACCTTGCTACTCGGCCCCAACTGCCCAGGCTTGATTACCCCCGATGAAATCAAGATCGGCATCATGCCCGGCCATATTCACCGTAAAGGCCGTATCGGCGTAGTCTCACGCTCAGGTACGTTGACATACGAAGCCGTTGCGCAACTCACTGAAATCGGCTTGGGCCAGTCCAGCGCCGTTGGCATTGGTGGTGACCCGATCAACGGCTTGAAGCACATCGATGTGATGAAGGCTTTTAACGACGATCCAGACACCGACGCGGTCATCATGATTGGTGAAATCGGCGGGCCCGATGAAGCCGAAGCCGCCCGTTGGTGCAAACTCAATATGAAAAAGCCCATTGTTGGCTTTATCGCGGGCGTCACCGCCCCCGCAGGCAAGCGCATGGGCCACGCAGGCGCTTTGATTTCTGGCGGCGCAGACACGGCTGATGCAAAGCTGGCTGTGATGGAAGAGTGCGGCTTCAAAGTCACGCGCAATCCCTCAGAAATGGCGAAATTGCTAAAAGCAATGTTGTAAATACAATAGCTGCTGTCTCGCCCCTCGCGCCAAGGTCGCAAAACCTGAGCCGATGGGCCGCGAAAGTGCCTTGACTTTGCGTTGGGGCACTTTTTCTTTTTTGATTCAAATAGGAACGCTCATGGAACTTCTCGAAAATCCGGTTTTCTGGATCGGTTTGCTGAAGATCATTTGGATCAACATCATCCTCTCTGGTGACAACGCCGTGGTGATTGCTTTGGCAGCCCGCTCTTTACCTCCTTCGCAACAGAAGAAAGCCGTTTTATTTGGCTCCGGTGCCGCTGTCGCGATGCGCATTGGCCTGACAGTGGTTGCGGTGAAATTACTTGAAATGCCTTTTTTGCAGATCATCGGGGGCGCTTTGCTTTTGTGGATTGGCGTGCAACTTTTGAGTGATAGCGAAAGCGACGACGGCGAAGATAACCACCACGGCTCACTCGCCGCAGCTATCCGAACTATTTTGATCGCGGATCTTGTCATGAGTTTGGACAACGTCATTGCCGTTGCGGCGGCGGCCAAAGGCAGCATGCTACTGTTGGTTTTGGGATTGGCTATCAGCATTCCCTTGGTTATTTTTGGTAGCACTTTGATGATTCGGCTGATGGAGCGCTATCCTTTTATTATTACGTTAGGCGCTGCACTGATTGGCTGGGTCGCTGGCGAAACTATTAGCAACGACACCTCTTTGCACGACTATGTTCTAAGTCACGCTTGGATGCACACCGCAGGTCCTATTGCGGGAGCCGCCTTGGTTTTGGGCTTGGGAACTTGGCTTCAAAAACGCTCTACAAAGGCCGTTTAGAACAACGCAAAATCGGTGTGATACCGTTAGGTTCTTATTAAAAAAGTGGAGGTGTGTATGAAGCGTTCTGTACAGAAAGGGTTCACCCTGATTGAACTGATGATCGTGGTAGCGATCATCGGCATCTTGGCAGCCATTGCCCTGCCGCGTTACCAAGATTACACCGCCCGCGCACAAGTGACTGGGGCGCTCGCAGAAATATCGGCGGGCAAAACGCCCATCGAAGAAAAATTGGCGGTAGGTTTAACCGCTGCCATTCAATCCTCTGGCGACACCGCTGGAACGGGCGCATCTCAACTCAACTTACCTGACAACACATCGCGCTGCACTTATTTGGTTGCTAATGCAAAAACCGATGGCGCGGCAGGCGTTCTTTGTACCTTGGCGGGAACACCACAAATCAGCGGTAAATTAATTTTGCTCAAACGCAGCGCGGATAGCTTAGGCACGTGGGTCTGTACGTCAGATGCCGCCCAAAAACTCCTTCCAGCGGGTTGTACCAACGCCGCAACGGGTGACGTCAAATTACCCTAATAGCAGCCCTCCTTTTTGCCCTGCCGTGGCTTAACCCGTTTGCAGCCGGGCCCACGCCAGCGGTCAGCCCTTGGTTATTTAGCTGGGCGTGCGCCTCCGGAGTTTTGCTTTGGTGGTGCTTTGTTCCGCACCTTCAACGCAACGACAAACTCACCAACGCGGCCAACTATGCGTGGCTTGGCGCGGCAGGTATCAGCGCAATCCTGGGCTTTCTTCAGTTTTTCAACCTTGAGGGCCCGTTTTCTCCTCTGATAAATCAAACCGGTCTGGGCGAAGCGTTCGGTAATCTGCGTCAACGCAACCAATATGCAACGCTGTGTGCTATCGGTTTAGCGGTCTTGGGAACCATGGCTACGTCACGCCACTGGGTGCGTGCGCGCCCCTTCACTGCAGTGGCTGCCGCCCTCTTAGGAGCAGCTATGGCTATGAGCGGTTCTCGCACTGGTTTGCTAGAGCTGGCGTTTTTGCTCATCCTCGCATGGCGCTGGCGCGGCGCCCGGGTCTGGACGCTGGCTATCGCCTTGGTGGCGTATGCCATCGCTGCGCACTACTTCCCTCGCTGGGCGGATGTGGATGTCTCTGTTTTTGCGCGCTTGCATGACACCAGCGACATGTGTGCCAGCCGACTGAGTCTGTGGGGCAATGTCTTGCAACTCATTGCCCAAAAGCCATTTTTAGGCTGGGGCTGGGGCGAATTAGATTTTGCACACTTCACGACGCTCTACGCCAACCCGCCTTTCACAGGCTTGCGGTTTTGTGCTGTCTTGGACAACGCGCACAACCTGCCTTTACAACTGGCTGTTGAACTCGGTATTCCGATTGCTTTGGCCGCTTGCTATGGACTTTTTATTTGGATACGGCACAAAAGGCCTTGGCAAGAGCTTGATTCGAACCGCCGCATCGCCTGGTCCGTCCTCGGCGTGATCGGAATTCACAGCCTATTGGAATACCCACTGTGGTACGGCCCATTTCAAATCGCTGTGCTGATGTCTCTTTGGATGTTGCGCACGCCTAAACCCCTACCTGATAAAGCCAATCGCCTGCATGTGGTGCTCGTGGCTTTCAGCGGAATCGCCATGGCAGCCATCGTTGGCTTTACCTCTTGGAGTTACTGGCGCGTAAGCCAACTCTACATCGAGCCAGAAGCGCGCGCCACGGCTTACCGTACCAACACCTTAGAAAAAATCAAAGACACTCTGCTGTTTCAAAACCAAGTGCGTTTTGCACAACTGGCCATCACGCCTTTGGACACAGAGAACGCACAAGAAATGTTTGCTCTATCGCAAGCGGTTCTTCACTTCTCCCCCGAACCCCTGGTGATCATCAAAGCCATCGAAAGCGCCAAGCTCTTGGGCCGCAAAGAGGATGTACTTTTGTATTCACAGCGGTTTGAAGCGGCTTTCCCGCTCGAATATGCGGCGTGGGCTCAAGGGCGTTGACAGACATCAACCCACGTTCCTTGCGTTATTTCTGCCAATAGCGCAACGCTGATACGCACTGCACTGTTAACGGAGCCTGCGGCCGGCAAGACCTCATCAAAGTCTTTCAGCGACTGGTCTAGGAATACGGGCAACGGCGTTGCCAAACCAAAAGGGCACACGCCGCCTACAGGATGACCGGTCAATGTCTCTACTTCGCTTAAAGCCAACATCTTGCCTTTGCTAAAAACGGCTTTAAATTTTTGATTTTCGATACGCGCATCGCCACTCGCAACCAACAAAACTTCGCGTCCATCGCCAAGCCGAAAGGCTAGCGTTTTGGCAATGCGACCAGGCTCTACGTTATGCGCAAGAGCGGCCAATGCCACTGTAGAGGTATTGGCTTCAAGCTCTAGGATGGTGAGCGCTAGGCCTCTGTCGTCAAAAAACTGGCGAACCGATTGCAAGCTCACGCTGGTAACTCCGATTCAGGTTCCGCCGACATAAGGATTGGTTTTTCTCTCTCGCCCAAAGGTACTTTCAGGGCCGTGGCCAGGGATGAAAACGGTGGCATCCCCCATAGGCCAGAGGCGCTGTGTGATGCTGTCGATCAAGTCTTGGTGGTTGCCTTGGGGGAAATCCGTGCGTCCGATGCTGCCTGCAAACAAAACGTCACCCACGAATGCGCGTCCTATGTCTGGAGAATAAAAAACCACATGGCCAGGCGTGTGCCCGGGGCAGTGGCGCACTTGAAAGGTATAGGCACCCAAACTTACCGTGTCGCCATCGTGAAGCCAACGCGTGGGTGTAAACGCCCGTGCTGGCGCAAAGCCATAGGTCGCGGCGGCCACTGCCAAGCCATCGATCCAAAACTGATCTCCGGGATGCGGACCGATGATGGGAAGGTGCAAGCGCTCTGCCAAATCTGCGGTAGCGCCGGCATGGTCTAGGTGGCCATGGGTGATCCAAATCTGTTCTAAGTTCACTTTCAATTGCGTGATCGTGTCTAACAGCAGATCAAGGTCGCCACCTGGATCAATGATGGCGGCTTGGCGTGTTTCGTCACACCAAACGAGTGAACAGTTCTGTTGAAATGCGGTAACGGGAATGGTTTGGTATTGCAGCATGGCAATAAGTGTCGCATACCCGATGCTGCCGGTGCGTTTATCGCCGAAAATACACGCTTTCATTCGACCCAATGACCCAACCCCTACCCGCTCCTAATGCCCAGCGCTTTGCCATGGTTGGTGGGGTAGAGTCATTTGCGCGCGGAACCACTGTCTCGGTGTTTCCATTGGTGATGTATCACGCTTGGGGCAGTGCGGCCGTAGTTTCACAAATCTACTTTGTTGTCGGGTTAGTGTCTTTAGTCACGGCGCTCATGGTGCCTTTATTGGCGCGCGTTTTTACCCGTCGGCCTATTTATATTTTTTCCATTGTCTTGTATTTAGTCGGAGCGATTTTCGGCACTTTGGGTGGAAAGTTTGCGACTACTGCGCTGCTGTGCAGCGTGATCGCAGCAGCGATCTCTTTCGTCTGTTTTAACGCCTATGTTTTAGATAACCTTGATAAATCGGAGTTCGGTCGATTAGAGACCCTGCGCCTTTTTTATAGCGGCTTGGGTTGGGTCGTGGGGCCTGTGATGGGGGTGTGGTTGATGTCTCTGTGGGATGGGGCTCCCTTTGTGATGGTGGCCGTGGCGGGCGTTGTGATGCTTATTTTGATTCTGCGAACGCCCTTAGGCCGGGGCAAGTCGATTATTCAAAGTCCTGGGCGCTCGTCCAACCCCTTGGCGCATGTGCGCCGCTTTTTTTCGCAACCCCGTCTCGTAACTGCGTGGTTGATTCCATTGGCACGCTCTTGCGGTTGGTGGTTTTATTTTGTTTATATCGGGATTTTTGCTGTTGAGCAGGGTTTGGGTAATCAAGTCGGCGGTATTGCTGCGTCGGTGGCGAATATGGGTTTGTTTTTAGCCCCTTTAATGCTGCTATGGATGCAGCGCCACTCGGTTCGCAAGGCTGTTCGTGCTGGGTTCTTTTTCGGTGGTTTGTGTTTTATAGGTGCCGCTTTGTTGTCGGTCTTGCCATGGGTGACAGTGGCAGTTTTGATTTTCGGAACGTTTTTTTTAGTGTTACTCGATACGAGTGGGGCTTTGCCATTCATGATGGCGGTCAAGCCTTCCGAGCGTACAGAGATGTCTGCGGTCTATTCCAGTTTCAGAGATGCCTCTGGGATTATTTCACCCGCGATTGCCTGGTTGGTGCTCCAATACTTCCCAGTTGCCGGCGTTTTTGCGGCCTCAGGATTGGTGCTTATGGCTGCGTGGCTCGTCTCTGCTCGCCTACACCCTCAACTCGGTATTCCTGGCGCCTCTCGCATCCGCAGCCCCCATAACGCTTAATTTTTACACCTATGCCTCACTCTCAAGAACTCAGCCCCACCAACGATACACGCATCCGCGCCGTTCGCCCTTTGACCACGCCTGCGCTGTTGCAAGAGAAGCTTCCTGCAAGTGATGCCGTTTTAGCGACAGTTCTTCAAAGCCGCGAAGCGATTTCAAACGTTTTACACGGGCGCGATGACCGCTTGGTGGTGGTGGTGGGTCCGTGTTCTATTCATGACCATGACCAAGCCATGGCGTATGCGCGTCTTTTGAAAGTTCAGGCAGATGCTTTAAAAGCAGACCTGGTGGTTGTCATGCGTACCTATTTCGAAAAACCCCGGACTACCGTGGGCTGGAAAGGCTATATCAACGATCCGCATTTAGACGGAAGCTTCTCCATCAACGAAGGTTTAGAGCTCGCCCGCGCTCTGTTATTAGATGTTTTAGGCTTGGGTCTGGCTGTAGGCACGGAGTTTTTAGATTTACTCAGCCCCCAATTTATAAGCGACCTTGTGAGTTGGGGCGCTATAGGCGCACGGACCACAGAAAGCCAAAGCCACCGCCAGCTCGCTTCAGGCCTGAGCTGTCCGGTTGGTTTTAAAAATGGCACCGACGGGGGCGTGAAGATTGCCAGTGATGCTATTTTGGCTGCGCAGTCGGTTCACGCTTTTATGGGAATGACCCAAATGGGCCAAGCGGCTATTTTCGAAACAACGGGCAATGACAACTGTCACGTTATTTTGCGCGGAGGCAAAGTACCGAATTACAGCGCAGCCGACGTAACAGCCGCATGCAACTTGTTAAAAGGCGCCGGGTTGACTGAGCAGGTGATGGTGGATGTTTCACACGCCAATAGCAGCAAAGACCATTTACGGCAAATGAAAGTTTGCGAAGACGTCGCGGAGCAAGTTTCGCTTGGGGAGCGCCGCATCATGGGCGTCATGATCGAGAGTCACTTGCATGAAGGTCGCCAAGACTTGATCCCGGGGGTTTCCTTGCGCTCTGGTGTGTCGGTCACCGATGCGTGTATCAGTTTTGAGCAGACTATTCCGCTGCTTGGTTCTCTTGCCCAGGCGGTAAGGGCAAGGCGCGAACAGAAGCGCTAACGCTTCTGCTTAATTAGTTCGGCGCGGAACCATAGGGCCGCGACCTTCAATGTGGCGGAAGTTGATGCGGCCTTTGGTTAAGTCATACGGAGACAACTCCAGAGAGACACGGTCACCCGCCAAAATCCGGATGTGGTTCTTGCGCATTTTTCCTGCGGAATAGGCGATCAATTGGTGGCCGTTATCAAGCGTTACACGAAACCGGGTGTCGGGCAACACTTCGTTGACCACACCCATCATTTCAATCAGTTCTTCTTTTGCCATGAATTTTCCTTTACTTACGTATTGCGTACGAGGTTATTTTCGGGTCTAGTGCATTTTGAGCGCACTGTGCGCCCAATCAATTCCTTGCGCAAGTGCGTATTGTGCCGCGGCATCGTGCGAAGAGAAATTATCGGTAAAACGCATGACGCGGTCTGTAGAAGCGCTTCCAGTTCCGCTGGCAATAGAAACTTGGGCTAAATAGCTGCCTTCAATATACAGACTAGGGCATGCAGCGATGCGGTATTTTCCTATGGTAACGGGGCTTATCAAGGTTTTATTGTTATGTTTATGAATCATTTAAAAATACAAGGTCACAGGCCATAGCAGGGGCAACCGTGAACAGAAGGGGAGGGATCCGCAGCCGTGAGAAGGCTTTTTGCGGTTTGCCATCGGGTGGCATTTGGGGCAGGCCCTCTGCCGGGGCTGCCCGTGTAATGTAACACGGTTATGAAAATTGCGACTTGTATCCATAATGCGCTTTCTTATTACTGCGCTTTGAACGCCTATGAAACTAGATCGTTACGATAAAAAAATTCTTGAAGTTCTTCAAGCCGAGGGACGCATTCATAACCAAAATTTAGCTGACCGAATTGGTTTGTCTGCTTCTCCTTGTTTGCGCAGGGTAAGGGCGCTGGAAGAGTCAGGCCTCATTCTCGGGTACCGGGCCATGCTCGATGCGCGCAAGCTAGGGCTCACTTTGATGGCCTTAACCCATATTTCGATGGATGTGCATACCCCTGAACGCTTTGATCACTTTGAAGCCGCCATCGCCGTTTTGCCAGAGGTTTTAGAGTGCTTGCTCATCACGGGCCAAGACGCAGACTACCAGCTCAAGGTCGCAGTGCGCGACATGGACCATTACCAGTTTTTGCTGCTTAACAAAATCACCCGTATTGAAGGGGTTACTGGTGTGCACTCCAGTTTTGTTTTGCGGCGCGTCGTCGACAAAACAACCCTCTCGGTTGTTTAAATCAGCTTCATTTAACGCGCATCGGGCAGTTCAATTTTGACTTCAAGCACTTCTAAATTGCCTTGACGCTCCATATTGACTTTGATGTCATTGGAGTTGATTTTGATGTACTTGCTGATAACAGCGATTAAGTCACGCTGCAAATCATGCATGTAATCGGGTTCTGCCGCATTGCGACCACTGCGCTCGTGGGCAAGAATGATTTGTAAGCGCTCTTTGGCAACACTGGCGGTCTTTTTTTTCTCGCCCAACAAAAACGAAAGAAACGACATGTTGTTATTTCCCACCAAACATACGCTTTAACAAACCTTGCTTGGGCGCCTCAGTAAAGCGCATGGGTTTGTCAACACCTAAGAAACGGTCAATCACGTCTTTATACGCTTCAGACACGTCGCTTCCAGCCATGTGCACAGCCGGTACACCTTGGTTGGATGCCTGCAATACCGACTCACTCTCCGGTATGACACCAATTAGCGGAATACGCAAGATATCTTGGATGTCTTCAAGAGAAAGCATTTGTCCTTGGTCCACACGGGTGGGGTTGTATCGAGTGATCAATAAATGTTCTTTGATTGGATCTAAGCCTTCAACCGCACGCTTGGTTTTACTAGCAAGCATTCCTAGAATTCTGTCTGAATCGCGAACTGAAGAAACTTCGGGGTTAGTGACCACCAAAGCCTCATCTGCAAAGTGCATCGCCATCAGGGCGCCGGTTTCAATACCTGCGGGTGAGTCACAGACGATGAATTCAAAATCCATGGCTTTCAGATCATTGAGAACTTTTTGAACACCTTCTTGGGTCAGGGCGTCTTTGTCGCGAGTTTGAGATGCGGCCAAGACATACAGGTTGTCGCATTGCTTGTCTTTGATTAAAGCCTGGTTTAAGTTGGCTTCGTTTTGAATTACGTTGATCAAGTCATACACCACACGGCGCTCACAACCCATGATCAAGTCTAAATTGCGCAAGCCCACATCAAAGTCAATTACCACGGTTTTATGTCCACGCAAGGCCAGACCTGTCGCAAAACTTGCGCTAGTGGTTGTTTTTCCAACACCACCTTTTCCAGATGTAACCACAATAATTTTTGCCATGGGAAGGGTGTCTTTCAGATTAAGTAATTTAGATTTTATGTTCAAGTGCTTAAAGCTTCAATAATCAGTTTTTCTTGACCATCGTTGCTTAGGCGCACTTGTGCAGGTTTCCCAAGGACATCGGGCCCAAGCTCTTTTTCAGTTGTCCGGTAAACCCCTGCAATGGACACCAATTCAGGTTCCATGCAAAGCGAAAAAATTCGGGCTTGGGTGTTACCCCGTGCTCCTGCCATGGCTTTACCGCGCAAGGGAGCGTAGACATGAATATTTCCATCCGCAATCACTTCTGCGCCGCGGTTAACCATGGCCATAACGACCAAATCGCCACCACGGGCATACACCTTTTGCCCTGAGCGCAAGGGCTTGTCGATGACCAGTGCGGGTACCACCTCAGTTTTTACGGATGCTTTTTCTATCGCACCCTCTTTGGTTTGACTACCTGGTATCTCGACTGTTTTTTTTGCTATTGCTTGCGGTTTTTTGCTTTCTGGAGGAGCTTCCGTTAAACCACGCTTTTTGGCTTGCTCTAAGCCACTGGGTGGTAAACCACGAACCGCCACTGCAAACAGCCCACAATTTTTTAACGCGGACAAAAGTTCAGGCCAATGGGCGCCTTGATCGGCCACGTCTACTTGCGAAAAATCGAGTACCAAAGGGTCTAGGTCAAAAAAATCAGGGCTTTCACTTAAAGGCCCAAACTGATGAATTAAATCATTGGCGAGCTTGGAAAAGAATGGCGTCTTTACGACCAATGCAACCAAGGAGAGCTGGGCGCTTTTTATGTCAAAAGAGGCTGTTGGCGATCCAGAATGTGATCCTGTCGGATGAACGGGCATGGGCGTTGAAGGATCCAAAAAGAAGAAACCAAATCTTACTTGATGCGTGGCCACAATCTGAACAAAGAAAAGTTGCTTGTTTTTTCTATCCTTGTCTTCTTTCTTATTTCTTTATTTAAAGATAGTAGTAGTAGATAAGCAAGGTCTCTTTTTGTTTATAACGTTTTTTTATTGATTGAAATCAATAGCTTAAGGCATGTATATCCATGTTCATGGTTTTGTTTTCGGTGTCGTCAAAATGGGGATAAATTCCTAAAAAGTATTTTTCTGTGGATAAGTTGGACATTTCCTGCAAACTATCCACATACTTATGCAATAAATTTTGAGGTTCATCGTATGTTTTTATTGTGCTTTGGTCTGTTTATTTTCTTATCTGTCCATTCACTTCGTTTGAGTGGTGACGGTTTGCGAGACCGATGGATTGCGCGTGCTGGTGACAAGGGTTTCAAGTTGCAATACACCGTATTGTCCATTGTGGGATTCGTTTTAATCCTTATCGGCTTTGGCCTTGCCAGGGAAACCCCGTTGTTGCTTTGGACGCCATGGCCACCCATGCGGCTTGTGGCTGCTTTGTTTACATTGATTTCTTTTGTTTTCTTAGCCGCCGCTTATGTTCCTGGTAATGCTATTAAAGCCAAATTTCATCATCCGATGATCCTGGCTGTCAAAGTTTGGGCCTTTGCGCATATTTTGTCGAATGCGAGCGCAGCCC
>Ga0247844_1004168_pt1 | contig 19937 bp, 17 predicted proteins | sample LaCtaG_FD_192421 | JGI IMG/M metagenome (GOLD analysis project Ga0247844, IMG submission 192421) | Freshwater microbial communities from meromictic Lake La Cruz, Castile-La Mancha, Spain - LaCruzMarch201714.5m_1 | ecosystem: Environmental > Aquatic > Freshwater > Lake | place: Spain: Castile-La... | reverse complement strand
CCATCAGCTGCGGGTGAGCATGGCGGCACCGAAGACGCCCGCGCTGTCGCCGAGGAGAGGGCGCAGGATGCGGGTTTCCAAGGTGGGGTTAAAGAGGTGGCGGCGGATGCAGTCCCGCGTCTCCCCTGTGTAAAGGACGTCGAGGTTTCCGACACCGCCTCCGATCACGACGGCATCCGGGTCCAGAATGTTGAGCACGGCGGCGATGGCTTCCCCGAATTTTTGCTGGAGGAAGGCGAGGGTCTTGCGGGCCGGCTCATCTCCCTCGGAGGCTTTTTGTGCGATTGCGGGAAGGCGGATCGATTCCCCGGAGAGCCTGCGGTAGTGGCGTTCGAGCGAGGGGCCTGCGATGACGGTCTCGATGCATCCCCTCCGCCCGCAATAGCACGGGTGGTCCTCCCCGCAGAGGGGGTTGTGTCCCCATTCCCCGGCGATGCCGTGGCGGCCATTGAGGATCTTCCCGTCCACGACCAGGCCGCCCCCGACGCCCGTTCCAAGGATCAGGCCCATCACGACCGGCTCGCCCGCCGCAGCGCCGAGGGTGGCCTCGGCCAGGGCGAAGCAATTGGCATCGTTCGCCATCCGGACCTCGCATCCGAGAGCCTGCGAAAGGTCGTCGCGGAGGGGGCGGCCGTTCAGGCAGGTCGAGTTCGAGTTTTTCAATGCCCCGTGTGCCTGCTCGACGGCGCCGGGGGTTCCGATGCCGAGCACCGGCGGGCAGGCGATTCCGGAAGCTGCCTCAAGGTCCCTGACGACTCCAACAATCTGGGAGAGCACGTGCTCGTAGCCGAGGGCCGACTCCGTCGGGCGGCGCAGCCTGTAAGCCGCCTCGCCGGCGCCCGTGGACGAGAGGATCGCCCCTTCGATTTTTGTTCCGCCGAGGTCGATTCCCCAGAGGCTCACACCGAGACCCTCATGGGCATGATGACGTAGAGGAACGGAGACTGGATTTTGACGACCCCGGGGCTCATCTCATCGATGAGCTCAAGAAAGACCTCATCGTTCGGGAGATTGCGGAGCGGGTCCATCAGGAACTCGGGGTTGAAGGCGATCGCCACGTCCTTGCCGCGGTAGTTGATCGCCATCGACTCCTTCGCCTCGCCGACCTCGGGCGTGTTCGCGGTGATGTCGAGGTTGTTTTTGGTGAAGACGAGGCGAACCGAGCTGGTTTTGTCGCTGCTGAGCAGGGAGACGCGGCGGACGCAGGTCAGGAAGGCTTCGCGCTCGAGGGTGATCCTCTCCTTGGCCTCGGCGGGAATCACCTGGCGGTAGTTCGGGTAGTTGCCCTCCACGAGCTTGGAGACGAGCTGCGCGCCGTTGAGCTCGTAGGACGCAAGGTTTTCCGAAGTGGAAATCGTGGCTTCCCCCTCGTCGCCCAGGAGCCGCTGCAGCTCGGTGACCGCCTTGGTCGGGAGGATGAAGTCCCGCTCGTGGCTCTTCGGAAACTCGATGTCGCTGTCGAAGAGCGCCAGGCGGCGCCCGTCGGTGGCGACCAGCGTCAGCTTGTTGTCGGAAAGCGAGAACAAGATGCCGTTGAGGACGTAGCGGGTCTCATCCGACGAGATGGCGTAGGAGGTTTTTCTTAAGCCGTCCTTGAGTTCGCTCTGCTTCAGGGTAAAGGATTTTGGCTCCGCAAACGTCGGGAACTGCGGGAACTCCTCCTGGGGCAGACCAAAGATCTTAAAGAAGCTGGCCCCGCAGCGGATGGAGGCGGCGTTCTTTGAATCCACTTCGATGACCACCTCAGAGCTGGGCAGCTCGCGGACGATGGCCGCGAGCCTGCGGGCCGGCAGGGTGGTCGATCCGGTGCGCTCGACCTTCGCCTCGATCGTGCAGCGGATGCTGACCTCGAGGTCAGTGGTGGTGAGTCGAAGCCCGGACTCCGTGGCTTCGAGCAGCGCGTTGGACAGGACCGGGAGGGTTGCGCGACTGCTGACGACGTTCTGGATTCGCTGCAACCCCTCAAGGAGTGCTTCTTTGGTAACCGCTAGCTTCATGGGAAAGGGACAGTTTCTATGGGGATGCCGGGCTGATGTCAACCGGATGTTGTGTTTTCTGCAACGGCCGGGCGCAATTTCCTTTGGTGCGCCGGGTGGCTGGGATTGAGTTTTTCTGCGATGGGTGAGTGGGAAGCCGGCAACCCGCAGGGTGCGCCTGGCCCGGGTTGTCAGACGCTGAGCCCGATGGACTCCTTGATCGAGGCGAGGGTGAAGTGGCGGTTCATGTTTGCGATGACCGAGGCGGGGATGCCGGCCGGGCAAACCGCTTCGCAGGCGTAGTAGTTCGAGCAGTTGCCGAAGCCTTCCTTGTCCATCTGGCGCACCATGTTGAGGACGCGGCGGTCGTTTTCCGGCTTGCCCTGTGGCAGGAGGCCGAGGTGGGTGACCTTGGCGCTGACGAAGAGCATGGCCGAGCTGTTGGGGCAGGCGGCGGCACAGGCCCCGCAGCCGATGCACGCGGCGGCATCCATCGCCTGGTCGGCAACCACCTTCGGGATGGGGACGGCATTGGCGTCCGGCGCGGAGCCGGCGCGCTCGCTCACGAACCCGCCCGCCTGCATGATGCGGTCGTAGGCGGCGCGGTTGACGACGAGGTCGCGCTCAACGGGGAACGAGTCCGAGCGGAACGGCTCGATCGTGATGATCGCCCCGTCGCGGAATTTGCGCATGTAGAGCTGGCAGGTCGTTCCGCGGCCCGGGCCGTGGGGGATCCCGTTGATCGTCAGCGAGCAATTCCCGCAGATGCCCTCCCGGCAGTCCGAATCAAACTGGATCGGCTCGATGCCTTTTTTGGTGAGGTCCTCATTTACGATGTCCAGCATCTCGAGGAACGAGGCCTCGGCCGGGATGTCGTTGGCCTCGTAGTGCTCAAGCTTGCCGGCTGACTCCGGGTTCTTCTGGCGCCAGACTTCTAAATAAAATTTCATAGAGGTTATTTGTAGCTGCGAGTTGAGAGTTTGACCTCCTCGTAAACGAGGGGTTCCTTGACGAGCGTGGGAGCGGCGCCCTCGCCCTCATATTTCCACGCGGCGACGTAGTCATACTCCTCATCGTTACGAAGGGCCTCGCCATCCGGTGTCTGGAATTCCGTGCGGAAGTGTCCGCCGCAGGATTCGTTGCGGTCGAGGGCATCCAGGCACATGAGCTCGCCGAACTCGAGGAAATCGGCCACGCGGCCCGCGCGTTCGAGCTCCATATTGATGCCATCCTTGCCTCCGAGGATCTTGAGGTTCGACCAGAACTCCTCGCGGAGCTTCGGGATTTTGCGGAGGGCGTCCTCGAGCCCCTGCTTGCTGCGGGCCATCCCGCAGTGGTCCCAGATGATTTTCCCCAGCTCGCGGTGGAAGCTATCCACGGTGCGGGAGCCGTTGATGCCCATGAGCTTGTTGATCCGGGCCTTGACGGCCTCGACGGCCTCGGCGAACGCCGGGGCGCCGGGGTCCACCTTTTTGCCGAACTGGGACGTCATGTAGCTGCCGATCGTGTAGGGGATGACGAAGTAGCCGTCGGCGAGCCCCTGCATGAGAGCGCTTGCTCCGAGGCGGTTGGCGCCGTGGTCCGAGAAGTTCGCTTCGCCCAGCACGTGAAGCCCGGGGATGTTGCTCATGAGGTTGTAGTCCACCCAGAGGCCGCCCATGGTATAGTGGACGGCGGGGTAGATGCGCATGGGCCGCTCGTAGGCGTTTTCGTTTGTGATGTTAAAATACATCTCGAAGAGGTTGCCGTAGCGCTCCTCGATGACATGCTTGCCGAGGCGCTTGATGGCGTCGGCGAAGTCCAGGTAGACGCCGAGCCCGCCCGGGCCGACGCCGCGGCCTTCGTCGCAGACCTCCTTGGCCGAGCGGGAGGAGATGTCGCGCGGGGCGAGGTTGCCGTAGCTCGGATATTTGCGCTCGAGGTAGTAGTCCCTGGCGTCCTCCGGGATCTGGTTCGGATCCTTGGAGCAATCCTCCTTGCGCTTGGGGACCCAGACGCGTCCGTCATTGCGGAGGGATTCCGACATGAGGGTGAGCTTGGACTGGTATTCGCCGCTGACCGGGATGCAGGTCGGGTGGATCTGGGTGTAGCAGGGGTTCGCGAAGAGGGCTCCGCGCTTGAACGCTCGGTAGGTCGCGGTGACATTGCATCCGCGCGCATTCGTGGAGAGGTAAAAGACATTTCCGTAGCCGCCGGTGCAGAGGAGAACGGCGTCGCCGGCGTGGGAGGTCACCTCGCCATTGGTGAGGTCCCGGGTGACAATCCCCTTGGCGTGGCCGTCCACGAGGACCAGGTCCATCATCTCCGTCTTCGGGAACATCTGCACGTTGCCGAGCGCGATTTGGTGGCTGAGCGCCGAATACGCACCCAGAAGGAGCTGCTGGCCGGTCTGGCCGCGGGCGTAGAATGTGCGGGACACCTGGGCGCCCCCGAAGGACCGGTTGTCGAGGAGCCCGCCGTATTCGCGGGCGAAGGGGACGCCCTGGGCGACGCACTGGTCGATGATCAGGCTGCTGACCTCCGCGAGGCGGTGGACATTGGCCTCGCGGGACCTGAAGTCGCCGCCCTTGATCGTGTCGTAGAACAGGCGGTAGACGCTGTCACCGTCGTTCTGGTAATTCTTTGCGGCATTGATCCCTCCCTGGGCCGCGATCGAGTGCGCGCGCCGCGGGCTGTCCTGGTAGCAGAAGCACTTCACCTTGTAGCCCTGCTCGGCCAGCGTGGCGGCGGCCGAGGCCCCGGCCAGGCCGGAGCCGACGATGATGATGTCAAACTTCCGCTTGTTTGCGGGGTTGACAAGCTTGGCGGTGTTTTTGAAGGACGTCCACTTTTGGTTCAGCGGACCGGCGGGTATTTTAGCGTCGAGGGTCATTTGACAATTCCTTTCCCCATGCCGAAGACCAGGATGGAAATCGGGATGGAAATGTAGCCGAGGTAGAGGAGCCACGCGAAGCCGCGGGTTCCGATCTCGATGAGGTGGTGCATCCGCCGGTTGGTGAGGCCCAGCGTCTGGAAGAGGCTGCCGATGCCGTGGCTGAGGTGCATCGTGAGCAGGGTGAGCCCGACGAGGTAGATCACGACAATGGGGGCGTTGCTGAAGCCCGCCACGACCATGCGATAAACGTCGTGGACCTTCACGCCGTCAGGAAGCGTCGTCTCCATATGGAGATACGCCGGGTCCACAATGCAGAGGGTGAAGTGCGCAAGATGGAAGACGATAAAGGCCAGGACAATCAGCCCGCTCAGGCGCATCGTGCGGGCGAAGACGCTCGTGCCGACCGGATCGGAGGCGATGTATTTTTTCGGCCGCGCCGCCTGGTTTTCCTTCCAGAGCAGCATGGTAAAAAAGATGTGGGTGAAGAGGATGGCCAGCAGAGCCAGGCGGATCAGCCAAAGAAGGGGACCGAGGCTCTGCAGGTGGAGGGCGTAGGAATTGATCCAATCCGGGCCGAGGTAGATCGTGAAGTTGCCAAGCAGGTGGCCCGTGACGAAGAGAACAAGAGCGATTCCGGTCAGCGCGACGACGGTTTTTTTTCCGAGAGAAGAAAAGAGCCAGAGGAAGACCGGGTGTGGGCCGGAGCGGGATTGGGAAGGTGCCGAGATCATGTTTGTGAAAGTCTGTATTAGAATAACTAATGAGTGTTCTGTCAAGGGCCGCCATGGTTTTTTCGCAAAAATCTCCCGCGTGCGCTCCAAGGCCAGACAGATGGCCCGTCCCGGTTTTCTATCTGCGGAGCGAGGGGCGCCGGCGGGGCGGCTATTCGGCGAGAGCGACGGGCGAGGCCGGGTTTTGGAGGGCCGCGTGCTGGGACCCTCCGCCAGAGAACTGCCTGCGAGCCATCTCGAGGCGCTGCTGCATCAGGGTATCGATCTGGCTGTCGAGGGGCGCTTGAGTGGGAACGAGCGAGCCGGGGGGAACCCATGCGCGGCCGGTGAAGTTGTCCGGGACGGAGCCGCCGGGTTTCGGGCGCGGGCTGTCGGCCACGAACATGCGCCCGCCGTGGGGGGAAAGGGCCACCATTTCGACGTGGCCAAAATATCCGCCGGGGGTTCCGCGGGGGGACTTGCCCAGCCGGCTGTCCCCGCTGTAGACGAGCACGCTGCCCAGCGGGGCGCGCCAGGGCGAGGAAACTTTCACCGGCCTCCAGCCTGCCTCGGCGAGGATTTTTTCCCAATCCTGCCCGTTGCCCGGCTTGAGCCCGCGGCCGACACCGGAGCGGTTGAGCAGCGAGAGCATGGCCCGTCCGCACCAGCCGGAAGGGATGCTGTCCGTCGCGCTGGCAACCGTCACGCGCTGGAGGATATTATCTTTCAGCAAGGGGTTGGCGCCCATGGCAGGAACGGCCAGAGAGAGAGACAATAGCAAGGTCAGCTGCGGGAGAGACACGAACCTCCTCTAGTGCAACGCGGGCGATCCGCAAGGAAATTTTCCCCGGCGTTAAGAAAACTTTCTTCTGGGGGCGCGGCGCGCAGGGCTATCCCGCGAGGCTGAGGCGGTTGCGGCGCGGCGGCAGTCCCTTGGGAAGCAGCTCGTCTTCACCGGAGGTCAGGGACCGGTAAAACGAGGAGGCCAGCCAGACGCCCCAGCCCGGGGTCCACTGAGCGTGGCATCCGATGCAGTCCAAAGTCGGCCCCAGCCCGGGAAGCCAGGGGATCTCGGCCCCGCACGACGGGCACATCGTGACGAAAGCCGGCTGGGCGCGCAGGAGGGCCTCCGCGAGCTTTTCCACCGGCACATCGAGGTCGCCCGCTTCCATCGGCAGCTCGAAATTTCTCTCCCGGCTGCAGCGTTCGTAATACCGTTTCTGCGCCGCATCCAGGAGCTTGGCAACGCCGCTGGCATTCAAAAACCTGCGGTCCCGGCGGTCGTGCATCATGTGCAGGGCCAGCAGGATTTTCATCCGGGCTTTGGTCGTGAGGCGGATGTTCAGTGCGGAGGCCTGCGCGGCAAACATCTCTGCGACCTCGGGAGGGGAGGGGAAAGCGAAGTGGAGCGTGGCCCGGAACATCTCCTCCGTTTCCCGGGAGTTAACGAGAACCGGGCGCACCGACTCGCGGGGCCCTGTGAAAATCAGGATCGTTTCCTCCCCGCAGGCCTCCAGCATCTGGCGCAGGATATCGCGCGTCCGGGCGAACGAATACCGCGCATCCCGCCGGTCCAGCTGCTCCGCAGCATGGAGCATCAGGATACCTCCGCTGGCAGAAAGGACAGCTGCTTCGGGGTTGACGGCACCGGTGAGCAGCTCATCCATCCTGGCTTCCACCACCTCGCCGGTCCCGTTCAGCAGGCCCAGGCCCTTCAGTGCGCGGGCAAGAATCTGGGCCGCGTGCCCGCGCCCGCTGCCGACAGGCCCCTCAAAAATGCAGTGAAATCTGAGAGGGGGCACGGGGAGCCCCCGTTCCCGCCTTTGGATTGCGGCATGAGCCTGGTGGAGAATCGTCTCCATGATCTCCTTGGACTCCCGCATGCCGATGACATTGTGGATCTCGGCCACGGCGGAAAGGAAGAGGTCATCCTTGGGCGGAGCGACGGGCGAGGGTGGGTAGTCGATCCGGTGGACCCGTCCGCCTTCGGCGGAGACCTCCATTCCGGCCGATGGGTCAAAGCGGCAGAAGTTGAGTTCCGCCTCCGAGTTTTCCAGGGTGACGTACCCGAAGGCGGTTGACTTCTGTTCCCGGAAGGCGCAACCGTGGATGAGGACAGGACCTCCTCCACGCACCATCAGCCCGCCCAAAACCTGCCATTCAAACAGGCAGTAGAGCATCTCCACTTTGCCGCAGTCCAGCAGGTGAACTCCGAGCTGGTTGTCGAAAAAATACGCTCCCGCACAGGTGATGCGCGCGGCCATTTCCCCGTGAATCCCGGCTCCCGGCGAGGTGGCGTCCTCCCCGGCAGACCCTTCGACCCGGGAGTGCAGGAATTCCAAAGAGGATTGTTTTCCGACCAGGATGCCGACATGGCACCCCATGATCGACGAGCCCCAGACCTCCGCCTTGGCGCCACCCGTCACCGCGATCCCGACGGCGGCCCGCTCAATATGACAGGATTCTCCATAGAGCGCGGTGGACGTCCCGTTGAGGGAGATCCCCCCCGTGACGAAGCAGTTGGAGAGGAGGAGGCATCCGGCGCTCATGCGGACAGCCACCGGATCCTCCCCGCTCGCCACAAGTGCGATGCCCGACAGGGACACGACCGCGTCGCGATCAACCGATATCAGGGGGCTGCCCTCCGCTCCCACCAAAGTCACTGTCCCCGGGCGAATGGCCTTAAGAAAAATCGACCGGCCGGCCGGCGGTGCCGGATATGCACCCGGGGGCAGGAGCACACAGTCCATCCCGTGCGCCTTCCGGACCGCCCTCAAATATTCCCTCACCGGGGTTGAGCCGTCTTCCGGCTCCTCAACAAGGACCTCCCGCACTTTTGACCCGGGGTAGAATTTCTCGCGGACGGATGGAAAGGTGGCTTTGGGGACAACGAACTTCATGAAATCTGAAAATACAAACAATTCTGCGCCCTGCAAAATAGTGGCCACTCTCAATATGCGTGGCGCGCGCGGAAAAGTCCATCCCGCATTCAGCGGAGGGAGGAGAATTGGGTGCCGTCACTTTTATGATGTTGCTTTTGACTCCGGGACAGCACAACCTCATGGCGAGTCCTTCGACTCGAGAGAACAATTCACCTTTACACTCATGAGCCAGACTTCCACATCCCTTGACCAGCTGAAATCCTTCACGACGGTTGTCGCGGACACCGGTGATTTTGAATCCATCCGCAAATACACCCCGCAGGATGCGACGACCAACCCGACGCTGATTTTTAAGGCCGTGCAGCAGCCGGAATACCAGCACCTCCTTGAGAAAGCCGTGGCCGACAACCGCTCGGGCGCCCTTGGCGGAGGGATCCTGATCCGGAAGATCATCGACGATTTGCTCATCGCCTTCGGCCGCGAGATTCTTTCGATCGTCCCGGGCCGGGTAAGCACGGAGGTGGACGCCCGCCTCTCCTTCGACACGGCGGAAACCATCGAAAAGGCCCGCTACCTGATCGGGCTCTACGAGCGCTGCGGCATCTCCCGCGAGCGGGTTCTCATCAAGATTGCCTCCACCTGGGAGGGCGTGCGGGCCGCCGAGGTGTGCCAAAAGGAAGGCATCCAGTGCAACCTCACCCTGCTCTTTTCGCTGCCCCAGGCGATTGCTTGCGCAGAGGCCGGCGTCCGGCTCATCTCGCCGTTCGTCGGGCGCATCTACGATTACTACAAGGCCACCACCGGCAAGGAATACGCCGGAGCCGACGACCCGGGCGTCCAGTCGGTCCGCAAGATTTACTCCTACTACAAGAAGTTTGGCTATGCGACCCAGGTGATGGGCGCAAGCTTCCGCAACACCAGCCAGATCCGCGAACTGGCTGGCTGCGACCTGCTGACGATCAGCCCCGATCTCCTTGAAGAGCTTCAGAACTCCCACGACACCCTGGAGCGGAAACTGGACCCGGCCCTCGCCGCCGGGGAGGACATCGAAAGGGTTTCCCTGGACGAAAAAACCTTCCGCTGGATGCTCAACGAGGACGCGATGGCGACGGACAAGCTCGCCGAGGGCATCCGGAAATTTGGTGCCGACATCGTCAAGCTGGAGTCCATCATCTCAAAATCCCTATGAATATTTCCCGCTCCGCACGGATCCTGATCCTCGCCCTCGGCCTCTCCACCGCGCAGGCGGCCTCCACCGACGCCTCCTTTCCCGGAAGCGTTCCCGTCCTGCTTGGCAATGACGCTGTGAGAAAAGACCTGTCGCTGACGCGCTCCCAGCGCGCGGCGCTGGATGGACTCCGCTCCCAATACAAGGCGGACGCGCGCTCGGTCACGGCCAGGCATCCCCAGAGCGCCGTCGAGAGGGCCGCGGCCAACGCCACCCTCGAGAAGCTCAATGCGGAATACAACGCGCGCGCCCTGGCGGTCCTGACTCCTCCACAGGCTCAGCGGCTCGACCAGATCGCCCACCAAACCCTTGGCGGGTGGATGCTTTTCGTTCCGCGCATCCAGGATTCTCTCAAGCTGTCCGCAGAGCAGAAGGCCCTCGTAAAAAAAATCCAAAGCGAAGGCAAAGCCACCCTGGACGAGGTGAACAAGGAATTTGAGGAGGGAAAAGTCAGCCTTCAGGAGCGCCTCGACCAGCTCCGCGCCTGGCGGATCAAGGAGTCCAAGAAGCTGATGCGACTTCTGACTCCGGTGCAGCGCCGTTCGCTGGAGACCCTGCGGGGACCTGCCTTCGCATCGGCCTGAGCGGCGCCCCGCCTTAATTTTCATCCCCGTCACCCGAAAACCCGCTCAGCAATAAACTTCTCCCCCGTCTGTTTTTCGCTCTCTAGAACCTGCCCAAGAGTCCCGTGAAACTCACACTCAGCACCCCGAGCACCCCGCTGCGCGATGCATTCTATGTCGGGCTCTCCGTGCTGTTGTGCTTCGTGGCCTCGGCCTACTTCATCTATAATCAGGCCAGCGCCCGCAACAACCTCCACAACCGGCAGCAGCTGGAGTCGATCGCCTGGCGAACGGCCAACCTGATGGACGAGCCATCCCACGGACAGCTCGCCCAAGTGCCCATCAGCCAGCTCGACCCCAAGGAATACGTCCGCCTCCAGGCCCCGGCGCAGGAGGCGCGGGCCTCAGAGTCGATTCTGTCCCGCGTCTACACGGTCGCCTTTGACGAGGCGGTGCCGAAAATGGTGGTCGACAGCGAGGGGTTCCCCCCCAGGTCATGGGAGCGGCTGCCCCAGGAGCCCGGAAAAAGCGGAGATTTCAGCAAGGAGACGCTCTATTTTTGCGCGCTCTCGGTCATGAAAACCGGCAAGGGTTGGGTCGGGGAGATCGCTTATCCTGGATCCCAGGAATCGTTTGTTGTGGCCATGGTTCCACTTTTTTCAAGTCCGGGCAACCCGTCCAGCGTCCTCGTGGTTGAGTCCACCGCCGACCGGCTGCAGCCGACCCTTGCCTCCCTGCGGTCCGCCGCGATCTCGTCTGTCCTCATCGGGGTCATCGTCTCCCTCACCGTCGCCCTTGCCGTCTACTCCTACCGCCGCAGGAACCTCGTGGACGCGAACCTCCTGGCGCGGGTGGCCCGCGACGAAGGGGCTTTGATCGATGCCATCGGGGAGGCAATCTACCGGATCGAGCCCGGCTCGGAAGAGATTTCCTGGCAGGGAAACCTGAAGGACCTGGGGTGGCCCGACCCCTCGGATGTTCCCAAGACCCGGGCGGCGTGGCTGGAAGCGGTTCACCCGGACGACCTGCCGCTCTGTCGGGTGGCGTGGAGCGGGAGGGGAGGGGACAAGTGGAATCTCGAGTATCGCATCTTTGGGCACCAAGGGAGGGTCAACTGGCTCCTGGATCGCGGACAGCACCTCGAGTCCGAAGGGGCGCGCAAGCCCCTCTCGGTCGGGACGATCCTGAATCTCACCCCGCTGCGGGAAACCGAGCGGCGTCTCCGGGATGTCGTCGATGCCGCCGGCGAATACATTTGGGAGCTGGATGCCGCCGGCAACTATACCTACCTCTCGGAACGCGTTGTTGATGTCCTTGGCTACTCGATCGATACCCTCATCGGCCGCCACGCCCTCACGTATGTTCCCCCCGAAGACCTCGAGGCCGACTCCAAAAAATCCGACGAGCTTCTCGCAAGCAAGCAGGCCTTCAGGGACTTCGAGCACCGCATGCTGCGGGGTGACGGAACCATCATCTGGCTCAGCCTCAACGGAGTCCCTGTCACCAATGCCATCGGCGAAATTTCCGGCTACCGCGGAGCGGGCCTGGATATCACCAAGCGCAAGACCTTCGAGCAGGACCTCATCCGCGAAAAAGAAGCCGCTCAGGCGGCTGACCGTGCCAAAAGCGAATTCCTCGCCGTCATGAGCCACGAGATCCGGACCCCGCTGAACAGTGTCCTGGGTTTCGCCGATCTTCTGGGCGAGTCCACGCTCGACAGCGAACAGAAGGAGCAGGTGGACATGATCCGGCGAAGCGGCGATGCCCTCTTGATTCTGCTCAATGACATCCTCGATTTCTCCCGCATCGAATCGGGCAAGATGCCGATCCAGCCTACCGCAGTGGAGATTCGGAACTGCCTGCGCGATGTGACCGACCTCTACCGGGCGACCGCGCAATCCAAAGGGCTCACCATTTCGGTGAGCGTGGATGATGCCGTGCCCAACTCGCTTTGCACGGACCCCGGGCGCCTCCGCCAAATCCTGCTCAACCTGATCGGGAATGCCGTGAAGTTTACTGCCTCCGGGGGGGTTTCCATCACCGCGAAGCCGGGGGATGTCGACCCGGGCGACGGCCGGTTTCCGCTTGTCGTGGAAGTTGCCGACTCCGGCATCGGGATCCCGCCCGAGCGGATCGGACGCCTATTCAAGCCGTTTTCGCAGGTGGACTCGTCAACCACCCGGCGGTTCGGTGGCACCGGCCTCGGCCTGGCCATCAGCAAGCGGCTCTCCGAGCTCCTGGGCGGAACGGTCTCCCTGGTCAAATCCTCTGCCGCGGGAAGCGTGTTCGCCCTCTCGCTCCCCCTCGTGACGGTGCCCCGCCAGGAGGAGGTTGCCGAATCTTCCAGTGCCGATGCGCTGACCCCCGAGCGGGTTCAAGCCGCCAGCTGGAGAGTCCTTGTCGTGGAGGACAACCCGGTCAACAGCATGCTGGCCCAGCGCATGCTTGCTAGCCTGGGCTTTGAAAGTGATTCGCAATCCAATGGGCTCCTCGGATGCGAAGCCCATGAGAAGGACCGCTACGACATCATCTTCATGGACCTTCAGATGCCCGTCATGGATGGGCTCGAGGCTGCAAAGGCCATCCGCCAATACGAGGCCGCCAGCCCGCAGCCCCTGCAGCCGGCCTACATCATCGCGCTGACGGCTGACGCCATGTCAGGCGATCGCGACAGGTGCCTGCAGGCGGGGATGAATGACTACCTCGGCAAGCCAATCCGCCGCGCCGAGATGTCTGCCGTCCTCCGGAAGGCCTGCGAAACGATCTTGAATGCCCGCGCCTGCCAGTGATTTTTGACACGCTCCGGTCTGCGCTGGACCTCTACACGCATCTGCCCCGCTACCGGGAAATCATCACGGTCCTTTTTAAATACGGATTTGCCGACGTCCTGCGCCTGGTCGCTCTGCAGCACATCCTCCGCATCGAGGATGCCACCATCCGAATCCACCCGGACGACGCAATCCTCTCCAAGCCTCTGCCCGAGCGCCTGCGCCTGGCCCTCGAGGAACTCGGGCCAACATTCATCAAATTCGGCCAGATCCTCAGCAGCCGGCGGGACCTCATCACCGACGATTACTTCATCGAGCTGACCAAGCTCCAGAGCAGCGTCCCGCCATTCCCCGGGGCCGAGGCCGTGGAAATCGTCGAGCGCGAGCTCGGACAGCCCATCGGACGCCTGTTTTCCTCATTTTCTCGAAAGCCCATCGGAAGCGCCAGCATCGCGCAGGTCCATAAGGCCACGCTCCCGGACGGAACGCCCGTCGCCGTCAAGGTCCAGCGCCCCGATATCGAGAAGACCATCTCGCTGGACGTCGCCATCCTTCACGATCTGGCCCGCTTTATTGAAAAGCACGTCCCGGAGTCTGCCGGCCTCAACCCGACCGGAGTCGTTGAGGAGTTCACCCAGACGCTGCAGCGCGAGCTGGATTTTGAAAATGAGGCCTCGAATGCCGAGCGCTTTGCCGAGCAGTTCGACGGGAACCCCTCAATACGGGTCCCGCGGATTTACCGCGACCGGTCGAACGCGCGCATCCTGGCGATGGATTTCCTCACCGGGACGGCCATCACGGACTCGGCCGCTCTGGAAGGGCAGGGGATTGACCAATGCCAGCTGGCCGAGACCATGACCGGCCTGATCTACGAACAGATCTTCACCCACGGCTTTTTCCATGGGGACCCGCACCCCGGGAACATGACGGTTTTGGATGGAGGCCGCATCGCTCTCTACGACTATGGGATGATGGGCAAGTTCACCCCGCAGATGCGCGAGAGCATCGCACTCCTCGTCAGCGGACTGGCAGAAAAAAACCACACCCAGACCACGCGCTCCATCCTCGACCTCTCGGAGGAGGGGATCGCAAAGGACCAGATGCTCCTCCATACCGAGGTTGAAAAGTTTGCCGAACAGAATCTGAGCCGCCCCCTTCGCGATATCTCGCTCGGCAACGTGCTCAACAGCCTCCTCGACCTCCTCCGCGACAACCACCTCCGGATGAAACCCGCCTTCTACCTGGGGATCAAGGCCCTTGCCCAGGTCGAGGCCATCGGCAGATCGCTCGACCCCGACCTCAACTTTGTCAAGCTGGGCGAGCCCTACGCCTCCCGCGTGCTCCTGGGAAAATTCGGCGCTGGCCGCGTCGGCGGCATCCTCCGCGGAGTCGCCGTCGAGGCCCTCGACTTCCTCCGCGATTTTCCCGCAGACTTCCGCCAACTCTACCAGAGCATCCGCCGCGGAAAACTCAGCATCCCCCTCGAACACAAAATCGACCCCAAGGGATTCGAACCCCTCCGAACCACGCTCGACTCCATCGCGAACCGGCTCACCAACGCCATCCTCACCGCCTCGGTCCTCATCTGCTCGAGCATCGTCCTCCTCGCCAACGTCCCGCCACACCTCGGCTCCGTCAGCATCCCGGGCCTCATCGGGCTCCTCTTCGGCTCCTACATGTGCCTCCGCCTCGTCCTCACGATCTGGAAACACGGCGGCCTTTAGCACGAATCCAGCGACTGGCGAAGTTTGGGGGGCACAGCCTTCCCATGCCAATGCGAACAACTCGGCCACCTGGTCGCCTCAGATCCCTGGCAATCGGATTCCTTCACAACTTGTTCACAGGCATTTAAACAGATAACCTCCACCAGGATATCAATAACATCACATAATATATGTAGTGTATAATTAGGATCGAGACTGATTCCCTCGCCGGAGGATCCGATCGGAGTTCACCAGAGGTCAGGCGACCATACGAGATGTCAAATTTCGATGTCCCCCCCGGCAGAGCCGGGTCTGGGGTTTGGCCATTTTCTGGCACCAACGGTGCCTGATTCAACAGCCCAGCCCATCGGGCTGGGTCTGATATCCGAGCGGCCCCCGGCCTGTAGGGCCGGGATTCTAGACAATCGGCCGGTCCCGGTAGTGAAGGAGTCCGGGCATTGCGAGGCCGACGGAGATGGCGGCGACGACGAGGAAGGTTTTGAGGGCATTTTCGACGGCGATGCCCCAAAGTTCGGTTGAGAAACCTTGGTGGGAGATTTCCAGAACGGCCATGAGGCAGGTGTAGGCGGGAACGCCGGGGACCATGGGGATGACAGCCGCCACGGTGAAAACTTTGGGGTGCGAGCGCAGGCGCTGGGCCCACCAAACTCCCACCCATCCCAGGATGGAAACGGCGACAAGGGTGGAGAGTTCGCCACCGAGGCCCGCGCCGGCAACCAGAAGGGTCCGGAGTCCGCGGGCCAGCGCCCCGCCTGCGGCGACATAAGGCAGAACCGGGGCAGGAACATTGAACATCAGCGCGAAGCCCAGTGCGGCCACGGCGGCGAGCGCCGCATTTTCAAGGATGGAGGCAAGGAGTTCCATCGATTCTCCCTAGAGCCAGCCGGGCACTTTCCAGACCCTGAGCGCAAGCGCGATCCCCAGGCAGGATCCGAGGCAGAGAAGAACGGCGAACACCAGCCGCGCGATGCCGGTATTGACGTATCCCTTCACCATGTCCGCCACCGAGTTGATCAGGGGCACGCCCGGGACCAAAAGAAGAACCGACGAGGCCATCGCGATGTGCGGCGTCCGGGTTCCAAAGTCAAAGTGGATCGCCTGGGCCGCGATCGAGGTGGCGACAAATGCCGTCAGGCAAAAATTGAGCAGGGGGTTGAACTTCCAATGGGCGAGTTGCTGGCGGAAGGCCATCGCGGCGGCCCCGGCCACGAAGGTCAGGCCGCAGGCTGCGGGGTCCGCGCCTGCCAGCCGCGCAAAGGCCGCGCAGGCGGCGCCGACCATGAGCACCACCAGCCAGCGGTTGTAATGGAATGGTCGCAAAGCCTCCAGGCGGGCCTCAATCTCGCGCGAGCCAATTTTCCCATCCTCGGCGTCGAGCATGATTCGCTGGACATCCACCAGGATCCCCATGTTGATCCCGCGGTCCAGGACCCGCCGAACGGTTGTGATGCAGTGCCCGTTGAGGAGTGAGCTCACGACGATGGCATTCGCCATGACGGCGATCTCCACGCTGTCCGCCCCGAGTTTCAGCCCGATCCGCTTGGCCGCAACCTCCACGAGCGCGCTTTCCGCGCCGTGTTGCATCAGCAGCCTCGCCGCTTGCGCACACGAGCGCGTCAGGGCACGCTGTTCGGCTTCTTCAACGAGACTCATTGTTTTTAAAAATGAGAGAGGCGCGTTTCGGGTTGCAGCAGCGCGGGCAGGAGCGACTTCAAGGCATTGGCGAGGGCCGACTGGGCGGTTTTTGCGTCCCGCACCAGCCGTGCGAAATCCGGGGCCTTTCCCGGATGGCGGAACAGGTATTGAAAGATGGCCTGCGGGTTGGCGCGGCCGGTTTCGGGGTCCATGAGCACGCTGCCCGGAATGGCGATGGATTGCGCGAAGGAATCGCTGATGCAGCGGATGGAGAGCATCGGGACGCCGGCGGACAGGCAGACCTGATGGAGATGGGCCGATTCGAGGTCAGCGGCCAGGGCTCCCCCGGACCGGGCAGCAAATTCGGCTTTGGCGGAGGGGGTTTCGAGGATGTGATCCGCTGTGACGACCTTTCCCACAAGGATTCCTGCCGGCAGCGGGAGGCTGTTGAGAAGATGAGGATCCGTAAAATTCCCGCCCAGAACGATCGTGCCCACAGGCATCCCCTCGCGCAGGGCGCCGGAGAATCCGGCAGAGACCACCAGGGCCGGGCGGTGGCGCGCGAGGAGGTTCTGCAGGGCCGGTGCGCTGCGCCGGCCCATGACGCCCAGGGTCCAGACGGACACGCAGAGGCGGGGCTCCAGGCGGGCGCGAAATCCGGCGCTTTCAAATTCCAGCGCGAAGACGATGGTCATCATGGCGGCGGAATCAGGACTTCAAAAAGACCTGCGGCCGCCTGGGCAGGTTCGGCCGGGCCGGCTTCAGAGAACGCCTGCAGGTGGTTTTGCACGAAATGGTCGGAGGACTCTGAAGGAATCCGGATCCGGATGCGGAGGGATCCATCCGGCTCGGCGGATACGAGAGCCAGCCCTCCGGAGGCCGCTGCCGCCTGCTCCAGCAGCAGCGCAGCCTCCCCGGCGCCGCCCCTTCCGGAAAGCGTGAACCGGCGCCCTCCCCCGAGGCCTTGAGGAGAAGGGAAATGCTTTTCGGCTGCGGAATCGAGCGAAGCCCTCAGCCCCTCGGCTTCGGGAGCCGGCCCCGTGACACGCATGCTCCGGAGGCCGAGAACCACCAGAACCAGCGGAACGACCAGGGCAACCATCATGACGGCCACCATCTGCAGCACGCGGCGGTTGAATCGGAATGGTTCGCTGGGTTCGTTCACTCGGTTTTCGATTTTGGCGCGAGCTTGCGGTGAGCCCCGGTCCCGCATGCCTCAGCCGACCCAACCTGCCCCCTCCCCGACGAATTCGCAAGAACGGAAGAACGCGGGATTGACCGCACCTCCCGGCTGCCCGATATTCCCCGGCCTGCTGATGTCCATTCAAAACACAAGAAATTTTTGTATCATTGCCCACATCGATCACGGCAAAACCACCCTCTCCGACCGCCTGCTGGAATTCACGGGAACCATCCAGAAGCGCGAATCCCAGGAGCAACTTCTGGATGCCATGGACCTCGAGCGCGAGCGGGGGATCACGATCAAGGCCCACCCGATCGCGATGGAGCATACGGGAAAGGATGGGGTCCTCTACCGGCTGAACCTCTCCGACACGCCCGGGCACGTCGATTTCTCCTACGAAGTTTCCCGCTCTCTTGCCGCCTGCGAGGGCGCCCTCCTGATCATCGACGCCGCCCAGGGCGTGGAGGCTCAGACCGTGGCCAACGTCCACCTCGCGGAAAAGCAGGGGCTCAAGCTGATTCCGGTCATCAACAAAATCGACCTGCCCAACGCGGATATCGAGAGCGCCAAGCGCCAGCTGGAGGACATCCTAGCCATCCCGGCGGAGGAGGCGATCCTCGCCAGCGCAAAGGCCGGGGTCGGAATCGATGAGATCCTGGAGGCCATCATCGCGCGCATTCCCCCACCCTCCGGCAAAGCAGCCGCCCGGCTTCAGGCCCTGACCTTCGACTCCACCTTCGACACCTACCGCGGCGTGGTCATCTACACGCGCGTCATGGAAGGAACGGTCAAAGCCGGTGACCCCGTCAAGCTGATGTCCACAAACGCCACTTATGATGTGAAAGAGGTCGGCGTCTTCAAGCCCCAACAGCCCAAGTTTTTCGCGCGCGAACAATTGCAGGCCGGCGACATCGGCTACGTCATCGCCAATATCAAGTCCAGCGCCGAGGTGAAAGTGGGCGACACCCTCACCAGCGCCCGACTTCCCGCTGAGGCCCCGCTCCCAGGGTTCCAAGTCGTTCAACCCATGGTTTTTAGCGGAATTTACCCGATCAATACCGCCGACTTTGAACGCCTCAAAGCCGCCATGGGAAAACTCCAGCTCAACGACGCCGCATTCCACTACATGCCCGAGTCCAGCGTCGCCCTTGGATTCGGTTTTCGCTGCGGCTTCCTCGGACTCCTCCATATGGAAATCATTCTCGAGCGGCTTCGCCGCGAGTTTGACATGGATATCATCGCCACCTACCCCTCCGTGATTTACGAGGTGCTTCGCACAAATGGCGAACTCCTCAAGGTCGACAACCCCGAGCAACTCCCCGACCCCAGCGTCATCGCAGAAATCCGCGAACCCCTCGTCACCTGCTTCATCATGCTCCCCAATGAGTATATCTCCCCCATGATGCAGCTCATTATGGAAAAACGGGGCGAAATCAAGCACACCGAGTCCCTCGATACCAAGCGCGTCATGCTCACCACCGAGCTTCCCCTCAACGAAATCCTGGTCGACTTCGTCGATAAAATGAAGTCCATCACCCGCGGCTACGGATCCATGGACTACGAACACGGAGGCTACCGCGCCAACAAACTCGTCAAACTCGATATGCTCGTCAATGGCGAACCCGTGGACGCCTTCAGCAGCATCGTCCATCGCGACAAGGCCGAGTCCCGCGGGCGCGCCCTCGCCGCAAAACTCAAAGAAGTCATCCCCACCCAACTCTATCAAGTCTCGATCCAAGCCGCCATCGGAGGGAAAATCGTCGCCCGGGAGAATGTCAGCGCCTTGCGGAAAAATGTCACGGCCAAATGCTACGGCGGAGACATTACCAGAAAACGCAAGCTTCTTGAGAAGCAAAAAGAAGGTAAAAAGCGAATGAAAGCAATTGGTACTGTTAATATTCCACAAGAAGCATTTATTGAGGTTTTGAAGACAGGATAGGTGGCAAAAATGCTGGAAAAATCGAATGTTTTAATTTTTTATTATTCTCTTAAGAGTATATAAATAAGTTAGTTAATATATTTATATACGGTCTTTAATATAAAAACACAATTTAATGCACTGATAATAAGATGTTTCCATTTACTCCTAGATACATAAAAGACGCCAAGAATTACCTTCAAGGAGCAAAGAAATTCCTGCATTATAAGCGTGACACGCTTAAGATCGCAGATCTCGCGAACATTGAGATCTGCATCCAGGAACTCAAAGACGCCCTCCATCAACGATCCCGTCAGGACACCGAGTCAGCAATGCACCGCCTCGATGGCCTGATTGGAAAAATCGCACCGCCTGCGAAGGACGCAGGCCTTCGCGAAAATGTTGAAGTTTTTCTCGTGGCCATCGTTGTTGCGGCGGGGATCAAAGCGTTCATTCTGCAACCGTTTCGCATTCC
>Ga0247844_1004167_pt1 | contig 19942 bp, 24 predicted proteins | sample LaCtaG_FD_192421 | JGI IMG/M metagenome (GOLD analysis project Ga0247844, IMG submission 192421) | Freshwater microbial communities from meromictic Lake La Cruz, Castile-La Mancha, Spain - LaCruzMarch201714.5m_1 | ecosystem: Environmental > Aquatic > Freshwater > Lake | place: Spain: Castile-La... | reverse complement strand
AATCGGGTCCCGACGACTGACTGAGCTTCGCTCAGCCAGTCGAAGGTCCCACACCACCAAGCATACGGGTCCGTACTAAGGCGGTTCCGATCAGACTCGGGCGTCAGGCCCGTAGTACAGCTTGATCCAGATTGCCCTCATGTCCGGTACACCTTGGTCCTCCAGCCAACGATTGTTCAGCGCTGCATGGACGATGGAGTTACGACTCATACGCCAATACCCTTTCCTGCTTCGCGTCGCCAAATGAACGCGGTCCGGGAAAATCCCCAACGCGAGCAGGTGACGACGGCGAGTTCGCGGCTGTTTCCATTGTTTCCAATAGTATAACCGCACCCGCCTCCTGACCCATTCCGACAATTCCAGCACTTCCGTATAGGTGGCGCTGAGCTTGAAGTACTGGAGCCAACCCGAGATGTATGAGCGCAGTTCATCAATGACGTCCTGCACACGATGCCCCCGGTTGCGACGAGTGATCTCCCTCACGCGATACTTGAAGCGCTTACGCACTTTGTCCGTCCAGGCCAGCTTCCCACCTTGCGCAACCCGGTAACCCAGGAACGCACAGGCTTTCAACGGAGCCGCACGGCTCTTGTTCCGGTTGATCACCAGCTTGAGCCGTCCTTCGCAGAAACGGATCAGTGAGCCCAACACCCTCTCGGCCGCTTTCGCGCTCTTGACCGTTACGATGAAGTCATCGGCATAACGCGCAAACCAATGGCCGCGAGCTTCCAATTCCTTATCGAGCGGGTCCAGCACTATATTGGCCAGCAAGGGCGAGAGCGGGCCGCCTTGGGGCACACCCTGAGGGCTTTCCTCGCGGGTGCCATCCGGCAGCTTCACTCCAGCCGTCAGGTAGCGCCGAATCAGACCCAGCACCCGTGGGCACCGGATCTTCTTTCGTAGTGCGTCCATCAGGCGATCATGATTGACCGTATCGAAGAACGATTTCAAGTCGCATTCCACGGCGTGGCGACGACCTTCATTCCAACTTTCCGCCAGCACGGTCACGGCCTGGTGGGCAGAGCGCCCGGGCCTGTAACCAAAGCTGGAGACACTGAATTCCACTTCGAAGAGTGGACCGATTGCTTGCGCAATCGCTTGCTGAATCACACGATCCAGCACTGTTGGTATTCCTAACGGGCGCTGAGTCCCGTCAGGTTTGGAAATCCAGGCCCGGCGCACTGGCGCAGGGCGGTAGGTTCCTTCCATAATGGCACGGGAGATCCGAGGCCAATGTTCTCGCGCGAACGCGGGGAACTCGTCAACTGACATTTCGTCGATGCCCGGACCACCTTTGTTCGCCTTGACCCGTTTCCAGGCGGCAGCGAGGTTTTCCGGTTGGAGGATCTCCTTGATCGTGATCTTTGCTTGAGGGTCTCCGTGCTGCCCGCCGCCCCGGCTCCCAAGCCCCCGGCGCCTGCTGGCGTCAGCGGGTTGCTTGTCCGTGGCGGGGTCGATTCCCCCCTCATCGGTTCGGCCCTTCATCGGGTTGAGTCCTCCGGTTTCGAAGTTTTAACGGGCATCTTCCAGCCCCCGGCTCGTTTGCTCCGACTACTATGGCTTCTGCTGACTTCTCGCCACAAGGGCGAGATCTCCCCAGGTAATGACGAGTTGCTCCGTCGCACAACCGCCGCATTTACCTTCGCGGGCACTCCAGATGTCTTTGGTGTGTTGTGCCACCTCGACGACCCGCGCCGGCCTTCTATGCGATTTTTGTCCATCAGCTCGCGACTTTCTCCTAGCCTTCCTTCCCCGAGTCGGTCACCCTTCCCGAGTTGGCTTCAGATAGTGGTTTTGACATTTCATGTTCTCTGGAATTCCCACAGGGGACTCAAACCCCATTTGCAACTCGCCCATGCTGGGCACACACAAGGCGGTCCACAGCAACACCTGATCGGTGCGCGTGACCGCTGACGTTCTGCTTTGTAAACATGGGGGGGGCATTCTTGGTCCGGCGAGCGCACTGAAATCTGTCGCAAGTTGCGATTTCTGAGGTAAGATCGATCATGAGCATCATGGAAGTACGAAATCTTTCATTAAGGGAGAAATTCCAGCTATTCGAGTATCTCTGGGAAACACTAGTTCCTTCGGTTGAGGGAGCTGAAGTTTCCGAATTCGAGAGGAACCTCCTAGATGAGCGCTTGGCTCGGCTGCATTCCGGAGAGGCCAAGGTTCACGAATGGGATGACGTCAAGGGGAACATCGGACGCTGGTAACTGGTGATCAGAATACGCATCTCCGAAGATGCTCTCCTTGACCTTGACGATGGATACGCATTCTACGAAAGGCAGGAGACAGGACTGGGTGAATACTACGCGACGCACATCCGAGCAGACATCGAGGGGTTGAAAGTCACGGCGGGCATTCACCGAAAACCATATAGAAATCTGCACAGGTTGATCAGCAGGAAGTTCCCATTTGCGATTTTTTACAGCCTGGAAGGAGATATTGCTACCGTCGTCGCTGTTGTTGATTGCAGAAAGGATCCCGATTGGATCGAACTACATCTCGGGCAACTCGACGAATAGCAACTTGCAGAACCAGGCGGCGCAAGCCGAACGCTTTTCGCGGCGGGTGTCCGCAGACGTTCTGCTTGTAAAGGGATGAAGTCCCCTAACTACATTTACTTCGGCTTGGCGGGCGACTTTAACCCTGAGCTCGTTGCTCGGGCGATTGACCTCGAGCCGACTGAAATCCGGGCAAAACATTCACGGAATCCAGAGAGGAAGCTTCCCCGTTGCTCGTTCATGAGATTCGCGCAAACGCACGCCGACGATTCTTTCGAAGTTCTCGATATATACGATCTCGCAGAGAAGGTTGTCGACCAACTTGAACCTTACACCCAGCAGTTCATCGACGCCGTCATGAACCATAATGCAGAATCAACATTTCAGGTGGTATTTGAATTTCCTGTTTCGGACGAAGTATCAACTCCAGCACTTGGGTTTAGCAAACGCGTAATCCATTTCGTCGCGGCAACTCACGCTTCAATTGATATTGATAGCTATCGCGCATGAAACAACCCTCAGCGAACACGGGCGACTGGCAACGGCTTCGCCGATGAAGCGACCTCAACGTTCGCTTCATCGGCGCAAAGGAATCAAGGGCGACTCACTCAACCCCTGGAGCCAATTCGGGAGATTCCACGAGGGTTGGCTGGATGAAGATCGGAAGTTCGTCCTCTCGACCATTGACTTCGAGGAATATCCCACCCACACAAACGGTGCTGCGATTGGGGACCTGGATGGTGATCTTGGGTGGGTCCATCCGCAAGACCGGTCCTGGGACCGGAAATGGAGCCGCCTGGGCCTGCGGCGCGGGAGCAAATTCGATTTCCAGTGCGATCTTCCCATTCTCCTGGAGTTTCGGAAGGACCTTGAATTCGATCACGAAGTCCGGCGCTCCCGGGACGCGCTGCCCCGTGGAAATGGTGCGGGAGCGTTGTTGAGGGTGAAAACCGTTTGGTAGGCGATTGGTCCTCCAAGCGCCGTTCTTTCGCGCGGCGGCTGGGGGACCAGCCGCCCTACCTCACGGTTCGTATTGAGGATTGATCACTGCGGGGCCGTTGACAAGATCGTATCGGCCACATTGATGGAGCCATTTGGTCCGACTATGATGCCATTGGGATTGATGATCCAGAGGGAGCCATTCACAGTCAGAATTTCGTTCAGATAAGTCGGTTTCCCCCCCGGTGACCCGAATCAGATATTTCTTGGAGCTGATCGCTTCGATTATTCTGGGATCCAGATCTTCCAAAGCGTCGACTTCGATCAGCCACGGTGCGCCTTGCTTCCGGACGATCTTCGCCAGGCCCTTTTCCTCCGCCTCGTTGAGGAGCGTCTCAATCGAGGCCGGTTGGCATCCGGCAAAGACAAAGATGGAAAGCAGGAGCCCGACGCAGCGAACGAAGGATGACATGATTCTCCTCATCCTAGTCCGCTTTTCTCACGCTCCCGCCTTCTCCGCCTTCTCCGCCTTCTCCGCCTTCTCCGCCTTCTCCGCCTTCTCCGCCTTCTCCGCCTTCTCCGCCTTGGGCCGTGGCTGTTGCCTGCTTGCTCGGATCACCTCCCGGAACGTTCGTCCTCTCCCCCGGCGTTGGGAGTGGGCGGAAGCGCCGGAGCCACTGGGCCGCTTCATGCAAATCCCCGGCGATGTCGAGGCGCCTCGCGACCGCCTCTGGAGACAAGTCGGTGGAAAAGGCGCGGCTTCGCTGTTTCAGGTCATTCTCCATGCCCCGTATCCTGCGCGATCTTGTCGAGCATGGCAAGATCGGCAAGATCCTGCTCCCGCGCGGCGAGGAGCTTCATGATCCGCAGGCCCGAGAGGGAGACCAACCTGAGAACTCGTTGACCATCCGTCAGGCTCTGGCGCGTCGCCCACACTTCTTCAAGAACCGGAGTGACCAGCAAGAGATCGAGCGTCAGGAAATCCTGGTTCTCGAATTTGGAGACACGGAACACCCGCGTCTCCACATCCTTGTCAGCTTGAAACCGCAGCAGTCCCCCGGGGACATTGTATCCCAAAGTGGCGACGATGGACCTGACGCGGTCGAGGTCCCGCTCTTCAATGAGGATGTCGATATCTTGCGTCGCCCGCACATACCCATGGACGATCACCGCAAAGCCACCGCAGAGCGCGTAAGGCACCTCCGCCGCATTCAGTGCGTCGATGATGCTGGCGAGTTCGGTGCGGATGTTCATGGAACACTTCTCGGGATCGGACGATCCCACCATCAAGCTGCTAACCTCTCGAATCGCTTGATTGTTCCTTACTCAACCCCATCAGCCAGTTCAGGAGATTCCACAACGGTGGGCTGGATGAAGATCGGGAGTTCCACCAGTTGAACCTTCGCTTCGCCGGGCAGCGTATCGGGGTTCTCGAGGAAAATTCCGCCCAGGCAAACGGTGCCGCGATTCGGGACCCGGATCGTGAGCTTGAATGGTTCCGTCCGCAAGATCGATCGTGGCAGCCGTTTTCCCTGCGCCGGCATTGGCACGGCCTGGCCCTGCGGCACGGGAGCGAACTCGATCTCCAGTTCGATCTCCCCATTCTCATGAAGCATCGGGAGGACCTTGAGGGACATATCAGCGGGCTGTAACAATTTCCCCTGCGGAATCCGGACAGGCCCGCACAAGGAGAATGTGGCGGGCACGTTGTTGAGGGTGAAAATGGTTGGCCGGGAAAGCACCTTCATCCGCTCGGTCGCCTCGAGAATCGACAGCGCCGTGGACAGCGATAACTTTTCCAAGGTCCAGCCCGAAGGCATCCATCTGCCGTTGCGATTGACGCGAAGGTTCGCGAGATCCACCTCAGACAAGGGAAGTCGGTCCATCGCGCAGTCTCCCGGAATTCCGTTTTGCAGCAGCCGCCATTGCCCCACGACGGCGCTGAGGATGATCTGCACCGGTTTGCGGTCGAGGGACGCCGCTTGTTCCTTGAACCGTTTCACCTCAACCGGCGGGCCTGACAAGGTCAGGGTGTTGGCGACCGGATCGGCGTGGAGACTCGTTTTCCCGACCGTTGCGGCGACCGGTTTGTCGGCCGTCGCGAGGTCTTCGGCAACTTTCCGCGAGGTCAAGGCATCCAGAACTCGGATAACCGAAACATACTGGAGGGACAACCGCTCTTCCGCCACCGGCGTCTCTTGGGAACGCAACGCGGGAGTCAGGCACATCGCGGCAATGACGAGGCCGGGAAGTGAGAGGAGGATGCGGGCTTTCATCGGTGGGAAGGCGATGAGGATAGCTTCTCCTTTGCGTCGTTGGTTGGTCAAGGTAAATGGCAGGCGCTTAGTCTTCCAAGCGCCGTTCTCTCGCGCGGCGGCTGGGGGACCAGCCGCCCTACCCTACGGCTATATTGAGGATTGATGATTGCAGATTTCTGAGGGGTTCAGAAATCCTCAATCTAGCGCCCCTCAAATCGCCGACTTGGTCCGCTCCCCATTCACCATCCGCCAGATGCCGCGTGGGTTGGCATTATGGAGTTCTTCGGGGAGGAGGAACTCGGGGACGTCTTGGAAACAGAACGGACGGACGAAACGCAGGAACGCGCTCAGGCCGATCGAGGTGAAATGGGAATGGGTCGTGGCTGGATATGGCCCGCCGTGATGCAGGGAGGGACAGACCTCCAGGCCGGTCGGGTAACCGTTGATGACGAGGCGGCCCACCTTGGTTTGCAGCGTTTCGATTAGTTCCCGGTATTCTTCGAGATCTTCCGGACTGCCGTGAACGGTGGCGCTGAGGCTGCCGTCCATGGCTTCGGCGAAGCGGACCATCTCGGCGGCATCGGGACAGCGGAGGACCACGGACGACGGCCCGAAGACTTCTTCCCGGAGAACTTCCGGATGACGGAAATAGCTTTCGCTCTTGGTCTCGAACAACGTCGCGGCGGCTTGACCGCGAGTGGGATCGGCTCCGGCGGCTTGCGCGGTGACCTGGACTTCCCCGAGCGCTTTGATTTGGGCGATGCCCCTTTCATAGGCTTGGTGAATGCCCGCGTGGAGCATACTGCCTGGGGTCACTCCCGAGACCCGGCGACCGGCTTCGTGAAGGAAGAAGTCGAGATCCCCGCCGTCGTGAGCCAGCACCATGGCCGGGTTTGTGCAGAACTGTCCGGTGCCCAAAGTGAGCGAAGCGACGAATCCTTCCGCGATTTGCTCGCCGCGCGCCGCCAAGGCCCGGGGGAGGAGGAAAACCGGATTGAGACTGCCCATCTCCGCATAAACAGGAATCGGCCGTTCCCGTTTCGAGGCGAGATCGGACAGGGCGCGTCCGCCACGCAGGGAGCCGGTGAAGGCGACGGCTTCGGTCAAAGGATGGGTCACCAACGCGGCGCCCACTTGATGGCTCCGGCCGTGGACCATCCCGAAGACGTCCTCGGGCAAACCGCTCTCGCGCGCCGCCGTCCGAATGATGGCGGCGAGCCGATCGCAGAGGTGGGGATGCCCCGGGTGCGCTTTGGCCACCACCGGACAACCGACCGCCAAAGCAGCCACGGTATCCGAGCCCATCACGGAGATGGCGAAGGGGAAGTTGCTCGCTCCGAAGACGACCACCGGACCGAGCGGACGATGCATCAAGCGGATGTCGGACTTGGGAAAGGGTTTGCGGTCCGGGATCGCGGTATCGACCCGGGCATCCACCCACGATCCCTCGCGGAGCATCGCGGCGAACATGCGGGCGCCACTGCAGGCACGGATCAGTTCACCGGGAAGACGGGGACGGCCCAGGGCGGTTTCGGCATCGGCCAGCTCGATGAGTTCCTCAGCGGCGGCTTCTGCTCCGGCGGCGATCCGGTCGAGGAACGCGGCGCGCGTTTCCGCAGTGGTCCGGCGATAAGTGCGGAAGGCGGCGGCGGCGGCGCGCAAGGCGGCATCGATCTGCTCTGCGGAGGCTTCGTGAAATTCACCGGGAAGGGGTTCCCCGGTGCGGGCGTTGTGGCTTTGGAAAACGGTGTCCATGGAAAGGGTAAGGATTTATTCGCCGGCGAGAAGGGTTTGCGCGGCCTCGCGCACCCGGCTGAGGTAACGCTCATTGACCGGAGTAAGCATCGGCGGCACGGGACCCATGTCGGCGATCCGGGCGAACGTCAACGCTTCATGCAAAACGGAGACGGGCTGATGCTTGCGGCGCAGCTCTTCCAAGGGACGGAAGATGCCGCGGATCTCCTCGGCCTCGGCCCACTCGCCTTGGTGGATCGCTTCCAGGAGGCATTGCGAAAGCCGGGAAGCCACACAAGCGCAGCCGGAAGCGAACCCGCCCACCCCAAATTCCCGGAGGTGCGCGATGGCGACTTGCTCGCCCAGACCGCTGACGACGTAACGGGGATCGACCGTATCGACGAGCTCCCGGAGCAAGGGATCGGTCAGCGGATCCTCGCGCTCCACCTGATAGAGAATGAAGGAGACTTGGCCGGCCGTGACGAGGCGGCGGAGGATCGGCGGGGTGAGCACGCCCCCCTCGGTCACGGCGAGGACCACCGGTTTGCCCAGACTGGCGGTCAATTCCCCGACGGCGCGCTCGAAGCCCGCAGCGGTCACGGCATCGGTGGGCGGAAGGATGTGGACGGTGGGGAACGAGGTGCCGCGAAGCACTTCGACCTGCTCCATCATCAAACCGTGGGAGGGGCCGATCGAGGGAATCACGGTGGTCTCCGGCCCGGCGATCTGTTCCAGCATCGCGAGCAATGGGGCGTATTCCCGGGGACGGAGGTGCTGGAGGAGGGCATTGGTCCCGTAGAGGAGGACGCGGATGCCTCCGGCTTCGAGGGAGCGGAGCAAACGTTGGTTTTGTTCGGCGCTCAGACCTTGATCCTGGTTCCGCGCCAAGGGCGGTAATGCGACGACGGAACGGGTGAACAGCTCGGGTTGGACCGGTTGAAGATTCATTGGGAGAAAAGGGAGGAGACGGGGCGCGGCGCGGTCCCGTGGTCCTTTAACAACAACATCTTCATGGGGAAACTGCAATCCTTGAAGCAGTCGAAGGGTTTGGGTTTTGCCCTCCGGCTTCCCTGCGGTAGGTTCCCCGGAAATCATGGAGCGCAAAACCCTGGCCCGCCCCGCCCTTATGCACGTCATCCGCCTCGGTTTCGTGCTGATCTCGATGTCCTTGGGAGCGTCGATCTCCGCCGGATACGGTCACGTTTGGGCCACTGGATCGTTGCTCGGTGCCCTCATCGCCGCGCTTTTTGTGGGGATCGAAATCGGCTTGCGCGACCTCAGCTTCCGCCGCTTCTCTCACGCGACGGTGGGCTTGCTGGTGGGGCTGACGGGAGCTTGGCTGATTTCAAGCATCGGCTTCTTCCGGACCAAGGGCTTGGAGGAGTATCAGGAAGCGCGATCCACCTTTGAACTGATCATTTACCTGGGGCTCGGCTTTCTTGGGATGATGCTGGCCCTGCGCGCCAACCGGGAGGAGTTTTCCCTGCTGATTCCCTATGTGCGCTTTCGCCAGGAGGGGATTCGCGACCAGCCGCTGGTGATCGGAGCGGACCTGATCATCGACGGCCGACTCCCCAAGTTGTGCGGCAGCGGCTTCCTCGGGGGCACCTTTCATGTGCCGCGTGAGGTGATCGAGGAACTCCAGGAACATCTGGAATCCGGGAACGAAGTCCGGGCCGAGCGCGGCCGCCGGGGCCTCGATTGCCTGGAACAGTTGCGGCAATCCCACCGCATCGAGGTGGTCGTCCAGGAACCGATCGGTCCCGCAGAGCAGACGGCGGAAATGAAACTGATCACCCTGGCTCGCGGATTGGGAGCGCGCCTCTTGACCACGGATGCCAACTTGCAACGGACGGCCCGCCTTCAAGGCATCATCGCCTTGAATCTGGAAGAACTGGCCTCCGCTCTCCGGCCCATCCTCAAGGCGGGCGATGAAATCAACGTGGCCCTGGTCAAGGAAGGGAAGGACGCGGAACAAGCGATCGGCTTTCTCCCGGATGGCACCATGATCGTAGTCAACGATGCCCGGAAGAAGATCGGGACGAGCCAGGATCTCGTCGTGGTCGGGTTCACCAAGACCAGCGCGGGCCGTCTCGTCTTCGCGGAGATCAAGGGAACGGTGCGTTCCAAGTCATTTGAAGTTCCGCGCAACGTGGGTTGAAACCCGCGCGACCCGGCGGAAGACTCCCGACCGGATGAAATACGCCTTCTGCAACGAACTGTTCGGGGACCGCCCCTTTGAAGAAGCCTTTCGGGTGGCCCGCGACCTCGGCTACACCGGGATCGAGATCGCTCCGTTCACCCTGGCCAAGGACGCTCATGCGGTCACGCCAGAGCAACGCGAGTCCGTGAAACGGCTCGTCGCGGACCTCGGCATGGAGGTAGTCGGCTTGCACTGGCTCCTAGCCAAGACGGAAGGCTATTACCTGACGTCCCCCGATGCGGACCTGCGCCGCCGGACCGGAGAATATCTGGCGACGTTGACCCATCTCTGCGCCGACCTGGGTGGAACCCTGATGGTCCTGGGATCCCCCGTGCAACGCAATCTTTTACCCGGTGTAACGCACGAGCAAGCCATGGAGTATGCAGCGGACGCGATCCGATTCGCCGTGCCGGCCCTTACCGAACGTGGGATCACCCTGGCCCTGGAACCGCTCGGCCCCAAGGAGGGGAACTTTCTCAACACCGCCGCATCGGGCATCGAGCTGGCCCAGATGATCGATTCCCCGCAGGTGCGGCTGCATCTCGACGTGAAAGCGATGTCGACCGAAGCGATTTCGATTCCGGACATCCTGCGGGCGAGTGCGCCGTGGATGGCGCATTTCCATGCCAATGATCCCAACCTGCTCGGTCCCGGGATGGGCGAAGTCGATTTCGTCCCGATCTTCGCGGCGCTCAAGGAAATCGCCTACGACGGCTGGGTCAGCGTGGAAGTCTTCGACTACGCGCCCGGCCCGGAGCGGATCTTGGCGGAAAGCATGGCGTGCATGCGGCGGTGTGTGGGGTGAGTTTGAGGACCGGACAGAGTGTGCCTTTTTGATTTTGGCGAACGGTCAGAACCATGCCACAATGGGGCATGGCGACTCTTCCCGCAGTCCCTCCTCCAGTTGCCGTTCCTGCCTTGGAAAGCGGGGATCAGCTATCCCGGGCGGAATTTGAGCGCCGCTATCACCTGATGACGGCGGTCAAGAAAGCTGAACTGATTGAAGGAACCGTCTACGTGCCCTCTCCCGTCCGCAACCAAAAACACGGCAAACCCCACCTGGAAATCGCAGGTTGGATTCTGACCTACAAAGCCCACACGCCCGGGACCGAAGGTGCCGACAACACCACCGTCCGTCTCGATCTCGACAACGAGCCGCAACCCGACTTGATCCTGCGCATCCTTCCCGAATGCGGCGGGGCGACCCGGAACAGCGAGGATGATTACGTCGAGGGCGCGCCCGAACTCTGCATCGAGGTGGCCGCCAGTTCGGCGTCTTATGATTGCCATGCGAAGAAGCGCGCCTACCGCCGCAATGGAGTCCGCGAATACCTGCTCTGGCTCGTGGAAGATTCGCGCGTGGAATGGTGGAAGCTGGTCGAGGGCGAGTTCGTCCTCATTGAAACGGATCACGCCGGCATTCTCAAGAGCACCGTATTTCCTGGCTTGTGGCTCGATGCGTCGGCGCTCCTGGCCTTCGATTCCAAACGAGTCCTCACGGTTCTCCAGACCGGGCTCGACTCACCGGAGCACGGGGAGTTCGTGGGGCGCCTTGAGCATTGACCTCACGAAGGAGTCTGCCCCTCAGACCATATAACCAAGGAAATCGACTGGGCCGCTGAGATTCAGATTTCCAGAGAGCGGCTTGACCATCAACTCATTGCAAAGTTGCTCCACGGCAACTCCATAATTTGTGTGTTCGTCGATCCGAAGCCAGCTGCATTTTGCATCTAGGCCGATAAATCCGTTCCGAGTATAAATGCGCGGATTGTGCGCGATGAGCAACAGGAGATCGATTCCCGCACCAGTTGCGCACTTGGTTGCGGCATCGATCAGCGCGCTCCCAATCCCTTGGGATCTTCGGTCCTCCGCAACGCAAAGGTCGATGAGTCCAAATACCGAATGGACGCGGTCCCCAAACCTCATGACTCGATGATCAATTCCCAGATGTCCGACGACTTGATCCGCATCGTGGGCAAGGAACCGAATGTGCGGGAGCTGCTTGCCGTAGGATCTCGGCACCTGATGATCCGGGAAGCACGCGTTGCGCAGTCGCTGAATGCTTGAGAGCACTTCCGGGCCAAGTTCGTGTTCGATGTAGCGCTGAATCTGCATTCGGCTGGCCACCTTCCTTCCAATCATCACCGATTGCAAGATTGACCCCGGTCGCGCGCGTGGGCAGAGTGGCCGCATCCGAACCAACCCTTGATTCCCAGCCCGTGAAGTTCTTCCGCTCCGTTCTCCTCGCCGCCCTCCTCGCCTCCCCCGCTGGAGCGGCCAATTGGCCCGATTTCCGGGGCCCGACTCTCGATGGTCAGGCTCCGGCTGGCGCGAAGCTTCCGACGACTTGGAGCGAGACGAGTCACGTTTCCTGGAAAACCGCGATCCCTGGCAAGGGCTGGTGCACACCGGTGATTTGGGGCGATCAAGTTTGGCTGACCACCGCCACCCCGGACGGGAAGCAACAGTCGGTCTATTGTCTCGACCGGCTCACAGGCAAAGTTCTCCACGAGCAGTTGCTCTTCGAAAACGCCACTCCTGCGGAACTCGGAAACGACCGGAACACCTACGCATCCCCCTCGCCCGTCATCGAGGAAGGCCGCGTCTACGTCCACTTTGGCAGCTACGGGACGGCCTGTCTGGACACCAAGACCTTTGCCACCCTCTGGACCCGACGCGACCTGCCCTGCGATCACTATCGTGGGCCGGCCTCCTCCCCAGTGCTCTTCGGAGATCTGCTCATCCTGACGTTCGATGGGGCCGATCATCAATACCTGGAGGCCCTCTCCAAGGAAACCGGCAAGACAGTCTGGCACCGTCAGCGCGGCACGAATTACGGTGATCTCACTGCTGCGGGAACCCCTGAGCGGGACGGCGACATGCGCAAAGCCTTCAACACCCCCGTCTTCCTCAAGGGTGAAGGGTTCACCTGGATGATCAGTCCCGGCGCCAAGGCGGCCTGGGCCTACGATCCGCTTACCGGCAACGAGATCTGGAGCGTCCACTGGAAAGAGCATTCCACGGCCTCACGCACCGTCTTCGACAAGGAGCGCATCTATCTCAACACTGGCTACGGCAAATCACAGCTCTGGGCTCTGCGCCTCGATCCCCAGGCCAAGGGCGAACTCGCGGAATCGCACGTCGCCTGGACCAACACCAAGCGGATGCCGAATCGTTGCTCCCCCGTCCTCATCGGCAAGCACCTCTACGCCCTGTCCGACCAAGGCGTGCTTTCCTGCCTGGACACGGCCACGGGCACCGAACTCTGGGCGGAACGCCTCTCCGAAATCCCCTTTTCCGCATCCATCCTGGCGGTCGGCGACCTGATCTATCTGTTCGACGAGGGCGGCAAGGGAATCGTTCTGCGAGACGGAGAGAGCCTAAACCGGGTCGGGGAAAGTCAACTCGACGCGGGGCTCTTCGCGAGTCCGGCCACGGATGGGGAGGCGCTCTATCTGCGCACAACGACCCATCTCTACCGCATCGCGGAGTAGCGATCGGGCAGACGTTTGGCGCTCGGATCACAGATCCAAGCTACAGCGGTAGGTTGGACCTGTGGTCCGACCGAATCGCCTCCATCATCGCGATCGTTGTCGTTGTCGTTGTTCGGCAAGTCGAAGATTCGACAACGACAACGATCGGCAGCCAGGAGCCGGCGATCCGTTTCCGATCTAGGACCTGTGGTCCGACCGACTGACCTCAAATAAAGCCGCCGCCGAGAAAGAGGCGCAGGACGCTGATGGCGAGAACGGCACCGCTGACCGCCATCCCGGACTTCTGCTTGGAGACGGCCCCGAAGACGATCCCGAGGACGCAGAGGACGACCGCGATCCAGTTGAGCCAGCCCAAGAGAGGGACTAGGCCCACAATCATGACGTTCATTCGGATAGTTTGACGATTGGCGCTCAGAAGAGTTGCCTCGACTGGGCGGCCTGTCCAGAGGGAACCTGACCCCAACTCGGAGCAATTCTTTGTAGCGAAAGCTGAAGAAGCCGAATGGTGACGGTGACCACCGAGGATCTGGTATCGAACCTGCTATCAGGCCCCGGAAAGGCAGCATGAAGAAGGTCGAAGCCATCATCAAACCGTATCTCTTGGAGGATGTCCGGGATTCGTTGCACAGTCACGGGTTCGTCGCCATGACGGTGAGCGAGATCCGCCGCTTCCGGGATTTGGACAAGCGCATTGGCGCTCAATACTTCGGCAGCGTCCCGATCCGGGTGGACTTTGATCCGAGCTTAAAGGTTGAGGTGGTGGTGCAGGATCATCGGGAAGATGCCGCGATCGAGGCCATTGAAGCCATCTGTCCCTCCGCTCCGATCTGGGTCCAGGGCGTCCAGGACGTCATCCGCATCCGCACCAACGAGCACGGCGAAGTGGCGGTCTAATCCGACCGATCCGACCGATCAACCTACGACCGGCTGCCAAAAATGGCAGAACCGACCCGGACAATGGTCGCACCTTCCTCGATCGCGATGGGGAAATCGTGACTCATGCCCATCGATAAGCCGGGAAGAGGCACCCCAAACCGTTCCGACAAGTCGTCCCGAAACATCCGCAACGCAGCGAACATGGGACGGGCATCTTCAGGTTCGGGGGTAAAGGGCGGAATGATCATGAGGCCGAGAATGCGAAGCCGCTCCAGCTCAAGGAGTCTCTCGAAGTCCCGGCGCAGCGTTTCCTCGGTAAACCCGTGCTTACTGGCTTCCCGGGCCAGGTTCACCTGAAGGTAGACCGGCGGTTCCAACCCTTCTTCGCCGCCAATCCGGTCAATTTGTTGGGCCAGATCCAAGCTATCGACCCCGTGGATCGTGGAGAAAACCGCCAGAGCCTTGCGGACCTTGTTCTTCTGCAGATTCCCGATGTGATGCCAGTCCAGAAACGAGGGAAGGAGCGGAGCCTTCGCCTCACCTTCCTGGACTTTGTTCTCTCCGAAGATCGTTTCCCCGGCATCGACCGCCAACCGGACCATCTCGGCGGGCCAAGTCTTGGAGACGGTCACCAGGGTGACATCGGCGGGCTTCCGGCCGCTGCGCAAGGCGGCTTCCGCCATGAGGGCGTGCACCTTGTCCAGATTGGCGCGGATCGTGTCGGCGTCGGGCATCGATCTTCCTTTCCGAATTCGCGGCGCTCGCTCTTGCAGACGCCCGGAAGTGCAGAGTAATCTCCGCCCCTCTCGATGCAAATCGAAACCCTCAGGCTGTTTTGTGATCTGGTCGAAGCGGGCAGCTTCTCGTTGGCGGCCGAAAAGCATCGTCTTTCCCAGAGCGCGGTGAGCCAACGCATCGCCTCCCTGGAGAAAGAACTGGGCGTCCGCCTGCTCGTCCGGGTCCGCAACAACACCGAGCCGACGCCCGAAGGAACGTTGCTGCTCGAAAATGCGCACCAGATCCTCGCGGTTTACGATGATTGCCGACGTCGGCTGCGCGAAATTCAACAGCCGGTCGATGGCTTGCTCCGCATCAGCACCGTCTATTCCATCGGCCTGCACGAATTGCCGCCCTACCTGAAATGGTTCCGCGATCACTACCCGAAAGCGGAGGTCAGGGTGGAGTATCACCGCTCCGATCACGTTTACCGCGAGGTCGCCGAAGGACGCGCCGATCTCGGGTTTGTGGCTTTCCCGAACTGCGACGCTCATCCGGGGCTGATCTGCGATACCTTTTGGCAGGATGAGCTGGTCCTCATCCTTCCACCCGGCCATCCGCTCGGAAACCGGATCGCGGTGCGGCTCACGGATCTCCACGGGGCTCGCTTCATTTCCTTCGAACCCGATTTGCCGACCCGTAAAGCGATCGACGCCATGCTGACCCGGGCTGGGGTCCAGGTGGACGAACTGATGGCCTTGGACAACGTGGAGCTGGTGAAGCGCGCCGTCGAAGTGGAAAACGCCGTCGCCATCGTCCCGCAACGCACGGTTTACGCGGAAGTCCGGGGTGGGCGGCTCCTTGAAGTGAGGTTGGATGTGCCGTCGGGAGAAACCCTCCGCCCGCTCGGCATGGTGAAGCGGACCGGAGAAGCGCTTGGCCCGGCGGCCCGCGAGTTCACGGAATTGTTGAGGAATGAGCGGCTTTTCTAGCCCTGATTTCCGCCCGATCAAATAGGTCTCTGATTGACGTATGAGGTGGGGAGAACCGACAAAGGGAAATGGAAACCTCGCACGAAGCACGAAGCACGAAGCAACGAAGCACGAAGCGAATGCGAGTTGACACTGATTGGACATCGCGCGGGAAGCGCCCCCACGGGTGAATCGTTGAAGTTCCCAAACTTCATTTCCAGCCTGACTCTTTGCTTCGTGCCTTTGTGCGAGCCTCCGCATTTCAGTTTTTAGGCTTAAGGATTACCGGGCGACCTTCAGGTAGGCAATCAAGTCCGCCAGACACTGCGGCGTGAGGGCTACCTCCAAGCCTTCCGGCATCAAGGACATGTCCGCGTTTTTCAGGGAAGCGATCTCGGTGCGGAGCACGGGCTTGGTCAAGTCCCCCGCCATCTTCAGTGTGATACTGGCGCTCGGGTCGAGGATGGAGTTGAACAACTTCTCCGCGCCGTGCTTCCCGCTTCGGGCTCCGGCTCCAGCGGACGTTTCGCGCGGCTGCGGGTTCGGAAGTGAGGTGGGCTGAACAATCGCGCTGGGCGAGGTTTCGGATGGATGTCCGCCCTTCGTCAAGCTGAAAGCTCCACGTCGCCCGCAGCTGCAATCGGCGTCTGAGGCGCGGATGCGGATGGGCGTGGCGAGGTACCGCCCTCGACATTTCCTGCGGCGGCAGCTGGGAAGACTTTGCTCAGGGCATTTTGGGCGGCGCGATTGTGGCGATTGGCGATCTTGGTTTGCTTGTCCTCTTCGCGCTGTTGCTTCTTGGCCAGACGCTCATCCCGGCGTTCTTGGCGCTTCTTAGCTTCTTCCGCGACGACTTCCGGGCTGCGGCGGGCGCGTCGTGGTTGGAAGCCGATTTTGGAAAGTTCCTTCGTGCAATCCGTGTCGTCGCTGGCGCTGCAGTAAAAGAAGCGCACTCGGGACAGGGTCGTTTCTGCGGCCTTCAACTTCAAATTGCGCTCCTGAATGGCCGCTTCGCGAGGACCCGTGTTCGCATCCGCCTCCAATCCATCGTAGAGAGTGAGAGCCTTGCTCAGCTCCGCCACCAATTCATCCGGGTAACGGAAGGCCGGATTGATCTGGCTGTGATCCGCCACCCCGGTGCGTGCCAAACTCAGAATCCTGGGGTGGGAAAAGGTGCCGAGAAGCCCACCCGTCCAGCCATAGGCAGCGAAAACCTCCATGCGTAGCCAGTCCGGGATCACATCGGAGCGCAGCCCGCGGATCCCCCGGTAACCATCCCGCAGCAAGCCCAGTATCCGCGCCAATACGTCCCGGGCCTCCCCGGATTTCCCAGTGCGCACGCTCTCCGTCTTCAAAGCGGCTGCGTCGGTCGCTCCCAGAGCGGCACCATTGAGATCCACCTGAGAGCGTAGAGACGCCGGGAGTTTAAACGGATCGGCAGCCGCCCGACCGTCATCGACGCTTTGGACGAGTTTGACCTGGGAGGCGATCGTGTGAGATTCCAAGGACGGCATAACGGGGAGACGAGTGTGGGTGAGTTTGAAAGCTGGTGCGAATGAATTCAAATTACTCTGATTGTCAACCTAGTTTAATCATTAAGCCGCTTTGGGAGATCGCGATTCTTCGTAGGCTCCAAGCCGAAAGTCACTTCGGGACGGGGGCGGTTCGGCTCCAGCGCTGCTTCGCGGTTGGGGTTCGGCCTATTCCTCCGCAAAACTAGACCGGCTCAGCGCTTCGGTGACGTTTCCCTACGCAGGGGCGGACTGGCTCAGCGCTTCGGTGACGTTTCCCAACGCAGGAGCGGACCGGCCCAGCGCTTCGGTGACATTTCCCTACGCAGGGCGGACTGGCTCAGCGCTTCGGTGACATTTCCCTACGCAGGGGCGCACTGGCTCAGCGCTTCGGTGACATTTCCCTACGCAGGGGCGCACTGGCTCAGCGCTTCGGTGACATTTCCCTACGCTGGCAAATGCCGACGAAGCACTCGTTTGGCGGGCCCCTACGCATAGAAACGCCGACGCAACGTTTGGCTGGCATTTTCCTGCGCAGACACAGACATCCTGACCCCGCGGCGAAGCCAAGCTGATGACCAGCATTCCCAGACAGACCTAGTGATCGTGCCCGCAAACGCATCCATCGATCAGTTCCTTCCAATGTCAGGAGCACTGGGCAAAAACCCTTGCCAAGCTCCCGTCCCCGAGTACATCTTTCTTGCAAGCCTCTCCGATGATCCCCTCCACACCCAAACCCACCCACGAATGGGCGGGGTAACACCCCCAAATTCCACAGTGTTGCCAATAACATGTTATTGGCAACCGGAGGGAGAATTATACTGTTCGTGTGGAAAATTCCAGTGAGAGAGAGTAATGATCAACGGAGACTTTCTGAACCAGAGAAGGAGGGTACCAAATGTCAGGCGGAATGATCGTATTGTATTTATTCCTGTGTTCGACCGCCCTGCTTCATTTCCTTTACTCTTTAGCGGTCATAACTTCTTCGGCTCGGTGCTCGATCGTAATGCGGTTTTCTCCTCTAATTGCGGATCTGTCGCTGATCGGATCGTTCGCTGCGGCACTACAGACCGCTCCTTTGAATGGGCTGGCCACAGCGCTCTACGCGGCCGGGGTAACATTTGTGGCAATCGGCGGCATCGCGGGCTTGATTGGGAAAAGCACGCACCTGAGGATTTTCAGCGGATTTGGCATGCTGCACCTTGTCCCATTACTTCTCCTTTGCTATTCCAACGAATGACGCCAAACAATAGAACACGAACAAGGCGCAGCAGAGCCGACCGCTAAACGCGGCGGCTGTGCGCAGACGTTCGGCGAATCAAAAAGCATGAGTGAAAAGCTTAGTTGGATCGCGATTAGAGCAAGCAAGAGTGATGCCCAGGCTCGGTTCGGAATTCGTGACTCCAAAACATCACCAGATCATCAAGACTACCCAACTAGAGATTATTGCGGAGTCGAAGTGGCTACCGGCTGGTATGTCCTAGTAGTACGGAACACCGACTACTTTTATGGCCTTGGTCCAGAGGATTGGCAAAGGCTATCGAACGGTGATGAGGTAATCGCCGGTCGAATCAACGAACAAAGCAACGAGGCCGAGACCAAGTGTATTCGAGGTGGAGAAGTGCTTTGGCAGATCGACTACAGCATGCAGAGGTCGGACGACGAAGAGTTCAAACTATCAGGCCCGCTCCCAGAATGTTACGCAAGGATCGAATCGAAATATAGAAGGCTACAGGCTGAGAAGGGCGATATGGACTACTTGTTCAGCATTCCCGTTGAGGTTTGCGGTCGGATCACCGGGTATTGCTATGACGACGACAATCATGAGTATGTGCAAGTGGAGGCGACTGGCGAAGCATCTATTCTCCACGAGGAGTCGGGGAGAGCATGGGTATTTTACGGCTTACTCGTGATCGCAGGACTACTGGCAGTAGGTTTAATTCTTTTACTGCTTTGGTTCTTTGGCGTGCTGGCATCTTGGGTCAGCAATTTCATCATCACTTTTGTTGCCTCTCATCTTCCGCAGCCCTATAAGCCTTTCGTCTTCGCAATGTCCGGGACTTTCGTCTTCGTGTTGTTTGCCCTGTTCGTAACCATAGCGACTGTGCCGATGTCAAAATGGCTTGACCGGCCTTTCACCCCCCCCAGAAAAAACGGATGATGGCTCCGTTTCAAAGTCTTTGTGATGTGAAATTGTTATCGAACTCAATGTGCGCCACAAACGGATTCAGGCGTCGCGATACTGGTGAGCGTGCGCTCCGCTCGCTGAGAACGCACCAATCAACAAAGCAATCCAATCACCCGAATCGGGTCCCCGCGACTGACTGAGCTTCGCTCAGCCAGTCGAAGGTCCCACACCACCAAGCATACGGGTCCGTACTAAGGCGGTTCCGATCAGACCCGGGCACTAGGCCCGTAGTACAGCTTGATCCAGATTGCCCTCATGTCCGGTACACCTTGGTCCTCTAGCCAACGATTGTTCAGCGCTGCATGGACGATGGAGTTGCGACTCATACGCCAATACCCTTTCCTGCTTCGCGTCGCCAAATGAACGCGATCCGGGAAGATCCCCAACGCGAGCAGGTGACGACGGCGAGTTCGCGGTTGTTTCCATTGTTTCCAATAGTATAACCGCACCCGCCTCCTGACCCATTCCGACAATTCCAGCACTTCCGTATAGGTGGCGCTGAGCTTGAAGTACTGGAGCCAACCCGAGATGTATGAGCGCAGTT
>Ga0247844_1004153_pt1 | contig 19995 bp, 15 predicted proteins | sample LaCtaG_FD_192421 | JGI IMG/M metagenome (GOLD analysis project Ga0247844, IMG submission 192421) | Freshwater microbial communities from meromictic Lake La Cruz, Castile-La Mancha, Spain - LaCruzMarch201714.5m_1 | ecosystem: Environmental > Aquatic > Freshwater > Lake | place: Spain: Castile-La... | reverse complement strand
TGAATATATAGAAGTTTGGTACAACAAAAAAAGAAGTCATTCTTCGCTTGGATATTTAAGTCCAGAGAAGTATAAATTATTAACAAAATTCGCTTAAGAAAGTGTTACTAAAATTTGGGGAATTCCACATAGCAGTTGAAACACTTTGATGATTTTTTTTAACGTCTTCAACCATCTCAATAGATTTTTTTAGTTTTGCAGATAAAGTATCATCATCTGCAAATTGGCTTGGAGTGCTAACTTCAACTACAATTTGGTTTGTATTGCCACCATTAGTTGAAAATGCGCTATTTAAGTTGCTGCTAGTTATAAAAAAAATAAAAATTGAAATTAATTTATTGTTATTAAAATGCTTTTTCATAATAAATCATGTCATTTTCGCTCTCTTTATTTAGTTTATCTCATTTTTAAGAATTAATATTGTGCTAAACTTTTTTACCTATTTAGGGCGAGATTACAAAAGACAAAAGCACTTTGAAGCATTAGACTTAGCTTCATTTGAAAGAGGGAAATATCATGGATACGAAATTAGAATTTGATGTCTTAGTCATTGGTGGTGGACCTGGCGGGTATATTGCCGCTATTAGGGCTTCGCAGCTAGGGAAAAAAGTGGGACTCGTGGAAAGGGAGCGCATGGGAGGAGTTTGCCTCAATAAGGGCTGCATCCCTACAAAAGCAATGTTAAAAGCGGCACACTCTCTGCACGAAGTGGCCAATATGAGTGAATTTGGCATTGAAGTGGAATTAAAAAAGTCAGATATGAGTGTGGCAGTAAAAAGGGCCAGCGGTATTTCAGATAAGATTTCTAAGGGCGTGGATTTTTTGATGAAAAAAAATAAAATCCAAGTGATTTCTGGGGAAGCAAAATTTTTGAGTCCTCAGGAAGTGGAGGTAACCCTTGCTGGAAAAAAGCAAAGCATCATAGCGAAGAATTTTATCATTGCTACAGGGGCAAAATATCGAACTTTTCCAGGACTAGAGCACGACGGGAAAAGAATTATTGGAGCCTGGGAAGCAGTAAAATGGACGGAAAAACCAAAATCAGTGGGTATTATTGGAGCAGGGGCAATTGGAGTGGAGTTTGCCTATTTTTGGAATGCCTTTGGTGTAGAAGTAAAAATTTTTGAAATGCAGGATCGAATTTTACCTCTTGAAGATGATGATTCAAGTAAGGAAATTGAAAAGGCCTACCAAAAATATGGGATAAAAATGCAGTTTGGCGTAAAAAATCTCACGGCGAAAAATAAGGGCGATAGTGTAGAGATTCAGTTTGAAGATAAGGGTGCTACAAAAAAAGAAAATTTTGATTTGTGTTTACTTGCAGTTGGAATGATAGGCAATGTGGATCAAATTGGATTAGAAAAAGCTAATATAAAAGTGGATAAGAATTTTATAAGTGTTAATGAATTTTATCAAACCAGTTCGCCCCACATTTATGCCATTGGCGATGTGGCTGGAGCACCGCTACTAGCACACGCAGCTAGTCACGAAGGTGTTGTTGCAGCAGAGCATTTAAGTCAGAAAAATCCCCATGCCATTGATAAAATGTCCATTCCAGCATGCACCTATTGTTGGCCAGAAGTGGCAAGTGTTGGTTATACGGAAAGGGCCTTGAAGGAAAAGGGTATGGAATATAGTGTCGGAAAAATTCCTTTTTTTTCCAATGGTAAGGCCATGGCCAGTAATGAACGAGAAGGATTTATAAAAGTCATGTTAGGAAAATATGGGGAATTGTTAGGGGCCCATATTGTGGGAGCTAATGCTACAGAACTGATTCATGAATATGTGCTAATGAGGACTATGGAAGGTATTGATGATGAGATTTTTGCATCCATTCATCCCCATCCAACCATGGGAGAATTTTTAGCTGAAGCAGTACTGGCAGCTAGAGGAAGAGCGCTCAATTATTAATAGTTAAGAATTGAAATATTATAATATTATAAAAAGATAATGGAGTTTAGAAATGGCAAAAGTTGAAGTGATCATGCCTCAAATGGGCGAATCCATCACCACTGGAACAATTACAAAATGGCATAAGGCGGCCGGGGACAAGGTAAAATTAGATGAAATTTTATTTGAAATTTCCACTGACAAAGTAGAATCAGAAATCCCATCACCTATGGCGGGCACAATTGTGGAAATTCTCTATCCCGAGGGAGCGACTATCGATGTGGGTAAAGTGATTGCCTATGTGGATGATGCAGCTGATGCCAAAGTTGTTGTGGCCACGGCAGGAAGTAAACCGTCAACGGAAAAAATTGTTGAAGTAGCTAAAGTAAGTTCAGTTGTAGTAAAAGAGGAAACAAAAAAAAGGACGAGCGATGAACTACGTTTTTATACACCACTAGTAAAAAAAATGGCCAGTGATGCTGGAGTTCCAATATCAGAATTAGAAGAAATTGAGGGATCAGGTCATGGTGGGAGAGTTAATAGGGAAGATTTAGAAAATTATTTAAAAAATCGCTCTACTGCCAAACCAGTTGTCACTGCGCAAAAGGCAACGCCAGCAGCAGGTAGTTCAGTGAAATTTGATCCAAATAGAATGGAAAAAATTCCTCTAGATAATATGAGAAAGGCCATCGCTCGAAATATGGTTGAATCTAAAAAAACATCTCCACATGTTAATTCCATTGGAGAAGTGGACATGAGTCATTTGGTAAAATTTCGTGAAGAATTTAAGGATACTTTTGAAAAACAAGAGGGATTTAAATTAACCTATTCGCCTTTTATCATACGAGCAATCATACTTGCCCTTAGAGATTATCCTTTAGTTAATGCCTCTTTTGTTGATGACTATATATTAGTAAAAAAAGATATTCATTTAGGAGTTGCAGTCGCAGTTCCAGGAAATGGTTTGATTGTGCCAGTTATTAAATCGGCCGATACTTTAAATATGCTAGGACTTTGTCGAAAATTAAATGAACTTGCCCTAAAAGCTCGTTCAAAAAAATTAACCATGGATGATTTAACTGATGGGACCTACACATTTACTAATGTGGGAAGTTTTGGAACCCTCATGGCCACTCCCATTATTTTACAACCTCAACTTGGAATATATGCTTCTGGCGTGATTAAGAAGCGCCCCATCGTTATTAATGATGATGCCATTGCCATACGGTCCATGATGTATGGAACTCATAGTTACGATCATCGTCTTGTGGATGGAGAATTAGGTGGAAAATTTTTAGAATCAGTTCACTCTCATTTAGTTAAAATGAATCCTAAGGAAATGTTTTAAAAAAGATTAAGTAAATTTAAACAGAACCAATGGCCCTTTTCTTCAACTATGCTATTAAATTGCTTGGGTATTGTTTGTGGGTCATTTAAATATTTTTTTAATTCCTGACACATACTCCCTAGAGAATCTGTCTCTAGGGCATTAAGAAGATGCTTCACTTTGTTTTTTAGTGCTGCAGTTTTTATATGTGGTTTTCCTAATATGAAGTTGTTATTAAAAAGGGAATTAAAATGAGTAGTTGGCATATAAAGATAATAAATCATTTCATCATTAGTAAGTGATAACAGGTTTTTTTGAAAGGTATTATCAATAAAATTGCTACCTCTTTGTTTAAAATCAATGACGTCAAAGTCCTCAATAATTTCGGGATTAATGAGCTGGGAATAACCATATAAGATTTCTTTAAATTCATTTTTATCTGCGGGATAAAAATAGATATCAATGCCTGCATCTTCAAAACCAAGTAACCAAATCATTTTATCAAGATTAGAAAAAAGTAAAGGATCCTTTTTTTCGCAAATGTTTGAATTAAGATTATTTAATTCATTTTTTCTATCCCAACTAATCATGAATTGATAGTTTTTGTAGAGGATTTTTTTAGGGACTTGAATTTTTAATTTTAAAAGAATTTTCCCATACCCGCTTGAAGTAATGAAATCATTTGAGGCGTAGATTGAAGGGAATGATAAATCATTTTCTACTAAAAATTTTTTGCTATGAATAAAATCCTGAACAATTTTTTTTTGTTCAAGCTTGCCTATGTTTTTTTTAGAAAATTTTTTATAGAGATTTATATCATTTGTCCAATGGTATAAATACCAGTAGGGTGTTTTTGAATCAATGCTTTGATTCGTTTCAATTTCATTAAGAATATCGGGAGGAAGTTTTATTGGGATATTTTTATATTGATCAAGACATTTTTCTTCGAATACAAATCCTCCGTGATTTAACGCGAGATTTAAATCGAGACTTTGCCTAAATGTTTGAGCATAGGATTGAAAATATAATAGATTGACTAATATGATTATGACTTTCATTTTTTTTCCGTAAAATCATTTACTTTTAAAAATGCTTCACAAAACCAATTTGATCGGACAGAGGGATTTGTTTGGACTGTTGATTGTAAAAGTAGTTTTTTCTTTAATTCTCGGCAACTGCTTAGGAGTTGCTCACTAGGTATTTTTTGTAAAACATGACTTATTTTTTTTTGAAGTGTTTCCATGAAATCTTTTTGATTTACATTATTATTAAAAATCACATCTAGTTTTAGCATCGTTGTATTTTTGTAATGGAATCGATCGATTGGCATCGAAATGTAATATTTAATCTCATCTTCAGTTAGACTTGATAGATAGGTTTCAAAATGAGAATACTTTTCTAAGAGTTCGATTTCATCTTTATTATTAAATGAAATGATTTCATAATCTTCGATGAGATCGAGATTAATAAGCTGAGAATATCCATAATATTTTGTCCCTGGAGTTGTGGTAGAAAAATAATCATAGAGATCAATATGATTATCTTCAAAGGCCAAAAGCCAGAGCATGCGATTTCGAATGGAATTAGAGTCAATATTTTTATCGGTGCAAAGATTCTGATTTATCTCATTAAAAAGCAAGCTATTTTCACGGGATAACATGACGTCTGAATCTTGATAAATGACTTTAGTAGGAGCTTTAATTTTTAATTTGATGAGAGAATCTCCGTAATTACTGGAAGAAAAAAAATCATAGGCCATATAAAGAGAAGGAAAAGAAACATCGTGATCAGGTAAATATTTTTTATGATAGATAAATTTCTTTAAAAGTTTTATTCCTTGAACTTTATCAACTTGAGATAGTGTCTCTAATTGTGAAATTAATGGTGAAAATTCTGCCCAATGATAGAGGTACCAGGAATCTAGTTTTAAGTTTTGACTAGGATTTTCAATAGATTCCAAAATAGTTTTGGGAAGTTGGACTGGCTTTTTTGCGTAATTTTTAAAGCAATTTAGTTTGAATTTTTTTTTATATTTTTTCGGTATAGCTTTAGAATCCACGTCATTACGAAAGCTTTGAGCATGGGATAGTGAGAGGTGAAGGCCAATAATACATAATAAAAACAGGATATATCGCATGGTAAAATTTTAACATAGTTAATAAAGAGGGGTTTAGTTCAGATATGGGTCTCTAAAAAAATTACATTAATTGTTAATTTTTTGTATAAGGAATTTTTGATATCATTATTAATAGATCCTAGCATTTTAGATCGTTTTAATATTTAATGCTCGATACACAATAAACAATAAATTAGGAAAATATAATAATAATTTTATGGAGCTCAAAATAGCCCCTTTTAAAGGGGCAGTAATTAATAGTTCTAGTTTTTCTTCGATTTTTTATTATTCATTTTAAATTTGCTCACATCCACAGCGTATTTTTGGTCAAGAGTTGCATAGTAAGACACTCTTTTGACAATTTTTTTCACTTTTTGATTTTTTAGAATTTGAGAGTTGATTTCATTTTGAATTTTTTCACATACTACAGCATTCATGGACAACCTCAGTTTTTTTCACATTAAAAGTTAAGAGTAAAAATCATTTCTAATAAATTTATTATAGTCAGTTTTATAATTTGAGAGTTAAAAATAATTTTAAATTTTAAACAAAAAAACGAAGCGAGGACTTTTCCGTCAGGAATTGTAAAAAATATCAAAATGGCAATTTCAGGTTTCCTAAAATTTCAATGTGCTTCGTAAAATAGCGTTCCAGTCCGTGTGTAGGTCTTCGCAGGCCTTGTAGGCATCTTTAGCTAGCAACCCCTTATTGCGTTCGCAACTATAAAAAAATTCATTAATTTTTAGATTGAGTTGGAAGGCATTAATTAACCAAAAATTTTGTCTTTCTTTTTTGCTCGTTTTTTCCTGCAATAAATCCAAATAAAAGAGCCAGAAATTTTCCACATCCTGTCGAATATTTTTATTAATGAGAATCAGAAGAGATTGGCGAATAACTTTTTTAATATTGCCCACGCGATTAGAAAACTCCATTGTGAATTCTTCAGGGATAGATTTTTTGTAAAGTGAAAAGGAGATTTCCTCGGAAATATTTTGAAGATAGGGAATTTCTTTTATTAAATAGGTGCTTAAAAATTGAAAGCTAGGCGTTAAGTAACTTTCAGATTCGAAAAAGGAAATCCTATCAAGAACTACTAATTTTGATAAAAAAAGCAGCCATTTTTGATCGAGTGTTCGCAGCTGCAATTCAATATTGGTATTTGTTTCAAGGCAAAGTTTTAATAGAGATTTTGAATTATTTTTTAAAATAATTTTATCTAAAATGCTATAGACGCAGTCATTTCGAAATCTTTGTGAAATTGAACCAAGGGTTCCATAGAGATTTAAAAAATCCTGGCCTTCAGGAGTGTCAAAAAGAGGAATAGTTTTTGATACAAAGAGGGAAAAATTTTTTTCAATTGATTGTAGCCTGCCTTCAATTAAATTTTGAATGTCCGGCCTATCAAGTAGGCGATAATTTATTTCTAGGGCAAAACTTACCTTCATAAAAAAGAAACAAAATAGGTATGAGATAATGCTTTTTTTCACGAGGAAGCTTTTTGTAATTGAAAATGTAATTTTTCAGTATCACATTCAATATAAGGATTTCCCTCTTTTAAGTCAGTTACTTCAAGATTAAGCGCAAGAGTTTCTGAAAGAATGTATTCCTTAAAGGTATTAATGGCCCTTAAAAGTTTTGCAGAAGCAGCAATTTTTAAATGAATTCTATCTGCCACCTGGAGTTGTTGATCTTTTCGTGCCTTTTGAATATGGGAGACAAATTCCCTGGCAAGTCCTTCCTGAAGAAGGTCTTCAGTCATTTGAGTTTCTAACATAATAGATATAAGAGGATGAGAGAGAACCTTAGGATTTTTTGCCACTCTAGTTATTTGCACATCTTCAGTGGTTAAATGGAATTCACCAAGATTAAGTGTTTTAGCTAATTCAAAATTTTTCAAATCTTTAGTATTTAATTTTGCAATGAGTTTAGAGACCTCACTCATTTTTGCTCCCACTTTTTTTCCAAGAATTGGAAAATTGGGTTTTGCTGAAAGAGTCACAAAGGAGTCCTCATCAGAACTATAAGTTATCTTTTTGACATTTAATTCAGTTTTTATAATGTCTTCAACCTGTTTTAAATGTTCTAATTCAACAGTATCTTGATGAATGATAGTGAGAGTTGAAAGAGGAATTTTTACTTTTATTTTTGCTGCAATTCTTGCCGTTCTTCCGAGGAGAATGACCTGTTGCATTTGAGCAATGGTTTTTTCAAGTTTTTTATTATAACTAATCCCAATGGAAGTTGGGTAATCCGCAAGATGAACTGATTCAAGTTGGTGAGACTCATTAGTATTTTGGAATTTTTTTAAATCCTGAAAAAGTGATTCGGATAGAAAGGGAGCAAAGGGCGCCATCATCATATTTAAATTGGAAAGTACTGTGTAAAGAGTTTGATAGGCACTTTCCTTTGATTTACTTTCTAAATCACTGAGGCCATCGCTCCAAAATCTTCGGCGATTAAGTCGAATATACCAGTTCGTTAGATGATCAATAAAAGTGAAGAGTTCTGGAATGACATTATATAATTGATATTGATTCATTTCCCTATCAATGTGTTCAATAAGCCCTTGAGCCTTTGATAAAATCCAATCATCTAATATTGAGGCAGATTTTAGCGATGATATATTATTCTGAAGTTTTGGTTTCCAATTATCTGATTCTGCATAAGTTGTAAAAAACTTGAAACTATTAAACCATGGCAACATTACTCTTCGAATCATATCTTTCACACCATCGTCACTAAAGCGCAAATCCTCAGCTCGAACGAGTCCTGAATTTAAGAGAAATAATCTCAAGGCATCGGCTCCAAAATCCTTCATGAGCACATCTGGTGCTGTATAATTGCGAAGGCTCTTTGACATTTTTTTGCCGTCTTTAGCAAGAACTAAACCATTTACAATAACATTTTTAAAGGCCGGTTTATCTTCTAGAGCCGCAGCTAAAACTGTTAATGTATAAAACCAACCTCTAGTTTGATCAAGTCCTTCAGCAATAAATTCAGCAGGAAATCCTGCTTTAAATACTTCTTTATTTTCAAAAGGGTAATGAAGTTGAGCATAGGGCATACTTCCTGATTCAAACCAACAATCGAGAACTTCTTTGACTCGTTTATAAGTCCCAATTTCACCTGGAATGGTGAAGGTTAAATCATCGACAAATTCACGGTGTAAATCAGTTAGTGGAGAAGTGCCTGTGAGTTTGGCCAGTTCCGCGATGGAGCCCACGCAATAAATTTTTCCCGATTCATTATTAATCCATAATGGAAGGGGCGTTCCCCAAATTCGATTTCTTGAAATGGCCCAATCTCTTGCATTATTAAGCCACTGGCCAAAGCGGCCATCTTTTAAATGCTCTGGGACCCAGCGAATTTCTTGATTGGCCTTGATCATTTTATCTTTAATTTTTTCCACGGCCACAAACCAAGAGGGGACAGTTTTATAAATAAGTGGCGTTTGGCTTCGTGGGCAAAAGGGATAACTGTGAACAAGGGTTGATTGATCAAGGAGCTTATGATTATCTTTTAATGATTTTATAATATGTTTATCGGCTTCTTTAATGTGAAGACCCTGCCACTCTGGTACATCTTTGGTAAATTTTCCTGCATCATCCACGGGGCAAACTAAAACTTTTTTTCCTAATATTCTAAAATCATCTTCCCCAAAGGCCGGGGCAAGATGAACAATACCAGTACCATCAGAAGTAGTGACGTAACTATCGCCATGAACTCTAAAGGCTCCTTCACTTATTAAGTTTTCGTAATAGGAAAATAGGGGTATATACTCGAGCCCAATAAGCTCACTTCCTAAAAATTCCTTTTGTATGGAATGGGGAAATTTTTTTGCGTAGGATTCAAGACGATCCTTGGCAAGAATAAAGGTTTTTCCTGGAAGTGATTCTATGACAATTTCAGCATATAATAATTCTGGATTAATACAGAGACCAAGGTTTGATGGAAGGGTCCAAGGTGTAGTGGTCCAGGCCGCGAGAATTCTATTTGGAGAATTTCGAAGTGGAAATAAAATAGTTATAGAAGGATCTTGAACCTCTTGATAGTTTGACCCAGCTTCAAAATTCGATAATGGCGTTCCAAGAGCAGTGGAAAAGGGCATGACTTTTACAGATTGATAGATCAGATTTTTTTTAAATAATTCACTTAATACCCACCAAACTGATTCCATGAAAGTGGCATCCATGGTTTTATAATCCCGCTTAAAATCCACCCATCGACCAAGACGGGTGATGGTTTTTTCCCATTCGAGAACATACTTTTGAACAATGGAACGGCACTGATCGTTATAATTTTTAACACCAAGTTTTTTTACAGCGTCATGGGCGGACATTCCTAAGGATTTATCAATCTCATATTCAACTGGTAAACCGTGACAATCCCAACCAAAACGGCGATCAACATAAAATCCCTTCATGGTAAAATAGCGAGGGACAGTGTCTTTTAAAGTTGAGCCCACCAAATGTCCATGATGGGGAAGACCTGTGGCAAAGGGCGGTCCATCGTAAAATATATAAGGTTTTTTTAATCTATTTTTTTCTAAACTTTTTTGAAAAATATTATTTTGTTTCCAAAAATCTAAAATTTTCAGTTCTCGATGAACAAAGGAATTCTCGTTGGAATTATCAATATTTTCTAGTGAGTTCAAATCATGATCATCATTAGTCATGGCCATATTCCTTGAAAAAAAAATGAAAAAAGGTGAATAGTTTGATCATATACTGGTTCTAGGGAGAATTTAAGCAGAAATATTTTTTAAAAATCCAATGGAGTAAACTGGAGAATCTTTTAATTGACGCTTTCTTTTATTGTATTCTTCCGTTGTTTTTACAGAACTATGTCCCACATCCTGGGCCAATTTATAAATATCCACTCCCTGCTCTAAGGCAGATCCAATATAAGTAGCACGTGCTGAATGAGGGGAAAGTCTTTTAAAAATACCTGCTCTTTTTGCCCAGGATTTTAAAATGTAATCGAGACTTTTTGGATTGAGAGGTCCTTCCAGATTACCACTGAGAGGGTTATTACTAGGTCTAAAAACATAATCCTGAGAACGAGTATTTTTCTTAAGGGATTTCATCCATTTTATATAATTTTCTAAAATGATTACACAACTTGGATGCAATACTTTTGTGAGTACTTTTTGTCCTTTGGTTTTTACAGTTAGCTGAGGAGGTTTTCCCTGAAGTTTTAAATCTTTAAATTTTAAATGAAGAACTTCAGATTTTCTTAGTCCAGTACTAAAAAGCAAAAATAAAATCGCTAGATGCATGGAGCTTGAACTTTTTGAAGATTTTATTTTTTCAATTAATAAAACCACTTCTGCATCGGTGAGATCTAATGTTTGGGTTAAAACTTCCTGACGAGGGCGCTTAATTCCTTCAAGTGGATTTCTATCCATCATGTTTTGATCCATTAGAAATCGATAAAATGCAGAAAGACTAGACAATTTTCTATTGATTGATTTAGGGGCTTGATCACTTTCAAGTAACCACTTTTTGTAACTTAAAGCATGAGTCCGATCAATTTCCAAAAAACTTTTTAAATGGGAGAAATTATTTTGTAAGTAGCTTTCAAAAATAATAATATCTCTTTTATAACACTTCAGAGTATTATGAGATTCTAGATTACCTAAAAATTCATTTAATAACTTTTCTTCCATCATGTTATTATAATACTAAATCCGATGTTTTTTTATGATTTTTGTATCTGAAAAAAGTATTACACTCACTCCATTTAAATCAAGACTGATTACCCTAGTGCTATGCTTTGGTTTTCTATTAATTATTGAATCTATTGCCAGATTTACTTTTTTCCAAATCTATACAACTCATCAAGAGGATTTTTCAGAAGTGATGAAGGCCTTCTTCATGGGAATGCGTTTTGATTTTAGGGGAGTATTCATTACTCTATTGCCAACAATTATTGAAGTTCTCTTTTTTTTCAAGCCAAAAAAATCCAAATTACGCTTTTGGACAATCTCAATTTGGCAGTATCTTTTTATTTTTATCATGTTGTTTATTTATGCACTTGATATTGGTTATTTTGGCTATCTGCAAATGAGACTTAATTCTAGTGTATTGGATAATTTTGAAAATCCACTTATTTCACTTGAAATGGTTTGGCAAAGTTACCCAGTTATTTGGAGCATTTTTGGGCTCATCCTAATGACGAGTTTAATTGATTACATTATTAGAAAAATGAAATGTCGCTTTTATTATCTAAAACCTTATACAAAACAACGTTTTTCCTGGCCTGCAGAGAGAATTCTTTTTTTAATCATTATTTTACCACTTCTCTATGGGAAATTTTCCTATTTTCCTCTTCGTTGGAGCGATAGTTATTTTTCCACCAACCCATTCATCAATCAATTGGGACTTAATCCCATGCTTAATTTTCTAGAGTCATTTGCCATTAAAGAAAAGGGATATGATTTAGGTAGCGTTCAAAAATATTACCCTATTGCTGCTGCTTTTTTAGGAGTTACAGATCTTGACCAAAATGCACTTTCTTTTGAAAGAAAAATTCAAGCATTAGGATTAAGTAATCATTCAAAGACAATTCCTCGAAGTGTGATTTTTATTCAAACGGAATCACTTTCAAACGATAAATCATCCCTAAGCGATAACCCCACTGATCCCACTCCCTATTTAAGAATGCTCGAAAAGGAATCTGTTTATTTTACAAAGTTTTTTACTCCTACTGAAGCTACGGCACGTGGACTATTTGCTACGCTTACAGGACTTCCCGATGTGACCCAGGATAAATCCAGCAGTCGAAATCCAGCACTTGTTAATCAACGTATTCTTGTTAATCAATTAGAAGATTACGAAAAATATTATTTTTTAGGCGGAAGTGCCAACTGGGGAAATATCAGATCACTTTGGACTTCTAATATTAAGGGAATAAAATTATATGAAGAGGGTAGTTATCAATCTCCTCGCACTGATGTTTGGGGAATATCAGATTTAGACCTTTTTAAAGAAGCCTTTCAAGTCCTTAAAAAAAATACTTCAAAACCTTTTTTTGCCTATATTCAAACGGCAGGATTTCATCGTCCCTATACCATTCCAAAAGGGAGAGATGATTTTCGAAAACGCTCGGATTTAGATGAAGAATTTGTAAAAAAGCATGGCTTTTTATCTCTTGAAGAATATGAATCTCTAAGATTCCAGGATTTTGCTCTAGGAAAATTTATGGAGCTCATCAAAAAATCCCCACTTTATCCTAATCTCATTGTTTTTATTTACGGAGATCATGGACTTCCCAGTAAAAAATCTCTCCATGTCCCAGAATCATATTATAAAACTAGAATAGTTAATCACCACGTTCCCCTACTTATTTGGGCACCAGGCCTTCTTGAACCTCGCAGAGAAACTCATCGCATAGGATCTCAATTGGATCTCATGCCCACAATGATGGGGTTATTAAAAAGATCCTATGTCATAAAAACTTTTGGAAGAGATTTATTTACTCCAGTTCCAGAGGAATATAACTGTGCTTTTTTATTTTCTTTTCATGAAAAACCCATGCATGCGAGTATCATTGACAGTCAATTCTTACTAGTGGAGTCTCCTACTCAAAAGGGAATTTTTGACTATCAAGCTCCTGATTATAAAAAAAATGTGATGGAAACTCATCCAGAAATATATAAAAGATACCAGGATTTAAGCCTAGCGCTCTTTCACACTGCCACCTATATTCGCTACTTCAACAAAAACTGATCCTCTCAGGATTTTCTATCTTTAGTCTCGGGATTTTTTTGCCGATGGGAAGTTATAACTTTTATTTAAAAAAACAGTTTTAAAACTTTTATGAACCTAACAAGGATGTCTATGAGAAATATTTCTTTTTTAATCTCATTAGGAATAATACTTTTAAACTCCTGCTCAAAAGTAGGGGAGTCGAGTTTATTTGGTTTAAATAAGGGAAAAACTAATGAGACAATAATTAAACCTCAACCCAAAAAAATATCGGACCCTAAGGCTCCTGATCCAGCTCAGGAGGCAGTAGACATATTACTTAATAGTAATAATTCAAAAATTGAATCTGTCTTAGACGCACTTCCAAATCTTCCAATTGATGCTGGAAAAAAGCGCCCTACCTCTGAAGATGTGACTTTAGAAGAATTATGTTTAACTAATAAGTCGACGCTGCAAAAAGTAGTCTTTAATAGAGGAGTTATTGGAACTGATGGTACAACTGATTATGCTATTTTTTTGAGAGATAAGTTTGATTATGGATTCTTACTAGGAAAAATACTATTAGAGAAAAAAAACTATTACATCGTTTTTCAAAAGGGAAGAGAAATTCCTGTTTTTTACGTAGATTTTGAGACAAAACCTAAAATTTCAAATTTTAAAGCAGGTGAATTAAAACCTAGTTTTGACATCAATGAAGAAAGTAGTGTTTTAACAAACATTTTATTTGATGAACATAATCATCAAATAATGGGAAATCAATTTGCACAAAATAATTCATTTGGCGAAGCTCCAAAATGTGGAAAAATTAATCCTCCCAATACACCTCCTGTAACTCCAGACCCAACTGAACATTATTCTCTAGAAACATTACAAAATGATGATGGAAAATATTCTAACCAAGAACTCACGATTTATTATGCTCAAGTTGAAGCAAATGTAGATATGAGCAAACTAAAAAAGAAAATGCAGGAAACTGGAAAATGTATCACTGCCTATCAAGTGTTAAAAAAAGCGGCACAACTAACATCCCTAACTTCAAAACCACTACTTTCAAAAATTAATTCATCGGGAAAAAATAATATCGAAGGAAGAACTCTCCGAGCATCATGCGATGAACGAACAGCAGTGGCCATGACTCAGTTAGGAAATGAAGGCGATGATCAAACAAAACTTTATGGCCTAAGAACTTATGTGGTTAAATTAGTCACCACTATTGGATTAAATGATGATCAAAATTCACTTCACTTAAATCCACTTATTCTTTATGGTAATGATGGAAGTGAATTGCCAAGTTTAAATCATCTAAAACTTTCTCCCTATGTGACTCAAATAGAAGAATTTCCAGAAATTAATAAAAAAGTTCTCACTGCTTTTATTCCAATTGGAGACTTATTTGATTGTCAGGGAATCAGGGAAAAGGCTGGAGTGGCCGGTGATAATTTAAAAAGAACTTCTGAGGCCATGGAAAAATTAGGTTTAAGTAATACGACCCTAGATTATGAAATAGAAATTGCTCATAATGGTGATGAAGAAAATAATGGAAATGCCAAGTGTAAGGGTAAGAACCCCCTATCCTCACCACTTGTTATTCATATTGGTGAAGATTCATTGCTCACCACTAAAAAAGCACCACTATCATTTGACCTAAATGGAGATGGAATAAAAGAATCTGTATCGGGATGGCCTAAAGCAATGGATTTTAAATTTCGTTCAAAAACTGGTTTTTTAATTGTAAATGCGCATAAAAAATATGAGAAAAAATCACTTTCAGGAGTAAATCTACTAGGACACCATACTGATTATAGTTTTCTTAAAAATATTCGAAACGCTCCATTTTCCGATGGACATGACGCCCTCAGTGCTCTTGATGTCAACAACGATGGATCCATCGATCAAAAGGATCGAATAGAACTAGAATCAAATGGAAAAGAAATTAGTGCTTTAAAAATTCTATCTATCTGGTTTGATTTTAATCAAGACGGAATCAAGCAAAGAAACGAGATTCAATCTCTTGAAGGATATGGAATAAAAGCACTTAGTACAAAAGTAGAAAGTGTTGGTGAAAAAGTTAGAGCAAGTGGTGGAAAAGGATCAATCACAACTGAAAGTGCCGTGATATTCAAAAAATCTCATAAAAAACTAAATGGCTTATTTAAAGTTTATGATCTCTGGTTAGAAAGTAAATAATTCAATTTTTATCAATCTAAGGCTGACAAATAGAACTAAATTTTGTCAGCTTTTACCCAATTGAATTTTTTTCAATACCAACATTTTTTAGATAAAACATATTATAATATTATTATATTAAAAAAATAATATGATTTATTAACTAAAAAAACAACAGGGGTGGTCCTTATGAAAAAATTCTTAGCTTTAAGTTTATCAAGTCTATTTTTAATTCTTGGACTAGCAACTCAGGCAAAGGCACAGAGTGAACAAGATTATAAAGATTTAGCAAAATATAGTGCGGGGATGGATGTCATCACCACTCAAATTCTTGCGAATGCATCATTAAGAGAATTTAATGATCAATTAAGCAAGAAATATGATTTAAATTTAAGTGCTAATCATTCAAATTGTTTTTCAGAGGATTTTATTCAAATTTTTTCTGCAGAAGATAAATTAAAGACCAAAGAAATAAAAAAAGCAGTGAGAAGTATTTGTTCTCTTAAAGTGATCAAATTTAGTAATCAGGTAAGGAATTGTGAAACAAACTGCAAAAAGCAAAGAGAATTATATAATCAATTATTAAAATAAATAGATAAAATAGAAAAAGGCCCAGAAAATTACTTAAAGTATTTCTGGGCCCTTTTGTTTTATAACAAATTACATTTTATCTGCAAGTTCCGTTCATGACAATACGGGCCAGTTCTGATCTGAGTAATTTATCATCTTGATACTCAAGATAATTTCCTCTAAAAACGCCGTTTACATAAATTTGATTATAGTAACCACCGTTTCCTGGAACTCTAGTTTTCACATAACAGTTTCGATATCTATTTCCATTAGCAAAATCAAAAATTAAATTTGGTGAAAACATCAAATTAATTTCCTGCTGAGATTTATAAACACAGGTTCTGTTATAGATTAAATCCTCTAATCTTCTTGATAATTCATAGTCGCCATGATTGGTGTCAAAGTTTCCACTGAAAACATTGCGTACAAATAATTGATTTGCCCAACCTGAAACATCCTTCAATACATAACACCCTTCAAATATAAAATTTGCAGCTTGATCAATGACACTCATCCGTTGCCAATCCTGTCCAGGATATGGATTTGGGTTTGGATTCGGGAATGGGTTAGGGTTTGGATTAGGAAATGGATTAGGATTTGGATTTGGGTACGGATTTGGATTTGGAATTGGTCTATCTGCATCATCGTAAACTACAACACACTGAGCATCTGTTCGTCCAGAAATGCGGCGGTCATAACCACAGGCCTTCTGAGCTTCGCGACATACATAGTCTCTGTATGTTCGAATTGATCTTCCATAATAATCTTGTAATTCGACAATACAAAGGGCGTGGACTTGCGCTGTAAAAAACAGAGTAAAAAGGGCGACTGAAAATTTTTTCAAAATTCCTCCTTAAAAATAAATCGGGTGTTCTCAGAATTTCACAAAGAAATCACTGAAAATGATAACACCTATGAATTCCCTTATTTTCTAAGTAATTGCAAGAATTGAGCAAGAGAAGTTTGAAATTGCTAGAAAGATTTTGTTAGTTCATGAATAGAGGTGTCAAAAAGGGCAATTTTTTTGTATTAAAAAAAAATTAACTTATGTGATTTTATTATTATGTTCTAGAAATTTTACCTTTGAATAAAAGGTACTTTCTTTACCTAATGCTTTGGCAATTTTAGCTCCAACTTATTTACATTCCCTTTTTTTTGCCAAACTGAAACATACTTATTCCAATTCCAAAACTATATTGTGTGCTCCTAATTTTATGTGAAATCGTTCCTTCAATTCCAACTTCACCGCTATGATTTCCCACCATACCATAACTCATTTTTCCAATTTCATCTCGACGTTCAACAAATAAATTAAATCCAGATCTTGGAGTTGACCAGGCAAGTCTTTGAATTAGCCCACCACCATAACCCATATAGCCTAATGTTTTTGGAGGATTTGTAACCCAACAATAAAGACATTCATGTTTATTTTCTCTATTAAAAAGTACTTGATTGCTAAAGCCTGTATAAACGCCCACGTTTCCACCAAGAGATAAATTAATACTGCCACCATTTTTAAATTTCACTATTGGTACAATGTAGGCGTATCTCACACTAGTAAAAAGCGCCAAGTGTGAATTTTCATAACGAACAAAATAAAATCCAGGCACTTTTTCAAATTCACCAGTACCTTCTGGCATACGCATATAGATATCCTCATCATTGACTGGCACTCCTTCAATAACTCCAGTTGCTTTATATTTTTGATGATCCTTAGAAAGCATGACATATTTAGGATGATGAATTTGAATTCCAAATTCATGACGTCCAGTTTGTACAACAAAAACTCCTGTATTTGTTGGTTCATCAAGCCATCGAAACATATCCTTTGCTGGCCTATCCCAAACCTTATAAGCTCCAACAGAAGATCTCCATTGTGGTTGAATATCTTTCACCACAACGTCAGTATTCTGAATATCAGATTTTATACGCACATCAGTTGATCGATAATTAGCAGCAGTAAAACCAAACCATACAATGACTTTCCATTTTCGATCTTTTTTATCAGTCACTTCTAATTCCATTGGATCAGGATCCGTTAGAGGATCTTTTTTTACTTCTGCCATAAAATCTTCTTCAGATTTTTCCGATAGATCTTTACCAATGAGTTGAGGGGGGGTTGTACGTTCAATAATGGGAGGTGGACCTTCCTTAAATTCCTTATATTCAGCTGCTCTTGCAGGATCAAGATCGCGAGCAAACTGAGCGAAGGATCCATGGGAAAAAAGTAATACATTTAAAATGACAAATTTAACTACGGCCACAACTACCTCATTCTTTTCCAATAGAAAAAATACTATTTTCTATTTTACTATTTTTGATTTTTTATTTTTTTTACTTAAATCAATACTAAATCCAAATTTTGCGATAAATTGAGCACTTAATGTATGGTGAGAAATTTTTCCCACACCATCAATATTTGCATCATTAACAAGGGCATTTACCATATGAACATAGTGTCCATTAACTCCAGCTTCTAAAAAGAAACTTTGTTTTTTTCCAAAAGAAACTCTCATTCCATTAAAATAATTGATTCCATATCCTGCAAGATGAAAGCGATTATTTCTACTCACAAACTTCCAAGGTTCATCCTGCATAAATCCTGTTTGTGTCCGAGGTATCATCGCCGCAACTCCAGCACCAGTTTTTAATTGAATAACAATTTTATTTTTGGCAACTGAAAGGAGTTGAAACATATAAAAGAAATTTGTAAATACATAGTTATATCCATCAGTATGTTCCATTTCCATCCACTTAATATTTCCTTGAGCTGCAAGTTGATCAAAAGTAGATTCAATTAATTGATCGCTTTTTTGATCATAATAAAAAAGCCTTTTATTGTATTCTCCAGATAAATCTGCTGGTGCTTGGTTTTCCACCACATATTTCATATGATCAATTCCAGCTTCTACAGCATAACTTTTTCTTTTCTTCGGATCTTTACTCCATTGATATCCAATGGAAAAATTATACTGAGGAATCGCCCAATAACTTGGCGTTAACCATTCTTTAAGTGTCATACGATCCCAACGATCTTTGACCACGGCATTATCAACAGAAAAATTTCCATCAGGTGTTTCAAAATGAATCGGAGAGATGTTGTGATGAACTGATCGGTTGTAACCCCAACTAACATATAAGTTTTTTGCTATAAATTTAGCTTCTTTTTTTCTTTCTGGCGTTAAAGATACCGGTTGTATTTTCCCCGATTCATCCTCGTAAACGACAGCAATTTCTGCATTTTCATCAATACCCTCAATGGAACTATCATGATGATCAAGTTCGGCCTTTTGATATTCATTTATAAGTGGTCTTTGTAACATTTTAGAAACTTCAAATGGTGCTAGTTGGGAAGCAATAAAGAGGGAACTCTCTTCAGTTTTAAAACTAGATTTTTCCTGACGTTTGGCCTGACTTGCTTCCCAGTGCTCAATATGATTCATGTTAAAACCAACTGATTGATTCTGAGCAAAAAGGGAACCAGTGATTAATATTGTTATTAGAATAAAAAAATTTAAATTCATGCTTAACTCCAACATTGGTAACTTCTGCAAAAATTATTTTATACTAATATAGTTTTAATTTTTCAGTGCCCTCCTGGCCATTTCTGGAAAACTAAAACTGAAATAGTCTAGATATTTTATCAAATATTATCACAATCTATTTAAAGCAAATAAAAAGAGGCATTAATAATACCAATTTATAGAGCATGTAAAAATTACTTTATATTTATTACTTATTTTTGTTGTTTCAGAAACAATGTTTTTTAAAAAAACTGTCATTACAAAGGGAAATTGACGGTTTAATTACAAAGCGACTTTGACGTTATCGATTTTTATTTATTTTATTTTACATATATTATTATTCACTAATTTATTGCCTACCGCCCATCCTGGTTGCTGGGCACTTCGGCATTCGCATCACGCTCATGGCCTAACGGCCAAGCCTCCGTGCCTATGCCACTTTCTGCATAGGTTCTATTTTATTCAATAATATTATTTTACCAGCATAAAATGCTTTCCAAGTTAAATTCAAATAAGTCCTAATTTCTATTTTTTGTTTAGAGATCGAATATTTAACTGGAGATTCTACTAAGTATTTTTCCCCTCCCCAGCTGATTGTATGGTCACCAGCTACACTTCTATATTCTTTTATACAAAAAATTTCTGCCTGATCATATTCTGGAGGTAATTTTTCAAAATAGGACTCAAGACTTT
>Ga0247844_1004152_pt1 | contig 20001 bp, 16 predicted proteins | sample LaCtaG_FD_192421 | JGI IMG/M metagenome (GOLD analysis project Ga0247844, IMG submission 192421) | Freshwater microbial communities from meromictic Lake La Cruz, Castile-La Mancha, Spain - LaCruzMarch201714.5m_1 | ecosystem: Environmental > Aquatic > Freshwater > Lake | place: Spain: Castile-La... | reverse complement strand
AAAGTCCAGGTTCAGAAAATGAAAAAATATATGAACTTCCTTGGTGAGGGACTCGAGGAACCCGAGTCTTTCCTCCACGACATCCGGCGTTGCACAACGCATCAGGAATTTTTTTCCATTTGCGGCCGTCATTTAGACCACGATCGCCCCATGGCCCTTGAGCCGCGCGCCATCCTGCCCTGAAACCCGGGGAAACAAAAAACAGGCTCTGGCCTGAGCGCTCGATCGCTGCAGATCGGGGCCTAGAGTGACTCCATCCTACCTGAGCAAGGAAACCTGATTCCCTAATCAGGTTTTAAAATCCTGCAAGTCGCGAAGAACGCCTGTTCAGCCCGCCTACACGACGGGAGGGATATCTATGAGCAAATGCGCGTTGCTTGGTATCGGAGTGGGATTGGGAGTCGGAGTCGGAGTCGGAGTCGGATTTGGGGTTGGTGTCGGAGTCGGAATTGGAGTTGGTGTCGGAACGAGCCCTCCGGTTCCTCCGTCGTTGAAGATTTGAGTGCGAATGGCGTCTGGTAAAGTCACGCCGGATGCTCCTCCGATCTCGCCGACCGCTCCTGCGGTATCTCCGGCGGGAGTGTCCGTGGCATTGGCATCTGCGGCTTGCGCTGCAGCGTTGATGGCATTGACGAGATCATTCGGCGAGCCTTGAACTGCTGTGAAAAATTCCTGCATCGAGGAAACCGAGGAGACTGTGGTGAGGAGAAATTGAATGCGCTCCGGTGAGGATTGGGTCGTAGAGATCGAGTTGACGCGCACCTCTCCGGGCTGCGGCACACTCGCGTCGATGAGCATCGTGAAGCCACCGTTGACTTGGACTGCGCGGGTGCCATCGGAGTTTCCAAAAACGACACGACCCTCTGCGACATCCAACGATCCTCGGAATTGGGTGCCGCCAGTGCCTGGAACGGGAGTGATGGTGAGGCGCCAGATCGTGCCTCGGATGCCGGCGACTCCGATGGGGGTGATGATCTCCATGCGGGATCCTTCTGCGAGTTTCTTCGACTGCCCGATGATGGTGCCATAGGCGAGGTTGAATCGGGAAATCGAGCTGGTGGGTTCTTTGGAGAGCTCGTTCCACGCGTCCCTGCTTGCGTCCATAGTGTTCAAGACGGCTTCGTCTGCACCGAATTCTTCAAGTTGCACGGGAGTGATGACTGCTCCATTGGAGAAGACCATCTCGTAGGCGGCTTGGGAGAATTCTCCGATGGTAAATTGGGTGTTTTCCTGGATTTGAAAAATGGCACCATTTGACAGGGCGAGATCCACTTCTCCCTTCGGGCCGGTGATGATGGTTGAGCCGACGGGGATGCGTTCGCCCTTCTGAATGGCACGGCCGCGAGCGCCTTCTGTCTCGTAAAGCTCAGCCTTGCCCGAGACCCTCACAATCACAGTGACTCCCGACTTTTCCCCTGAGTTCGAGCCCTCCTCGACGTGGTCGGGATCACGCGACTGGGCAAAGGCCGGTATCGTGAAGAGAACGCAAACGGCAAAAAGAATTTGAGTAAGACGGGGCAGGGAGGTTTGAGGAACTCTCATAGGTGTTTGGCGGGCTGTTCGGAAGATGGCTTCGGATTGCGGGGTTCGCAATAAAAAATCCTGACCTGGCTGACGATGCCGGTATCCAATTGGTTGTTTGTGGGGGTGGCAGGGTGTTTTATCCTGCACATCCGCCGTGTCCGCACCCACAGGTCGGCTCAAATTCCTCAACGTCTTCGATCTTGATGGTCTCGAGTCCGATTTGCTGGAGGGCGAGTTGCTCGCGGGCTTGTTGGAGAAGCCCGAGAGCGAGCGGGTCGGGTTGGTGTTTCGTGCGAAGCTGGATTTCGACGGGCTTGTCGGCAAAGTGCGGGAAAGATTCCGCCATTTCCCCATCGAGGATAAAGGAGGCGTAGGCGTTGAGTTTTTCTTGGAGTTGCAGGATGTGATCCTCAGCACCGTTCCAAGGTCGTGTCTCATACATGGCAAGAATGAGGGTGTCGCGGCGCTTGTCATGGGCGAAGGCATCGAGCACGGCGGGGTGGGCGAGGCCCATCGGACGGACCGTTGAAGGGTTCGGGGTTTCTGTTTTCAAGACCGGGATTTCAAACTTCGAGTTTGGAGGGTTGGGTTTTTCAGGGTGCTTTCTGGAACCACTGGTAGAGCATGAAATAAACCAGAACGCCTGTGACGGAGACGTAGAGCCAGAGAGGGAATGTCCATCGCGCCCAAGCGCGGTGCTGCACGAAGCGACCTCTGACGGCGTGGGTAATTGTGATCAGAATGAGTGGCACGATGACAATGGCCAAAAGAATATGCGAGACGAGCATGCCGTAATAAGACGTGCGCCAGAGGCCATCGCCGCCGAACGGGGTGTGGACGCCTTGGACAAGAATTTTGTGAAGGACGTAGGTGACGAGAAACACACACGAGACGAGGAACGCCCCGGCCATGCAGTTGCGATGCGCTATTTTTCGCTCCGACCTGATGAAGAGGAATCCCGCAAGGAGAAGCATGGTGGCGGTGCCGTTGAGGACCGCATTGAGCGCGGGCAGGTCGGAAACGCTCATGGAGCCATCTTCTGGCGGTCAAGTCTGCGGCAGGTGTCGGCGATGTAGTAGGCGAGGCCGGTAATGATGAGAAGCACGACGGAGAGCATGCCGACGACTCCCCAAGACAGGGCGATTCCTGCAGTGATTGTCTGAGGTTCTTCGTTGCCGCTGAGACCTGTTTCCCGGCAACCGACACAGGCGATCGCGGAGGGGGCGTGCGTGAGGAAAAGACCTGTGAGAATGGCGAGTGAGGTTTTCATTTTTTACTCGGTGGATTTTCGCGCAGAAGTTCGCCGATGTCCACCATGAGCTTTTGCACGGCCTCGGGATCGAGTCCGTCGTGGTAGCCCCTCAACCACCCGTTGGCATCCACGATAACGAATCGTGTGGAGTGGGCCGGGGTGCCGTCGGGCTCTTTGGCTATGGGTTGGAGGAGGCCTTTGACGACGATGCTTTGAATATCCTCCGGCGTGCCTGTGAGGAATTTCCAATTCGCCGGATCGGCTCCCAGAGAGGCTCCGTAAGTGGCCAGAACGGCGGGGGTGTCGTGCACTGGATCAACCGTGAAGCTGATGAGTTCCACGTCTCCACGGGCCTTCTTGAGTTTGGTGTTGAGTTCGCTCATGCGCTGGCTCGAGAGCGGGCAGGGCCCCTTGCAACGGGTGAATATAAAATTGGCCACCCATATTTTGCCTTTGAGGTCCTCTCGGGTCACGGGGCGCCCAGTCTGGTCGGCAAGCCGGAAATCCGGAACCTCTCCGATCTTTTCCAGATCGCCTCCAGTTGCGGGCGGGGCGGTGTTTTTGAGGTTCGTGTAGGCGAGGGCGATGAGTGCCCCGGTAACGAGAAAGGCCGCCACCCAAAGGATGCGCGGAATTCCCCGCCGCGCCGAAGTGTCAGACATAATAAAGCAACGTGAGGACGAAGAGCCAGACAACGTCCACGAAGTGCCAGTAAAGCGCGACATTCGCCAAACCTGGGTGATGCGCCGGCGTGAAGCATTTGGTGAGAGCCTGACGCAGGAAGCACCAGATGATGAGCAGAACACCAATGGCCACGTGCAGACCGTGGAATCCAGTAATCAGAAAAAAGCTGGAACCGTAAACGCCGCCCGTGTTGAACCAGAGGCCCTCATGGTGGAGGTGCATCCACTCGTAGCACTGGATTCCGACAAAGAGGCTGCCCAGCAGGATCGTAATGAAAAGCCAGAAGAGCCCGGATTTCCCTTTGTTCACGCCCACTTCCGCGATGTGAAATGTGAAGCTGCTTGCAATCAGAAAAATGGTGTTGACCGATGTAAGGAAGACCGGCAAGGCGGCGATACCCTCCTGCGGGGGCCATGCGTGGTTGGGTTGCCAGGGGAAGCCGTTTTCGGCCCAGCGGAGCACGAAGTAACCGCCGAGCAAGCCGGCAAAGAGCATGCCTTCCGAGATCAGGAACATGATCATGCCGAACTTTGCGACGGCGGGAGGGGCTCCATGGTGTTCGTTCGAATCGTGGGTGAGGACGGCTGTGGACATGCGTGGTTGGTTTGTTTTTGGAAACTCTAGAGTGTGGTTGCTGGACCGCGAAGGTTCATCAATATCAAAACGAGTGCGGCGAGTGAAATAGCAAAAACCCAGAGAAAGAGCATGAGCATCGCATTGCGGGATGGACCATTTTTTTTCATCGATGAGTGGCCACAAGAAGACCAAGGAGCAGGGGGAGATAAAGGATGGAAGCGAAAAAGAGGTTCCGGGCGGTCGTGCGGTCGCGTTGCAGGAGGAAGCGAAATGCAAACACCGAGAAGGCCGCGCCCAAGGCCAATGCGCCAAAGAAATACAGCGGGGAGTTGAAGCCCATCACTCCAGGCATGAGGGTGGTGAGCAGGAGGCAGAGCGAGTAAAGGAAAGCTTGGCGCGCTGTCATGAGGCCCTCGGGATCGTTTGCCGTTAGCATGATGAAGCCTCCACTGGCATAGTCCTCGCGATACATCCATGCGATGGCCAGAAAGTGGGGCATCTGCCAGAACCAGAGGATTGCAAAAAGGAGCCCTCCTTCGAGGTTGTATTGGCCGCGTGCGGCAACCCAGCCGATGAGGGGCGGCAAGGCACCAGGCACCGCGCCGACAAGCGTGTTCAGCGAACTGATTCGCTTCATCGGAGTGTAGACAAGGATGTAGATGGCGATCGTCGCGAAGGCCAAAAATGCCGCTCCCGTATTTGTGAAAAGTGCCAGGACGACGACGCCTGTCACCGAGAAAAATAGGCCGAAGAGCAGGGCGTCCCTTGGCTGCATCCGTTGAGCCGGGAGGGGGCGCGCTCGGGTGCGCTTCATTAGAGCATCGATATCGCGTTCCCACCACTGGTTGAGGGCGGCCGCTCCACCCGCGCAGAGAGCTGTGCCGAGCAGGCTTGATGCAAGCAGCACCCAGTCCATGGGGCCGCGCCATCCGAGCAGGAAGCCCACCAGAGTGGTGATGAGAACGAGAAAAGACAATCGCGCCTTCACCAGTTCCAGCACGTCGTCGAGGAGTCCCGATTTGCGACCCTCTGCAAGAGCGGCAGCGGTCTTCATACGGTGTGTGTCAAACGAACAGTCCGCGGGCGGTCGGGAACAATGAAGCGCGCGACTTGCCCGCCCCGGTAAAGCCGGAAGCTAAAGACCACGCCGAAAAGAAGTGACAATGCTCCCAGAGCCATATGCATGGTGGCGACATCGGCGGCTTTGTCGGACCAGATCGTCCAGGCTCCAAGCACGATCTGTGCGGTGATCATGGCCAACCAAACGATGCTCCAGCCTGTTGCGGAAGCGGCAACGGGATTTGTGAACGACCGCCAGGCCACGGCGGCGACAGCCAGAAAAATCAGAATCGCAACGGCACGGTGGAGCATTTGAATCCAGATTTGGACGGCGTTGGTGGGCATCCGATCATCGGCCACCCGCTTGGCATTGATAGAGGTGAGCGCAGTCGCCGACGTGTCGGGCAGGACTTTCCCATAGGCCAGCGGAAAATCCGGGATCGACAGGCCCGCATGTTCATGGCGCATGGTGGCTCCAAGCCCGAGTTGCAAAAAAACAAGAACGGTCGCCGCTACCGCTGTTTTTTTCAGCCAAGGGTCGGGCAGGAAAATATCCCAGCCATTGCGAAGGAACCCGCCGCTTGTTGCGATCGTAATTATACCCAGCAGACAGAGGAACGACTGGGCTAACATCGCATGGAAGATTCCAATCTCATCCTTGAACAGGGAGACCCGCAGGCCCCCGAGCAGGCCTTGAATGCACACCGTGACAAACGCGATGGCTCCCAGATTTTTCACCCACCGGCGTGGCTCCACGGCTAGCAACCACGCAGCAAGGATCATCGTCATGAGCCCGACTCCCGATGCGATGAGCCTGTGCGCGTGCTCGTAGAAAATCCCGCCTACCCAGCCCGAGACGGGAAACAGAAACATGTTGTAACCATAGGTCGTTGGCCAGTCGGGCACCGACATTCCAACGCCCTTTGAAGTCACAATGCCGCCGCTGCAGAGTAAGAAAAACGTGGCCCCCAGCGTGGCGACCGCCCATGCGTGGACTCCGCGGCTGCCCCGACCTGCACTTTTTTGTGACTTCTCCATCCCTCTAGCCGCTTAGTGCGACTCCAAGCGGGCGCTCTCTGGCGCGGGTTCGTCTTGCGGGAGGTAGTCCTTCTCGATCCCGGGCACGCTGTATTCGTAGGGGCCGTGGTAAACAACCGGCGTCTTCGGGAAGTTCCCGTGGCCGGGAGGGGAGGCAACCGACCACTCCAGCGTGTTTGCATGCCAAGGATTGTTGGGCGCTTTCCGGCCGTTGCGAAGACTGCTGATGACGTTCCAGAGGAAAACAAAGGTCGAAAACCCGAGACCAATCGCTCCGATCGTGCAGAGCACGTTGAGGGGCTGCAGCTGGCGCAGGTGCTCGTAGACCGTGGGGTCCGCGATGCGGCGCATCATCCCGCCAAGTCCCAGATTATGCATCGGGAAGAAAGTCAGATTGAAGAAAATCAAGGTCAGGAAGAAGTGCCACTTGCCCAGCGTCTCGCCAAGCATCCTGCCGAACATTTTCGGGAACCAGAAATAGAGCGCGCCGTAGATGGCGAAAATGCTACCTCCGAAGAGCACGTAGTGGAAATGCGCCACGATGAAATACGTGTGGTGCACAAATAAATCCACCGGCGTTGAGGCCATGAATATGCCGCTCAGGCCCCCAATCACAAACATCGAGACGAATGCCAAGGCGAAACACATTGCCGTCGTAAACTCGATGGAGCCCCGCCAGACCGTTCCCATCCAGTTGAAGGTCTTGATCGCGGAGGGCACGGCAATAACCATGGTCGACACGGAGAAAGCCGCACTCAGAGTGAGATTCATTCCGCTGACGAACATGTGGTGTCCCCAAACGACGAAGCCTAGAAACCCGATGGCGATCATCGCATAGACCATCGCCTTGTATCCAAAGATCGGCTTGCGGGAAAAGACCGCTAGAATTTCCGAAGACATACCCATCGCCGGCAGGATCATGATGTAGACCTCTGGGTGCCCGAAGAACCAGAACAGGTGCTGCCAGAGCAACGGTTGACCGCCACCTGCGGGCGAGAAGAAGCTCGTTCCAAAGTTCAAATCGGCAAAGAGCATTGCCGCTGCGGCCGAGAGGACAGGCACTGCAAGGATCAGAAGAATCGCGGTGATGAAAAGCGACCATACCGGGAGCGGCATGCGGAACATCGTCATGCCGGGAGCCCTCATGTTTACGATGGTCGTGATGTAGTTTGTCGCTCCGGCGATGGAGGAGAGGCCGTTGATGAAAATGGCGATTCCCCAGAGGCTCTGGCCGATCGGAGTGCCGTTGTAGGCGGCCACAGAGCTGAGCGGAGCGTAGGCCGTCCAGCCGGTGCCGGGTGCTCCTCCTGGAACGAAGAATGCGGCAATGAGGATGGCGCCGGAGAGAACGTAAAGCCAGTAGCTGAGTTCGTTCAATAGCGGGAAAGCCATGTCTCCCGCGCCGATTTGAAGAGGGATGAGGTAGTTTCCAAATGCTCCGATGAGTAGCGGCATAACGACAAAAAAGACCATCACTGTCGCATGCATTGTCACGAGCATGTTGTAGCCACCAGGTATGATCGAGCCGTCCACGGCCACCGTGGTCGGCAGCAATTGTCCGATGAGGGGAACCTCAGCTCCAGGGAAGCCGAGCTGCCAGCGCACCCCCAGAGCGAGCGCGCCTCCGATGAATAAAAAAGCGAGAGCCGTCCAAAGATATTGAAGGCCGATCATTTTGTGATCGTAGGTCCAGAGGTATTTCCGGACAAAGCCGACATCCTCGTGGTGGGCGTCATGTCCGTGGGTTTCCGTGGCAGGTGCGTCGGCGGTGATGGCTGTCATTTTGGCAAGGATTTTCAGAATGGAGTTACGAATTAGAAAACAAAACGAGCACACTGAACATGAATTTTTTTTCAAGTGCCCGTTAAAACTTGCTTCTTAACGGGCAGACATTGCCTCGGCAAGCGAAGAGCTTTTTGCTTTTTTACGGAACGCGGCCCTGGGTCGGCCTCAATGCCTGGCGCCCGCGCGCCCAGTCTTGATGTAGCGCTCCAAGTGGCAATCAAAGCCGCCAAAATCGACGACCTGCGAGGATTGCAGCCTGAGACTCGCATCCGGGCTTTTCACCTGTCGGGGATTCGCGAAAACCAAGCATCCCCCATCGCGGAGAAGCGAGGATGCGACATGGAAGAGGTCCGCCACAAGCCCGGCGAGATTCTCGATCGGAACACGGCGGCCCATGGGAGGATTGGTGATGATCTGTGTGAGCGTGCCAGGCCTTATGCCTTCCCTTGCCGCAAAATCCCGAAAGTCGCCGCAGACGATTTTGAATGGGGCCTCAACACATGCCGCCTCAAGGTTCCGAAGCGCAACGTCCGCCGCCGCGCGGCTCAGGTCGCTGCCGTAAATGCGCCGCACTCCTCCCAAGCCCGCTCGCTCGATCAGTTCCAATCCCGATCCGCAAAAGGGATCCCAAATCACATCCTCCCCGCTGCTGCCCGCAAGCCGTGCCATGCACGCCGCCAGTGGCGGATGCGATGCCGCAGGGACATCATCCACACGGTAGGAAAATCTCGGGTCCGGCGAAAGGCGGGGTCGCAACTCGACGAAGCTTCGGAAGCCCGCAGGATGAATATCGACAGCCCACGGCGCGTTGCGGGCATCGTTGAGAATCTCCGGAGCCATCGCGAAGACGAGATCTGAGATCTCCCGCACCGCACCGCGCTGGTGGCCTTTGGAGATGAAATCCAGCCGATACCGGATCGCCCCGTGTGTCAGTGCCCTCAGGAGCTGATGCGAGCGCGGGGAGGCGATCGTTTCCGCCAAGTTCCTCAAAAAATCTCTGCCGGGGGATTCGACAACAGTTCCCAGCACGATGCCCAGTGTGCCGAAACACCGCAGCGCATACAAATCCTCAAGCGTGAACGGGGCGATCGGAGCAAGAGCCACAAGGCCGGGGCGGACATCCTGTATTCGGAACCTCTTCCGAGTCCGGGCGGTTTGCTCCACCTCCTCCTTGACAAAAAGCTCCAAGCCCCGGCGCCCCCTGAGATGAATGCGTCGTCCCTCGCTATCCATCACCGGTTGGTCCAGTCGTATCGCACCGGGTGCCAACCCTCGCGCCACGCTGGCTCGCACTTTCCGGGCGGTTTGCGGCGGAAGCTTGTCGATTGATTGCAGGGTGGCCTCGCCGCCGATCTTATCAAGTGTTCGGCCGAGGAATTTCCTTTCGCGCTCGAGAGTCGTCCTGTCCAAGAGATCCAGGAGGTCGGCTTCCTCGCTGCGTCCGGCGCCGATTTTCGGCAGGGCCGCCATGGCGTAGCGCCGGATTTTTTCCGCAGGATCTTGCAGCAGCGAGCGCAGCCATCCAATAACTTCATTTTTTTGCGAAGGGTCGCCGGACTCGGTGAAAACCACCCCGACCGCACGAACCAACGCCACATTCCTCAACCGCACGGTGGCGTCCGCTTGGTTGAAACGCGGCACTTCCTCGTTCCACAGAAGCCCCCACTCAACGTGACGAAGTTTTTGATACAGTTCTTTAGTCGGACTTTTTTCTTTGCGTTCCATGCTTGTGGTTCTCTGGCGGGGCATGATGGCTGCGAAACGCACGCTCGGCGAGAGTTAGCAACCATCGCTCGGATTCCCAAAAAAAAGTGTGCCCCCCTTGAAATCCCTTCGAGGTTGGGTAAATTCGCCGCGCATGAAAAATGTTCTGGTTGTCCCGTTGATTTGTCTTTCGGCAGCCACCTCCATGGCTGTGGATCCCGCAACTTCTCCCGCCGCACCGTCCCCGTTGCGTCAACTCAGCGACTCGTTCGCGGGGGTCTTTGAAAAAGCCGCCCCCTCGGTGGTGGTCATCGAGTCGCGCACGGCCCAAGGCAATGCCGTGTCGGGCCTGCCCGGCGGATTGGAATTTTTCTTCCGCGGGCCAAATGGCGCGCCCTACCGCGCGGTTCCCGCCCCCGATGCCAACGAAGCCGATGCCCCGCCCAATGTGGGCTCCGGATTTATCCTCTCCGCAGAGGGCCATATCCTCACCAACAACCACGTCATCGCCGATGCCACAAACATCAAGGTCAGGCTGCAGGACGGTCGGCGTTTTGACGCCGAGATCATCGGCGCCGATGATCGCAGCGATGTGGCGGTTCTCAAGATCGATGCCACAGCCCTCGTCGCCGCCGACTTGGGGGATAGCGACGCTGTCAAAGTCGGCGAACTGGCTTTCGCCATCGGCACCCCGATGGAGCTTCCCTACACATTCACATTCGGCGTCGTGAGTGCCAAGGGACGCAATCTCGGCCTCGGAGGGCACTACGACGAGTTCATCCAGACCGATACCTCGATCAACCCCGGCAACAGCGGCGGACCGCTCTGCGATATCGATGGACGGGTCGTTGGCATCAACACCCTCATCAGCGGCATCAATCGGGGCGTTGGCTTCGCGATTCCTATCAACACAGCCAAAGGCATCGCCGACCAACTCATCTCGACCGGTCGCGTCCGCCGACCCTGGCTCGGCATTTCCATCGCAAGCCTCGAGGAGTCCAGCCAACTCCGTCAGCTTTTCCCAGGTGTGGATACCGGTGTCGTGGTCCGTGGCGTCGAACCGGGAGCGCCCGCTCAACGCAGTGAGTTGATACCCGGCGATGTCATCACCAAGGTCGATGGGAAGGCCGTCGCCCTCGCCTCCGACCTCCAGCGTGAAATTCTTGGAAAAAAAATCGGCCAATCCGTCGAACTCGAAGTCTGGCGCAAGGGGCGGACCCTGCGTCTCAATGTCCTTGCCGGTGAGCACCCGGACAAGTTTGTCCGCGCCTCTGTTCGCGCCCCGCGCTCCGGCCCGGATGCCAACAAGCCCCTCCCGGTCCCCTCCTCGCCGGGTGTCGTCGTTGAGGACGCCACGCCCGAGGTTCTCACGCGAATGAGAATCCAACGCAGGGAATCGGGCGGAGTCATTGTCACAGCGGTCGAACCCTTCAGCGCGGCGGCGGCGGCCGGTCTCGAGCCGGGCGATGTCATCACCGAGGCTGGCGGAAAACGCATCCTCGGGAAAAAGGATTTCGACGACGCCCTGCGCGACATGAGCGAGCAACGCGGCATCCTCCTCCTCCTCGAGCGGGCAGCGCAAAAAACATTCGCCATCCTCAAGCCCTGATCCCGCGGCGCGGGCCAGAAAAAACTTCCTTCCGCTGCCGCCGCGTGCAGTCTTTGCAAAACGTCTGCCTGGCGTGCCAGGCCCGCGCGATTCCATCTCAATCGGACACTCAAAATCCCAACTCACTCTATGCCCACAAAAACTCCACTCCAACTCGGCATGATCGGCCTCGGTCGCATGGGTGCCAACATGGTCCTCCGCCTCCTTCGAGACGGCCACCGCTGCACCGTCTTTGATCGCTCCCTGCCCGCCGTGGACGCCCTCGTCAAGGAGGGCGCCACCGGTGCCACCTCCCTCGCCGACCTCGTTTCCAAGCTCGACGCCCCGCGCGCCCTCTGGCTCATGGTTCCAGCCGCTGCAGTCGACAGCACCCTCGCCGAACTCCTCCCCCTCCTCGAAAAAGGCGACACTGTCATTGATGGCGGGAATTCCTACTACGTCGACGACATCCGCCGCGCCAAACACCTCGCCCCGCAAGGCATCCATTACGTTGACGTCGGCACGAGCGGCGGCGTCTGGGGGCTCGAGCGCGGCTACTGCATGATGATCGGAGGCGAGGGGGAAATCGTCAAACGTCTCGACCCAATCTTCGCCACCCTCGCCCCGGGCATCGGTGACATACCCCGCACCGAAGGCCGCCAGCCCAACGTCGGCACTGCCGAGCAAGGCTACCTCCACTGCGGACCCAACGGCGCCGGACACTTCGTCAAGATGGTCCACAACGGCATCGAATACGGCATCATGGCCGCCTACGCCGAGGGAATGAACGTTCTCAATAACGCCAACATCGGCAATGCCACCCAAACCATCGACGCCGAGACCACCCCGCTCCGCGATCCCGAGCACTACCAGTTCGACCTCGACCTCGCCGAAATTTCCGAAGTCTGGCGCCGGGGAAGCGTCATTTCCAGTTGGCTCCTCGACCTCACCGCCAACTCCCTCGTCAAAGATCCCACTCTGCGAGACTTCGCCGGTCGCGTGAGCGACTCCGGCGAAGGCCGATGGACGATCAAGGCCGCCATCGACGAGGGCGTTCCCGTCCCCGTTCTCACCACCGCCCTCTACGAGCGCTTCAGCTCCCGGGGCGACGCCGACTTCCAAGACAAGCTCCTCTCCGCAATGCGCTATCAGTTCGGCGGACACCTCGAAAAAAAATAGAAACCCGCCAAACTCCACAGGATACCCGAGAGCCCGCACCTGCCCCGGGCCCAACCCTCGCGCTCAAAAAAATCACCCAATGAACATCACCCAATCACCCGCTTGGCAATCCCTCGAGTCCCAACGCGAAGCCCTCCCGCACCTCCGCGACCTCTTCGCCGCCGATCCCGACCGTGCCTCGAAATTCCAAATCGAAGCCGCCGGCCTCTTCTTCGACTACTCGAAAAACCTCATCACCAGCGAGACCCTCGCCGACCTCGTCTCCCTCGCCAAAGCCGCCGGACTCCGAGACCACATCGACGCCATGTTCCGTGGCGACAAAATCAACATCACCGAGAACCGCGCCGTTCTTCACACCGCCCTCCGCGCCCCCCGCACCGCCTCGATCCCAGTCGATGGACTCGATGTCGTGCCCGATGTCCACGCCGTCCTCGACAAAATGGCCTCGTTCGCCACCCGCATCCGTAACCGCGAATGGAAGGGCCACACGGGCAAATCGATCAAAAATATCGTCAACATCGGCATTGGAGGCTCCGACCTCGGCCCAGTCATGGCCTACGAGGCCCTTCGCCACTACACCGACCGTTCCCTCGCCTTCCGCTTCGTCTCCAACGTGGACGGCACCGACTTCCACGAGGCCACCCACGACCTCGACCCCGCCGAGACCCTTTTCATCATCTCCTCCAAAACCTTCACCACCCTCGAGACCATGACCAATGCCGCCACCGCGCGCCAGTGGTCCCTCGCGGGCCTTGGAGGCGACCAGACCGCCGTCGCCAAACACTTCGTCGCCGTCTCCACCAATGCCGAAAAAGTCGCCGCCTTCGGCATCGACACCGCCAACATGTTTGGCTTCTGGGACTGGGTCGGTGGACGCTATTCGATGGACTCCGCCATCGGTCTCAGCAACATGATCGCCCTCGGGCCAGACCACTTCCGCGACATGCTTGCCGGTTTCCACGAGATGGATGAGCATTTCCGCACCGCCCCCTTCGAGCACAACATTCCCGTTCTCCACGGTCTCCTCGCCGTCTGGTATAATGATTTTTTCGGAGCCCAGACCGTCGCCGTCCTCCCCTACGAGCAATACCTCAAACGCTTCCCCGCCTACCTCCAGCAACTCACCATGGAAAGCAACGGCAAGCATGTGAAGCTCGACGGCACTCCCGTCGATACCGACACCGGTCCGATCTACTGGGGCGAGCCCGGCACTAATGGCCAGCACAGCTTTTACCAACTCATCCACCAAGGCACCCGGCTCATCCCCTGCGACTTCATCGCTTTCGCGCAATCCCTCAACCCCGTTGGCCGCCACCAGGATCTGCTCATGTCCAATGTCTTTGCGCAGACCGAAGCCCTCGCCTTCGGCAAAACGCTCGAGCAAGTGGAGGCCGAAGGCACCCCCGCCGCCATCGCGCCTCACCGCGTCTTCGAAGGCAACCGCCCCTCCAACGTGATCATGGGCGACAAACTCACCCCCGCCGCCCTCGGCCGCCTCGTCTCCCTCTACGAGATGAGCGTCTTCACCCAAGGCGTGATCTGGAACATCAACCCCTTCGACCAATGGGGCGTGGAACTCGGAAAAGCCCTCGCCCAAAAAATCATCCCCGAACTCGAGTCCCCCGCCGAGCCCGATTTGAAACACGACAGCAGCACGAACTCCCTCATCCGCCGCTACCGCAAACTCAAATCCCGCTAACCCGCAACGAGCGCTCACGCCCCTCCCGGGGCCGCACGACAATCTCTCCGCTCCCATGAATCCCATCGACGCCGGGTTTTCCAAAATGGGCCTCGCCACAAGCGGACGTCACGTCCTCCTCTGCGTGGGCCCGGACTGCTGCGCCGCATCCGCAGGGCTTGAGACCTGGGAGACGCTCAAACAACGCATCGCCGCGGCGGGTATTCCCGTGCTGAGAACCAAGGCCGCCTGCCTGCGCATCTGCTCCAATGGGCCATGGATGCTGATCTATCCGGACGGCGTTTGGTATGGGGCCGTGACTCCCGAAAAATGCGAACGCATCATCGCCGAGCACCTCATCGGCAACACCCCCGTCACCGAGTGGATCGCCCGCGAACATCCGCTCACCCGGCCCGACTCGCCCGTGTGATACCAAAGCCGGAGGGCTTTTGGACCCCTGCTGGGTAACCGTTTTTAGTCGGCCGTGACGTCGAGAAAGGCGCGGGCCTCGGGCGAGTCCCGGGCGATGCCGGCGGCGATATTGCGGACCTTGAGACGGTTGCCGATTTTCCGTTCGTCCTTGGTGATGGCGAGGAGGTGGTCGCAGAGGTCGAAGGCGTAGGGGATGTTGCCGGTGGACATGCTGAAGACGCCTTGGAGACCGAAGGCCTTGAGGGCCTGGATGCAGTCGCGGATTCGTTCGCCGGAGAGCTTTGAGAAAGCTTCGTCGATGGGGACGAGGGCGAGGGAGGGGCTGCGGCCCCGGACGTCATGCCTTTTGTAGGCGCGAAGGTAGCTGGCGAGGATCGCTATGAAGTAGGGGCTCTGGTTTTCGCCACCGCTGAACTTTCCCGAGTGGCGGTCGACGCTGGACGGGCGGGCCTCGGGGTCGCGGAGGTCGCGGACTTCCATGTCGTATTCAAAGTAGCAGCGGTAATCGAGCAGGCGTGCGGCTTCGCGGGAGTCGGCCTGCTCGGTGAGGAGGGTGAGGAAATGGTTGAGCGTGTCCTGCAGGGAGGCTTCGAGCGAGTCGGTGAAGAGGTCGTCCCCACTGCCTCCATGGGCCACGTCGAGGAGGCGGTGCTGGGCGTCGAAATCCGGATTCTTGCGGGCCGTGATGCGGTAGCGGTTGTCGCCGATCGGGTGGGGCTGCAGGAGGGAGTTGAGGAGGTCGATCGTGCGCTCGATCTCGCGGAGCTTGGCGTGGAGGCGGGAGAGGATGTTTTCGCGGAAGAAACGTTCCCAGTTGCCGCGCTCGGTCGCCGCCTTGTCGCGGTAGGCGGGGATTTCCGCATTCTCGATTTTTTCGAGGAGCCTCGTGTGTGGGGTGTTGTCGCGGGGTTCGACGGGAAGTTCCTCGAAGCGGGGATGGCGCTGCGCGAGGAGGATGCGGGCGGCATGGCATTCGGCCCACGCCTTCTCCGACGCGCCTTCGAGTCGGATGGCATCCTTCTCGAACTCCCGCGCGGCGACGGCGGGTTGCGGGAAGGCGAAGAGCTTGGAGGTTCGCAGGGTGGCGAGCCGTTCGACTTGGGGCGAGTGGTCGGTCGCGAAGCGAATCTTGTCGAAGGCGGACTGCTTCGCGGCAACGGTCTCTCGGGCCTCGTCGAGACGGGCTTCCCGGTGGACGATTTCGCGATGCGTGTTGTTTGCGAGGAGTTCGTCGCGGCGGTTGCGTGTGGTGGCGAGTTGGTGCTCGGTGTCGGAGAGTTCGGCTTCGACGGATTCAAATTTCTCACGGTCGATGCCTGCGAGTTCGCGCCGGTTCGTCGCGAACCTGGCTTCGAGTTCGGGAAGCTGCGCGGTCTCCGCGAGGTCGCGATGGATGTCAGGTGTCACCTCGAATTCGCTCTGGGATCGCGCGGTGATGGCATCCACGGCCTCCCGGAGGGGGAGGAGCCGGTGCTCGCGCTGGCCAAGCACAGTGAGGCTTTGCTTTTTCCACTCGATCTGCTGGCGCAGCCCGCGCTCGCCCACAAGAGGCATGTTGTCGTAGTGCCGTGTGCGGTCCAGAAAGGGACCCCGGCGCAGGAATCCATCGCGGAGAATGGCATTGGGCGCAGCACTGGTCGCGAGTTCAGCGGCGGAGTCGAGGCACTGAAGGTCGCCAAAGAGGTGGTGGACCATCGCGGCGGCGACGGGGTGGAAGGTCTCGATCTTCTCGGCAAGCGAGCCGGGGAGGGGCTTGCGGTCGAGCGCCGCGGCGCGGTCCGGGTCGATCAGCGACTCGCGTGGACCGCTGGCGGAGGCTGTGGGCTTGAGGGAGTGGAAAATCCGGAGGGCTTCGGCGAATTGAGACCTCTCGACAACGATGGCCAGCTTGCGGGTAAAGGCGACTTCAATGGCGGGTCGCCAGTCCTCGCACTCCGGGCGCACTTCGCAGAGGGCGCGGAGATGGGCTGCGGGCGGGTTCGGGCCGGTTTGCAGGAGGGACGTGTTGAGCGCGTCGAGGAGTTGTGTCGCAAACGGGAGGCGTCCGCCCTGCAGATTGGCGAGGTCATCCCGCTCGCGCCCGAGCTTGTGACGAATATCCCGGAGTTCATCCAGGGCGGGGCGGGCGGCGGCTTGGAGTTCCGCAAGGAGGCTGCGGGCCGCTTCCTGGAGTTTTGGCAGGGTGGTGGCGGCATCGTTGGAGCCGGCCGACGCGGCGGTGGCGAGGGCCTTGTTGAAGGCGTCGAGGGCTTTCGGCTCCCACTTGAGAGGGACGGCTTCGAGCAGGTCGCGCCAGCGGGCGGCGTTGCGGAGGCGCAGGGCGAGGGCTTCGCCAAGCGAGCGTCCGCGCTGGCGGAGGGACTCGATCTTCGCGGAGAGAATTTTATTTTCGTCGCGGACGCGGGAGTAAAGTTGGCCTTCGCCGCTGGCGTTCATCGCGCGCTCGAGGGCGGTGCGTTGGGCTTCGAGGCGGGCGGCGGCTTCAGTCAGGTCGCCAAGTTCCTTCTCGGCGGCCCGGGAGGCGGCGCGAAGGGTGTCAAGCTCGGCCTCGAGGCCCATGGCGTCCGTCCGGGCCGCTTCGGACTCGAGTTCGGCGTGGAGATAGCGGGAAAGTCCGGCGTCGAGCGCGGTGGATTCCATCGCCCGGTGGTAGTCCCGGACGGCCGTGAGGATTTCCTGCTGGTCGGCGAGGGCGGCGAGTTCTTTCTCGTAGCCGCGGTAGGCGCGGTAACTTGCCGTCACATCGCTGATGTCCAGCGACTCCGCGGGGAGAATAAAGTTGCGGCAGAACTCGTCGAAGCTCCGAAGGAAAGTGAACGACATGGCGCTGGGGAGGAGGCGGCCGAGCACGTCGGGGTCGAAGTTCAGGTGCCCGGGCGAGGCCATGTCGCGGCGGTAGCGCTCGATGCCTTCGGGATACGATTGACCGGCTTTTTCCCGCAGGAGGTTCTTGAAGCCAGTGTGGTCCAGCGGCACACGCTGGCCGTGGAGATCGCGTGGACACAGGTCGTCCATCTCAAGCCGGTCGGGGACCATGAACGGCTCGATGCGGCCTTTGTTCTCGGCGGCGCTGGTGAACTCGATGCGGAGGCCCCAGGTCTCGATCTTGTCGTGGTCGGGCCAAGTGAACTCAAGGGCGGTGAAAGTCACGGCGCTCTTGCGCATGTATTGTGCGACGCCGCCTTCTTCCTGCTTGATATCGCCAAGACAGTAGCCCTTCAAGTCGCGGCCCGAACGCTCGCCGGTGGCGGACTGGTTGAAGCGCGTCATGCGACGGTCGCCGACAAGGACGAGCTGGATCAAGTCCATGAGGATGGATTTTCCCGAGCCCGTGAGCCCGGCCAAGAGAAGGTTGCCGGTCACGGGAATGCAGTCCTGATAGCCATACCAATTGATGGCATGCAGGCGGGTGAGGCTAATCTTGCGGTTCGTCATCGGCGGCGGTGGTGTCATCCGGTGCTTCAGGGGGATTCGTGGCCGCAAGGTGGTGCGCGGCGTGGGCGTTCCACTCGGCGATGTCCTGAAAAGGGATGACGGATTTCAGGGTCGGGAGGATGGAGATCACGGTCAGCTCGAAATCGGGGGCTGGCTCGATGCGGACAAGGTTTTTTCTCTCGGCCAGGGCGAGGATCTCGCGAAGGCGGCCGCGGGCGAGAAGGTGGCGGCGGAGCGGCTTGAATTTTGTCTCTAGCGAGTCGTTGAGGGCGCGGACGGGAATACGGATCGGCGGGGACTCGGCCCGATCGCGCACAGCGGTGTCGTATTCATACCACAGCACAAGCAAGACAAGAGTGGCGTCCAGCTTCAGACGTAGCAGAAAATCGGAACCCTCAGGGACGGCGATGAGGAGCCGGTTCTCGTGCTCCCATCGGAGGTCGAGATGGAGGAGGGCTGCGGTCTCGCGGAGGAGGTCCTGATTTTGAAATGCCCAGTGGTAAATCTCGGACGAGCCGCCCTCGAGGCCAGGGATGGAGCCGTGCGCAAGCAGGGCGCGCAGGGCTTCCCCAAGGCGTGTGCGGTCGTGCTCGGTAAGCGGCAGTATGGACTCCCCCATCTTCTTGGCTCCGGAAAAAGCGTTAGCTGATTTTTTCGAGAAGGTAGTTCCTCAAGTCCGCGATCGCGATGCGTTCCTGCTGCATCGAGTCGCGGTGACGCAAGGTCACGGTGTCCTGCTTTTCCGGGCCGTTCTCGCCGATGGTGTCGAAGTCGATGGTGATACAGAACGGGGTTCCTGCCTCGTCTTGCCGACGGTAGCGCCGACCGATAGCACCCGCCTCGTCGTAGAAAACGTTCATCAGCGGACGAAGGGAGTGGGTAACCTCCTTGGCTTTCTCCACAAGCGGGGGCTTGTTTTTCAAAAGAGGAAAAATACCACATTTGATCGGGGCCATGCGGGGATGGAAACGCAGCACATTGCGGGTCTCGGAGTTTCCTTTGTCGTCGGTGACAGTCTCCTCGTCGAAGGCCTCGCAAATCAGTGCCAGGGCGGTGCGGTCGACTCCGGCGCTAGGTTCCACGACATGGGGCACGAACCGTTCCTTGGTGACCTCGTCGTAGTAATCAAGCGGCTTGCCGCTGTGCTCGATGTGCTTGCCAAGGTCGTAATCCGTGCGGTAGGCCACGCCCTCAAGTTCGCTGACTCCAAACGGAAATTCGTATTCGAGATCGTAGGTTTTTTTAGAATAAAAGGCGCGCTCGCCATCCGGAATGTCGTGGATCCGGATTTTCGACCGGGGGATTCCGATGTCCTCGTAAAAGCGCAGGCGCTGCTCGAGCCAGTAGTCGGTGAGCCGCATGCCATCCTCGGGGCGACAGAAATACTCGATTTCCATCTGCTCGAATTCACGGGAACGAAAAATGTAGTTTCGGGGGTTGATCTCGTTGCGGAACGCTTTTCCGATCTGCGCGATCCCGAAGGGAAGCTTCTGGCGGGTGGTGTCCAGCACGTTGCGGAAGTTCACAAACATGGCCTGTGCTGTCTCCGGGCGGAGGTAGACCAAGTTGTCCTCGCTCTCGAGTGGGCCGGCGTGGGATTTGAACATGAGGTTGAAATCACGGGCCTCGGTGAGGTCGGAGCTTCCGCAGTTCGGGCAATACTTTTTCCCGTCCCTCTCAGGCAACTGATCGGCACGGTTGCGGGATTTGCAGATCTTGCAGTCCACCATCGGGTCGCTGAAGGTTTCCTCGTGTCCGGACGCCTTCCAGACGGCACGATTCATGATGATCGAGCCGTCCATGCCCTCCATGTCGTCACGCTCGCGCACATTCCGCCTCCACCAGAAATCCTTCAGGTTCTTCTTCAACTCCACACCAAGGGGGCCGTAGTCCCAAAAGCCGTTGAGACCGCCATAAATTTCGGAGGATTGGAAAATAAACCCGCGCCTCTTGCAGAGACTCACAATTTTTTCCATTCGGGTGGATGAAGCGTCCTTTGACATGAGCGGGTCATCAAACCCGAGCAGGCATGAGGCGTCAACGCCACAATGTGCGCGCCGACCAATC
>Ga0247844_1004139_pt1 | contig 20064 bp, 19 predicted proteins | sample LaCtaG_FD_192421 | JGI IMG/M metagenome (GOLD analysis project Ga0247844, IMG submission 192421) | Freshwater microbial communities from meromictic Lake La Cruz, Castile-La Mancha, Spain - LaCruzMarch201714.5m_1 | ecosystem: Environmental > Aquatic > Freshwater > Lake | place: Spain: Castile-La... | reverse complement strand
ATCGTAGTAAAACCAATCGGTTGTTCTACTATTGACAGAGGCTACATAGAGACTTTCCCACATTTTTTTCATTAAAGAAGCAATGTGGTAATGGGTAGTGTCTGTCTGTGTAAGAATATATTCACAAACATTCTTATTGATAAGATCATTATACACCTGAAGATTGTCATCACGAGCCCATTTGTATAAGCTACGACGGCTGAGGCGAGGACCATCTCCATCCATCCGCATATTCATATGCCAATCGCGACGGAACTGTGGAACTTCGCGAGCTCGGTGTGATGCCCATTTGGATGGACATTTCTCTCGCGTGAAATCAATCCAAAGGTCAAACATTTCCTCCGTCTTTTCAATATTATGGAGACACCATCCAACTTTCATCCAAGAATCATGATCAGATGCTCGCTCTTCTGATAGACATATCATTACCATATCCCGAAGAAGATTTGAATCGCCTTCAGAGTGAGGAAGCATAGATGCCAGTGCATTTAAGAGAGGATCATTTACAGCTTCAATGCCTGCGGCTTTCTCTAGAATCGCTTCTCTAGGAGTCTCAAAGCGAGGAGCTGGAGGATTCAAAATAGTATGATACTCCTCTTTAATTTCTTCTTTGACTACATTGATATCATCTTCAACTCCATACCGAACGCTCATAAGCCCAAGGAGTTGTCTATTGGTATAATTGGTGATAGACTCGTCTTCCCAGTAATCTGACTCAGGAGCATAGACCATCACGTTTGTGAGTTTATACGCAGGAATGGCGGGTTTGGAGGCGCCGTAGAACATCCAGCCCTGTTTCCGTCCCATAGAAGGGTCAAACACATCCTCGTCCTTGTTCTGATAGCCAGTGTGTCCGAAAATCTCACGGATGATATTCTGAGAAAGCAAGTATTTGCGGAGGACGTTCCACTTCTCATTGGAGAGAGGCGCATCAGGACAGAGAATGTGGATGCCATCTTTAATCTTGTCTTTGTCAGCATAAGGCTGGGGTCTTAGAGTGACAAAGAATCGCATCGTGTCATAAACACTGATATCAAAGAAGTGCTGATAGGCCTGTGAGATACGAACACAGAAGTCCCGGATATTCTCTTCCGTAAACCGCCGCTCCAGCGCATGAGTCTTTGGATAGTGAAAATCCAAGTCTATCAGAAGAGGTTTCGCTTCATTCAGACGTGGCTGCTCCACAAACCCCAGAGGACGGTGTTGTTTCACAAAGAGATAATCATTCATCAAGTCAAGAAATTGAGGATAATCTTTGTCTAGGATGTGCCAACGACCTTTGAGCTCTCCCATGCCTGTAATTGTAGCATCCTTGCCATTCGCACATGGATGCTGCTCAAGAAAATGCCAGAGAGGGTGGCTATGAAAGATTTGAAGAGTAGACATAGTGTTAGTTGCCATCCCCTATACTCAAGGTGGGGGTCAATTTTTGGGGGGGACCCCGCGGTATAATATTTAAAGACGAGCAGCAAGAAGCACAGAGGAACAACTTCGTGATGGATTTTATATCTGCGCCGCAAGCTACCCGACGGCTTTTAAAAGATATTCATAATGCGCAACAAGATATCATAAAACAGCAGGGAATTTGGTATTGTATGAACGAATCCGACATGACAAAAGGGTTTGCTCTTTTAAAAGGGCCCGAAGACACTCCTTATGATGGATGTCTGCTCCTTTTTTCTGTCCAATTTCCTTCTGATTATCCGTTCTCACCTCCTAGAGTCTTATTTCTGACATGCGATGGTAAAACTCGGTTCCACCCCAATCTCTATGTGGAAGGCAAGGTGTGTTTGTCAATCTTAGGAACCTTTTCTGGTCCTTCTTGGTCTGGCACTCAGAGTCTAACCTCTGTCTTATTGAGTATTTTGGCCTTGCTCGATACGAACCCGCTGGCCCATGAGCCTGCGTATGAAAAAGGGACTTTATTGGACGCTAGACATCGTGATTATGCTGATTTTGTAGAGCATCAGATGATAAAACTCATGCTTCAAACCATTCAGCGAGTTGAAGCGAAGGAAGTGAATCACCCTTGGGTCGCCTTTCAAGAGATTGTTGAAGAGCAACTTCCTTTTTTGAAAGAACGGCTTCGGAAGAAAATTCTTGGTAGGGCTGAGCAGCCTGAGCGTTTGTGGGGGAGCGTTAGCTATGGCATGGGGGGGCGTTCCTATTGGAAACAATTTGTCCGTGAAACACCTTGGCTAACAACCTAAATTTGAATCCAATTCCCCATGTAGGGAAAGCAAACCATGAACTTCTGTCCAAAGTGTGAAAATTACCTCTATTTGGAGCAAGCCTCCGAAGAGGTTACAAATGCCTCAGGTGTTACAGAGAAACGCTATTTTCTCAATCGTAGATGTCGCACCTGTGGATACAATGAGGTGGATGTTCAGGGAGGTCTCGTGAATGAGACAATTGTTCAAGAAAGAGCGAGTGAGGGTTACAAGATTCTGTTGAATGAATTTACCCGGCAAGATCCGACCTTGCCGCACGTCAACACACTTCCCTGTCCCAATACAGCAACGTGTAAAAGTTACAAGGGAACTCCTCGTGATGTCATTATCATTAAGTATGACGCACAGAATATGAAGTTCCTCTACATTTGTAACGTCTGTGGTGAGCAGTGGAGAAGCCGGTCTTAAGAAAGTTAAAAGAGTCAGAGGAATGGAATCCTATTCTACACGCAGTGTAAGGTTCTTTTTTAAGAGCATACGAACGCTTAAAAAAGAATCAGGGGGGCAACGGTGGAATGAAATTTGTGAAGATGCTGCTTCCTTGTTTGAACATCTGTATGTCAAACAATTTGGCCCATTTCATCTAGATCATCAACAACTCTGGGATATCCTGTTTGACCCTCCCCAAGAAACAAATGATCTTTTGTATATGAGATTTGAACTCTTATGCTCCAATGATAAATTCATTGATTTCTTTATGATAATTCTTCAAGCGTTGTTAGATCCTCCACCCTCCTGGTGGCAAACTCAATTTAAATGAGCGACACACAACGTATGCCATCCTAATTCTTTTTCCATTTGACGAATGCTTTCTTCTGAGCATCCCTCAAAGGCTTTATCAATAGCATACCCTCCCTGAATATAAGAAGGAATATCATAGAGGAAAATATGGTCTTTCCAAATCGAATGAATCTGAAATGTGTCCCCAAGAAGAGACTTGACTTCATCCGCTGTAAAGGTATAGGTGACAGGACATCCAGATTGTGCTTCTGAATATTGCTGAATAAGAGAATCCATAGTTCCCATAGACCATTCCTTGTGAAGATTCATTAGCCAAAACAGTTTGTAGGAATAGCGCGAATAGACCATGAATCGCAGCTCACCACCCTTCTTTAAAAACCTAGAGGCCTGTTGAATCACACGGGATGGAGTGGGTGTGTGGTGAATAACACCAAAGGAATAGACTATATCAAACGTTTGGAGATAGTCCTTTGGAAGAAATGTATCTAACTCTTCAATATTTCCACAATAAAATTCCCCTGACAATCCTCTTACGTCAAAGTTTTTGCGGCATAAGTCAATGGCAGCAGGTGTTAAATCTACACAGACAACATGTGCCCCCGCTTCCGCAAATTTAACAGCATCTGTTCCCATACCACATCCTAATTCTAAAATACGCTTTCCTCGCACGTGGTCTAGATTTAAAAACGCAAGCTTGTGGGATTCCACTTTAAACTTTTTGGCAGAGACCTGTTTAAAGAAAGCAAGACTACCAAGGGGCTCTTGACTATGATGGATATTACACGGACGTGTATTCCAAAATTCCCGAACTTCCTCAATCGTTCCTCGTTTTACAGTTGTCATTCTGAATATAAAGACAAGAATGCCTTAGGCATTAGATGGAAACAGTTGGAGTCATTGGTGTAGGTCGTTTGTACAGCTTTGGTTTTAGAAGAAACAGGGTTCAATCTTGTGTTATGATGTTAGCAAAAGCATCCGTGATGCTATTATAAAAAGAGAAATCGTTTCGTCTGAAAAAGGTGTTTCTGAGATGATTCAAAAGGCAAAGACTTTTAAAGCAGTAGAGAAGTCGGTCTTAAAGAGATATATTTAAATATAAATAGAATGTATCAATTTTTATATCCAAACGGAGCTTTTGTTTCTGTAACACAAGAAACAATTACAAAAACACCCTATACATTTGATATTAAAAGTGGTATTTGGGAGCCTCGATCGATTGAATTTTTTTTTTCACTCGTTGACCAGAAACACCAAAATACCGATGCTGTTATCGTAGATGTTGGGGCACAGTCAGGACTGTATTCGCTGTATGCTAAATTCTTACCTTCTTGCCAATTTCATGCCTTCGAACCTTTTCAAGATACCTATTCTCTTCTTCTTGATAACCTTCATCTAAACAATATTGGAAATGTAAAAACGTATCCATTTGCACTTGGTTCTAAGAAGGAAACGAAAGTGCTTCATGTTCCTGAACATCTAGGCCTGAATACCCTTTGAAATATGCCTAAAAGGTTTGACTCTTGGAAGGATGTTACAGTGGATGTTAGATGCCTCGATGATATTTTATCAAATGAAACATCATTTGATTACATGAAATGTGATACAGAAGGATGGGAATTTCATGTAATAAAGGGGGCAGAAGAATCTATTCACAAATGGAAGCCTGAACTGTTTCTTGAACTACATTCTACGAATTTAGATCAATGTCAAATAAAAGAAGAAGAATTCCTAGATTATATTCATTCCTTGGGATATCGTAAGGTTCGCATCCTGGACAATGAAAATGTCCACTTTACATTTGACAACCTTAACACTTGCTAAGAATTCTATACTCAACGATCACTACAATTTTTTTTTTAAGAGTATATACTCTCTTAAAAAAGAATCAGGTGGACAGCGATGGAATGAAATTTGTGAAGATGCTGCTTCCTTGTTTGAAGATCTGTATGTCAAACAAGTTACTCCACTTCATCTAGATCATCAACCCTCCTGATGGAGAAATAAGAGCTCATAGCATTTACAAGAGCGTCTATTTCATCAATTGTCTTATTTAAGAAAGCAATTTGAACATATGATTTTTCTAGAATACCTTTACACTTATAGATTATAAATTGTTTGCTATAGAGAAATTCATACATACCTTCTGGATTGGGACAAGAAACATTAACAACCCAGCAACATTGATATTTCTTTTCATCAATATATGCTTTCATTCCTAGTTTCGCTAGTGCATTAAGCAAATACTCTTTTTTTTCTTTATAGACGTCTTCACGAATCTTTTCCTGTAGAACAAGTTCTATTGCTTTGGTATAAAAATAAAAATTTTGAACACAGGGTGTGAAGGGTGTTTCTGAAGTAAGACTAAATTCATACGCATGTCTCAAGTTTGTATAAGAAATTTCCAAAGGAATTGACTCAAAAAAAGAGGTTTTTCCATACACAACTGAGAGCCCAGGATAAGAGCCTATACATTTATTTGTTGAATATGCTACCATACACAACGAAGGTAAACGGTTTATATCTATATCATACATTCCAACACTCGAAACCGCATCCACAAGCAAAAAAAGCGAATGTCGAATACATAGAGTATTTATCTTATGAATATCATTTATCATAGTTGTAGAGGTTTCATGATGAACAAAGAAAATTCCAGTAAATGAATCTTTTAAAAGAAGATCCTCTATGTTTGTTTCTAAAAATGGATTGCCCCATCCAAACGAAAGCGCCATGTAGTCAATGTTGTGTGTCTTGAGAAGATGTTCCCATTTTTCAGAAAAAAATCCATTTTGTAACAGAAGGAGCTTTCCTTTTCCTTTATAACTCACTATCATGGACTCAACTGCTAAGGTTCCAGAGCCTGTAAGGAATAAGGGCGTATAAAGTTTTTGTGTATCATGAAAAAGTTCCCTTGTCCTAGCACTACATATTTTAAAAAGTCTTTGAAAGTCTAGACCTCTATGACTTATCTCTTCAGGAACAATTTGATTTAGAGAACGATGTAAGTTTACTGGACCCGGACAAAAGAGATACATATCCTAGAATAATGCGTTAGAAGTGGTTTAAATATAGACGAGTATATTCGTAGAGATGCAGAAGTGTGGATTGTTCCTAAATAAACGCATTCAACTCTTTACAAACTCAGAGTATGATCTCCAGCAAGTATTTCGGTATTATGATTACAATGAGGTGGCATTGCTTTCTATAGGAATTTGGAGCAGTCATTCTTGTTATTCAGCCACTGAGCGGATTCATGATTTAGCTCAGAGAGCAAATGTATTTATTGAGAGAATGCGTTCTAAGGGCTGCCATATTATTCATGGTGGCTCCTATAACAACTACAGTTGTAAAATGGGTCGATGGGAAGACACTCAGCTGCGGAAAAATATGAAAGGGTTACCCATGGCCAAACTAGATGATAAAGGTGTGTCATTCCCTCCGTTGCCCCTAGATGATAGTGATGGCGGGTATGAAAAGACAGACAAAAATATGGAATACAATCGTGCGATGGTGACTATTCACCCTTCTATTTCCGTTGATTATGAAAAAGATTGTATTTCAGATAATGCAAAAGAAATTCTAAATTATCTTCATGCGAAAAAGATAAAAGTCTTGCTAGCATTTGGGACACATACAAATATGTGTGTATTAGACAAGCCTTATGGTATTAAATGGTATATACGGTATGGGTTTCCTGTGATCCTTGTTCGTGACCTTTGTGATACGATGTATAATCCGAAGATGCCACCCTTTGTATCACAAGCAGAATCAAATAATCTAATGAGTGAATGGTTGGAAAAATATATGTGTCCCACTGTTGATTCAAGGGAAGTTTTATATCTAGATAAGAAGGTCATTATGGTTGATATAGATGATACTATTACAGAGGGAAAAGGATATGAAACATGTCAGCCAAAAGTATCTGTCATTGAAGCACTCAATAGATTGTATGATGAAGGGCATAATATAGTCTACTGGACAGCAAGAGGCACAGTTGCGAACCGTGATTGGTACACTCACACAAAGAAACAACTGTTGTCATGGAATGCGAAACACCAACTTCTAGTTATGAAAAAGCCTTTCTTTGATACCTTTTTAGAAGATAAGAGTATTAATCTAGACAAGTTTGTCGACTTGAAATGGCTAGAAGAAGTTGAGTCTAAAGTTCACAAAAAATAATATCTAGAATGCGGACAATTGGCGTGATTGGTGTTGGCAGGTTAGGTATCTGTACTGCTTTGATTCTTGAAGAGGCTGGTTTTAATGTCGTTTGTTATGATGTCAGCAAACAAATTCGTGATGCGATTAATTCAAGGGTGATTGAATCTCCTGAAAAAGGTGTGTCAGAGATGCTTGCGAAGGCCAAACATATTTGCGCAAAAGATTCACTAGAAGAAGTATTACAAGCAACAGATACTTATTTTTGTATTGTAGCAACTCCTTCTCTTCCCGATGGTTCCTATGACCATAAGTATCTAAACCTTGTAGTGGATGAAATGATTCAAACGTTACCTCATCTTGAAAACGCACCCAAATTCTTTACTATTTGTTGTACGACAATGCCTGGATATTGTGATACTGTGCAAACGAAATTTAATGATGCGAACTTACGTATCAGCGTCTCCTACAATCCTGAATTCATTGCGCAAGGAAATGTCATTTATGGCTTTTCCCACCCTGACATTTTACTGATTGGTGAGTCTTCCAAAGAGGCTGGAGATACATTACTACCAATTTATGAAGCATTCGTAAAGACAAAGCCTCTGATTTGTCGTATGAAACCAAAGGAAGCAGAAATTACAAAAATCGCAATCAATTGTTACATTACAACGAAGATTTCATTTGCGAATACGATTGGAGATTTATGTGTTCATGAAGGTTTGAATCCTGATAGTGTTCTCAGAGCTATTGGATCTGATTCTCGGATTGGCACTAAGTATCTGGGTTGGGGCCACGGATATGGAGGCCCTTGTTTTCCTCGCGATAATCGTGCTCTCTGTTTTTACAGTGATGGTCAAGGTGTGCGCAATCGAATTGGAGAAGCAACCGATGAAACCAATAAAAGTCACTTACAGTTTCTCACTGATAGACTTGTAGCGATAGCCAAGACCACGGGAAAGGCATTTTTATTAAAAGACCTTGCCTATAAGCCTGGAACAAATATTCTAGAAGAATCACAGAGCTTTGCTCTCGCAAGACAACTTGACCTTGCTGGATTTCACGTGTATGTCCAGGAGTCACCTGAAATTCAGAAGACACTAGAGACACTCTATCCTTCTCAATTTTCTTTCATAGATTCAACTGTAGATGTATCAAATTACATTGTTGTTGACAAAGATTTATCTTGTTTGCGTAACCGCATGTAATATTCTCCTACAACAAATTTACGACCGCTATGAACAGCACTCGCATCATTTTCCACATACTGAGACGCGGGGATTATACGAAAATCAAAAGAGATGCGCGTTTGATTGGATATATTCTTCTTGTTGAAATGGCGGCACTTGTTCCCGTAGAAACGGAAGACTTCTCCATAGGCAAGAGTAATAGGATGAAAATCACCCTTTCCAGGCTCGGTCTCTACATAGCAAGAATTTGTATCGGATTGACCAGTAATCGCTAACATATAGTTTGTTTCAGTGCTAGGGTGATTGTAATCACTGTCGCAATGAAGTCCAATTTGTTCATTGTCTTCCTCATCTCCACGCTTTCCTAAAGCAGTGTTATTGGGAATATGGATGCGGAATGAAGGCTCCTTTTGAACAATATATTCATCTTCCTCAAGCTGAGGGAGGAGCCATTCCTGAAGGAATCTGTAGTAAAGTTCCACCATTTCAGAATAGTAAGGCGATTTGTAGTATTTTGTGTGGAATTCCGTAGACGTATCATTTTGGAAGGTGATTTGGTCCCAGTCAATCGCACCGCGAACGAGTTCGTGTGCCTGTGAGAGGTCCCCTTCCAAGCCCAAAATCTTTTTGATAACCTGCTGGAACTGGTAATCATCCTTCGGAAACGTAAGTGTCTTTTCAAGGGTCATCTTCAATACTCTTAAAAATATATTTTAGGTAGAAATTTTCCTCAGTCTCCATTTTTTTTCTCGAGTTCGCGAAAGAGTTTGAAGGGGACATCTGGATTAAACAAAAGAGCACCCATAAACATGTTACTGGAGCCACCCATAACAAAGGAACATTGACTTGCTAAGTATACATCTAGAATCGCATTTTTGAATTCGACTTCAAATTCTTCATCAGTATAGAGTTGTTGAATCCAATCTTTATCTTCTGAAAAATAGATTCTATCTTTAAAGACAATACACCTCTCACCAAACATATCATATGTTTGCTTTAGGAAAGGGCCGATTTGTGTAATCGGTAAAATATAGTCATAGTCTTTCATTACTTCTTGAATTTCCTCAAAGACAGCTGTTGTATTGTAATGTTGAAAGTGGGATGTTGATCGTAAAAAAACAGCAAGAATTTTTTTTCCTTGTGCTTGAAGACGACGAATGGGCTCAGCTTCTTCTTCAATTACATTTCGGAAAGACTCAGTAAATTGAAGCCTGCGTTGGATGTGCTCATGAAAAAGCTTTCGAATCTCAGAAAAGTGGGGGTCTTTATAAACGTTTGGAGAACAGAAAACAAACCCATTTGGATAGGGTTGAAGACAAGTAGGTAAGTTTGATGATTGAATAGACGGATAATTCATTTCAAAGGATGATAAAGACAAAAAAGAGTCAATTGCGTGTCCTTTCGGAAATTCAAAGTATTTGTAAAAAAAAATCCGACCTAACTCCTTCTCATACTCATGATAAGGTAACACTCTATGATTATCATTTTGAAGGCCTTTGTTCGTATAATAAAAAAGCAAAGTATCTTCCTCTTTTAACAGTATAGACCAAAGAAGAAATTTACAGACATTGGAGAAGACCCCAGCAAAATTTCCTAGAATATAAATCATCTTTATGGAAATGAAACGTTTTTTTTAGGTGTTTAAAGCTGATTTTCCTACATTCAAATAGACAATGTTATTAACAAATGATTTACGTTACGATGGGTTTGGAGCCCAATATCAAAGTATTATTTGGAGCATTTTATTGGCAGAACTGAAAGGGGATACCTTTTTATACAGTGATATTCGTGAAATGGATAATCCCACTAGCAACACAAAGAAATTCATTGAAGATGCGGTGAGCACTATGAATATCAAGGGGCACTATCCTGAAGTAACATCTGTTGGAAAAACTCCTATTTTTGCTCCGAAATGGCCTTACTTTTATGGGGAAATTGAGAATGACATGGATAAGTATCACACCAGTGAAAGCTTTGAAAAAATCAAGTCTCTTTATTTCCAAGGGAAAGTGAGTCCTTTTGATGCGACATTTCTAAATGTTGCTGTACATGTAAGACGTTCTTTGTCTCAGGATACTCGTAAAGAAGGAACTGATACATCTGATTTGTATTATTTATCTGTTATGGCTGCCATTCAGCAAATGTATAGTCAAAAAGGAAAACCTATTAAATTTCATATCTATTCCACGTGTTCATCAGATATGTTTAAAGAATATACAATGTTTCCCATTGAACTTCATTTAGAAGATGATACATTTCAAAGTTTTAATGGAATGGTGTTTGCTGATGTTTTAGTAACATCTGCGAGCTCAATGAGTTATGTAGCAGGCTTACTGTCTACTGGAACTGTTGTTTACAAACCCTTTTGGCATCCTCCACGAAAGCATTGGCTCATCGTAGATGAAGAAGGTATACAAAAGGCATTTCATCTTACAAAACTCAATACACTCGATACACCAAAGTCTAACGTATTTCTTGATATTTGTCGTGCCTCAAAAATTCCTATGGAAAATGGTAAGTACAGTATTCCTAGCACTATCAAACGAGTGAAACTAGATGTAGGCCTATCGTATGGCGCACCTTTTTCATGTAAATGGCTAGACAAAGAACAAGATTTGCTTGTTTTTGGATTTGAACCCCATCCTCATACATACCAATTTTTAAGAAGTCAAGACAATCCCAAATATCATCCTGTCTACAATCATATTTACGCGCCCATTCCCTATATAGATAATCGTCTGTTCATTTTCCCTGTAGCCCTCTTAGATAAAAGTGGAGAATTCCTGGATTTCTACCAAATGAATGGTGACGTGGGAACAAGTAGCCTCTACAAACCCAAAGAAGAACATTTTGAAAAGAAAGATCCAAAGTTCACGGTTCAAGGTATTACAAAAGTGCCTGTCTTTACTCTCAAAGACTTCTTTGACTTGTTTCCTTTTGATACGATTCCCTACATCGAGTATCTTAAAATAGACGCACAAGGCTCAGATTTTCTCATTGTAAAAGGCGCAGGTTCCTATCTTCAAGAGAGAGTCGTTTTTGTAACATTGGAGGCGGATGGTCATCAATATGAAGGCGCATCTGAATGTAATACAGAAAATATTAAAAACTATATGACGAGTATTGGATTTGTGAATATTTCTCATCCGAATACAGTGGATCCAACGTTTGTAAATCTTAAGTATCTAGAGCAAGCCAATACAATCTGGATTCTCCAAAAATTTTAAGCTCTACAAGAGAATCCATCCTTTAGGAAAGAGCTGAACAAGTTCATCTTTGAACCATTTTATGGGGACAATGACAGGTTGCCGCTGCGCGTGCGCGCCTAGAAAGGCTCCCCACCAAGAAAAGGTTGAATTGGCAGAAATAAATCCTCCATGACATAATGTCATAAGTGCTAGACTTTTCAATTCATCAGGTTCATCCATATAGATTTTATGAGGAAGCTGTTTGAATATATCTTGTTTCATACACCATTCTAACTCATCTGAAAAAATACAGAATGTTTTTGACTTTGTATCAAAATACTCAATTGCTTTTTCATAGTAAGAAATATCTTGCGTAAACAGCCATTCAGAATGAGGAGGCTTCATATAGTCTCCGCGTCGCACATGAATCCCTACTAACTCCTGAGAAGGTTTCAGAGAAAGAAGAGGCCTGAGTCCTTCTAAATAAATCTTTCGGATGACATTTTCATGGCGCTCCAAGACAGGATAATACTGAAAGTATCCATGAAGTAAGACATTCCCAGAAATATCTTCAGGGGACCAAATATCAAATCCAGGGCTCATTGAATGTTTGGTAAAGGACCATGAGAGAAATTTATCTATCATATCCTGGTCTAAGGACACGTTCGTGCGATTCGGAAAATGACGAAAGACAGTATCGGCATATTCTTTGTGAGAGGAATTATGATGATTGTAAAATTCTCTTGGTATCAGAACTGTCTTTCCTTTTTCTTCTTGATATACAATGGCTGCTGCGACTTGAAACATCTGGTTCCCTAAGCCCCCTTTGCGAACGGGCAACACATACTCAGTTTCCATACTAAAGACTTTTTTTGAAAAGAGTTTAGGTATGGAATTCATTGATTGCGTCTACTACATTAACCTTGAGCATCGTGTTGACCGAAAAGAACAGTTTGAAGCTGAAATGACAAAGCTTGGTGTGCCAGAATCCAAGCTTGTCCGCATCTCAGGTATTTACAATAAAGAGTTTGGAATGTTAGGCTGTGGATTAAGTCACAAGAAGGCTCTAGAAACCTTTGTTAGCTCCCCTCATAAAAACTGTCTGATTTTTGAGGATGACTTTCTCTTCACATTGGATATGAATTACGTGAACTATTTATTGAAATCTATCTTTGAGAAGAAAGTTTCGTATGATCTAGTTATGCTCGCAGGAAATCTGTTTCAAACAGAAGTCACACAATGGCCTTTCCTCCGAAAAGTGTTGGATGGCCAGACAGCCTCAGGGTTTCTCATTACGAAGGACTTTGCTCCCAAGCTCGTTGAATGCTTGGAGCAATCTACGACTCTCTTAAAAGACTGGCATGAGAAAACGGGTGAACGAAAGCACGAATACTGTAATGATATTTATTGGAAAAAACTCCAACCTATCTCCAATTGGTTTATCTTTCACCCGAAACTTGGAATCCAACGAGAGAGTTATTCGGATAATGAATACGAAATAACGAATTATGGAGTGTAGAATGGAACACATAGAGTGTGTCTATTATATCAATCTTGACCACAGAGCAGATAGACGAAACGAAATTGAGGGTGAGCTAGATAAGATGGGTGTACCTACAGCAAAACGAGTGCGCATTCCAGGTGTGTCTAGACCTGGATTTGGAATCTTAGGTTGTGGGTTAGCCCATAAGAAAACAATTGAAACATTTTTAGCATCCCCCCATAAGGTCTGTCTTATCGTAGAAGATGATTTTCAATTTACACTCGACATGGACTACGTTCACTTTATACTCAATGCTATAGTTGAAGAAAAGATTGCCTTTGATTGTATTATGTTGGCGGGAATTCTTCTAGAGGGAAAACCAACGGATTACCCTTTTCTTTTAAAGGTGTTAGATGCGCATACAGCGTCTGCGTATCTGATAACGAAGGACTTTGCTCCTGTTTTGCTAGAAAGTTATACAGACTCTACCAAAGTGTTAGAAGATACATATCGTGAAACAGGCGAAAAAATCATAAGTTATCATAATGATATCTGGTGGAAACGATACCAACCTTTTTTTGACTGGTATATCGTGAACCCTCGGATGGGTGAGCAGCGGTTTAGTTACTCAGATAATTTGGAAAGAGACCTAAAATATGGTTTCTAACCCTTATTTAATGATACTTCAACTTCAACCAAAATATCTAGAAATTATTAATGGAACATCTGTTGAGAGTTTGTATTCGTTACCCCATAAGCATGTGGGTGCTCATCCTACAGGGTTCGTTGTTGTGAGTGATGAGCCAGTAGAACTTGAGATCCCCTTTACTGTTTGCCCTCTTTTTTTCTCAAACTCAACTGAGACAATTCTTCCAGGAAATAACCCTCATGATGTTGTTATTCTGTATAAAAAAGAAATGGGCTCTCTAGAAAGTGTATTGTATAGTCTATATGAGACATACAAAGAAACTGCGTGTTTAAAAACGGAACAGTCTATGAAGCGCTTTGTCTATACCAAACAGACTCCTCCCCGAAAAATTATTATTCCTTCATTGAAACGGAAAGAAAATCTTGTGCCGGTCCTGAAGCGGTTCCAAATGATTGACTTACCCAAGGAAGGGTTCAGGCCTCAAATATTGCTGGTGGAGCACAGTCCCTTTCCAGAACTTCAGAAAATAGCGGAAGAGTTTGAGTGTGAATACATTTGGCTGTTCTTGGACATACGAGACCCTGAACTTCCATTGGGACAATTCAACAAAGCGTTGTGTTATGACAAGGCGTTCTTATACGGAAGTCAAGCAGAGTGGTATCTGTTTCATGACAATGACATATTAGTCCCCAAAAAATTTTGGAGCATGCTAGATGCTAACGTAGAGAGAGCGAAAACACAATTTATTCAACCTTATACCCATAGATGTCTTTTGAATTTAAAACAAGTGGTGGCAGATATGTTTCGTGAAAATCTATCACTCGCAGATGAACCTCTAGACGAGTCTATGTATTCGTCCCTTACAAAATCTGCTGGAGCTCCAGGTGGAAGTTTGTATTTGACACGACAACGATATTTAGAAGCAGGAGGGCATGACCCTCAGTTATGTTGGGGATATGGACCTGAAGATGCGTTGTTTTATCAAAAGTTAGAGCTGCTAGAACCTATTGCGTTTGCGGATGATCCTCCTATTGAAATGATACACCTATGGCATCCTTCCGCACAGATACAAAATCCATTCCGCGTTGAAATGGACGTCTTAGTCAAATGCATGTTTCGGACTCAATCCAACGAGGAAAAACGTGCGTATATGAAAAAGAAAGAGATATTATTAAGAAGCTTGTGTAAAGAATAGATATCCTTTGAGCTCAGGCAAAATGTCTTGAAGTATCCGCAAAGGACAGCAGTTGGGAATCGCAAAGTTCGGTTGGCTACTGACAAGATAACTCCAGTTTTCTGTGCTCCAACGTCTTGCCATAGGCCCATACGTTTTTTTCCCAAGAGTTAGCCATCCATCTATTTTGTCGTGAAGCCGCTTGCTAATGGCCTGTTGAAGAATAGGAAGTCCTAAAAATGACGTGAGTAAATGAAACATATCACGTCCTTCTTTTGGACAAGGGTCCATAGGAGGAAGAACACCATCTCCCAGATTGACCCAAGGCTTTCCCCGTAGCACTTCAGACCCTAAGCAGGCAAAGCCAAAATCCAAGACAACAACAGTAAACGGACTTAGTAGTGTCCATACAACATCGTGAATCTTCACGTTTATCTTAGATGGTTCACGTTTAAGGATTAAATTGCTACTCTTCAAATCCCGATGGTCTAAATTCAAATGGCTTTCCAACGTTGCTAGAATTAATGAAATCTGCGCAAGAAGATACAACATATCCAAATCTGCTGTTTTTGTGCTACGGAACCACTCCTCAGCACTATACCCATAGATACGCTCCATCGAAAACCAGACTTCTTTCTTATTCCAAAAAACATCATAGACCTTGGGGATTGCCCATCCTATCCCTTCTGCTTCTAACGTTTTGTGAGCAAGATGCTGTAAAACAGCTTCCTGAAACAGATTCATTTCTACCATACGCGGTTGCTTCAATAACACCTCGACGTCATCACGCTTTCCCAGATAGATGTTTCCATAACTTCCATGATCTAAGACATGTTCAATTGTGAGAAAACATCTTCTCTGGAATTTATTTGCGGAAAAAATGGAGTCCTTTCCATCATAGCGTGAGAGTTTTGACACTTCAATCGTTGGAATAGATGGAATTGTATAAAGACCATCTATTCCAATACTTTCTAGACTAAAGTGGCTGGATGAGAACATCCTCCTTCTGTAGCTCTCTATTTAGAATTCAAATACCTATCAATATCTGAAGGTGTTTGGAATATACGCGCTAGCTCAACAGCAGCCAGCTCTCGTGGATGTTCTGGCTGAGACGGTGTGGAGCCATAGCGTTGCTGAAAACTCCGAGGAGGCTGATGCTGCCGAATGCCTGTTTCTCTGTCCCACCACTGGATACTGACTTGCCGAAGGTCAGGTTTATCTTCTCGTTCATACAGAGGCAAAGGAACATACTTTCCTTCCCAGGCCCAGAATCTATCATCAATTGTATCTGGATTCATGCGACAGCGGTAAAGCCAACGAGGAGGGATGTCTTGGGTAGAAAGAGGCTTCCATCCTTCACGTTCAAAAAATGCATCCCATTTGTATTTTCGTCTGCGTTGGTCTATATGAATTAATTCATGGGCTAAGGTGTGCTCTAGACGATCTTCTGGGTAATATTTGGGGATACAAATGACATTGGGAGGACGGGTATGAGGAAGACCTGCTTCCGCAGTAGGATGCATCGTGACAATTTCTGTATTCAATAACCAGGGTTGTGTAGTGGGATCCATCGCAGAATAAGACAATCGCTCTCTTGCTAAGGCGTTTAGAGGGTCACTTCGAACAAGTTCCAAAAAATGGTCATAGGTTTCTGCTTTGGCCAATTGCTCCATACTACTTTTTCTTCTTCTTGTCCTCACTATCTTTTTTTAGATTGGACTTGGCTTTTGTCTTCGCTTCTTTGTATTGCTCTACAATCGCCTTGTTGAGGAAGTAATCGTTAATGGAAGTCTGTTTTGTAGGAGGTTCCTTCTCTAGAAGGCGTGGAGAACGACGTTCTTGTGTTTGTGGTGTCACCAAGATATTTCCTCCAAAATTCTGTTGGTTGACAACACCTCCAAACCGACCTACAAAGGCGGCTCGCGAGAGTTTATCACATTCCTGGAGAGCTTTGCGGAAGAGAAGTTCGCTCGCTAGCACATCCTGTTCGCCATCGGAAATCTCTCGTTTGGGACGAGTATATCCAGGAATCTGCTCTACTATCAGACCAAACAGCTGTCCAATGGGTTTCTCCAGCTGATGCTCAATATAGTATTTGTAATCAGGCTGAAGCTTCTTTTCCCGAATGTAGTCGGGTGTTTCAATTCTGTCACCTTGGAGCTTGGGGGACACTTGTCCAGGAGGAGGCGCAATATAGATAAATCCCATGCGCTCTCCTGACGCAGGCGCATTCCCAGCATCTCGTTTTGCCATACGTTCCGCGAGAATTTTGTGTGCTGGATACGTGAATCGTGTCAAGTCATCCCGTTTCGCTGCTAATCTCCCATAGAGGGCTTGAAGATTGGCTTCCAGAAGTTGTTTGGTTTTGGACTCCTTGTCTGTGAGTTTCCCCTTCTTCTCAAGCGTTTCAATCTCCTTTGTTTTCTTTTGGATTTGGTCGTCTAACTCCTTGATATCTCCCTTGATATAGTCGGGCTTGTATTTCGCACTCAGTGATTTGGTGATTGTGAGCTGGGATAGACTCATCTTTCCTTGGACCATATCTACTGTCTTTTGAATCACAAAGTCTGCTGCCTTGGGCACATCTCTCTCATTTAGAAGAATCTTGATGGCTCCACCATAGATAGTCTTCAGAACAGGCGCGTTGTCACGACGCTTCAACACAATACCCATGGAAGTCTGCTTGAAGTCTGTCACAGAATCTTCATACTTATTTCCTACATAGCGTTTCTTGCTGAAGATAATGAACTGGTCAAAGACCTTATCATACTCAAAGTCATGAGGAGGCTTGAGAGCCTGTGTAATAAAGTGACCTGCCTCTTCTGTAACGTCTTTCGTGGCTTGAACTGCTTCAGTGCCTGCGAGAAGCTTTCCTGTCTGAGGGTCCTTGACTCCAAAATCTACAAACAGAGAATCTGTATCTCCATAGACAATCTTGGCGGAGCAGCGAGGATCGTTCGCCTCAGGACCATAGAACTTCTCAATGGCTGCCTTCGCAAAGAGAATCTGCTTGCGACCATACGATGTGACGGAGGCTGCCAAATGTTGGAGACGAATCTTGAAGGTGGCAGACCCTAGCTGACCATAGAGAGAGTTCGCTGTGAGCTTGTAGGCCAATTGCTCAGCATCCAAGAGAGCTAGACGGAAAGGGTCTGTCTCCTTCTTTGCTTCCTCTCTCTTGTCCTTTCTTGCTTTGAGGAGCTTCGCTACGATATCAGGCAAGGTATGCTTCGTGCCATCTGGCTTTTGCGCATAGCGACAGACACGAGTTCCCACTCTTAGTTTTACAGGAGTCGCACGCTTGTCATTCGGATCAGGCCGCCAGATATCAAAGTCAATGTCAGTAAACCGAGTTCCTGGAGGCGCATTTGCTTCATCAGCGACATCACCAAAGGGTATCGCCACCAGCTCGCCACTTAGGTCAAAGTCTTTTACCCAGACAAGAGAATCATGACTAATGTCTTCACTGATGATAGTGCTTGGATACAGTGAGGCAAAGTCACAGACTCCAATCGGAGATTCAGTGTAGAATCCTGGGACTGGATCCAAGACAATTGCTCCTTCATAACTGTCTTCCTTTTCCTTCTCTTCATCCACGGACTCAGATTCCTTCACATTGCGAGACGGAGTCTCTTGGACTTCTACAACAATGTTTCGTTCGTCACACTCCTTGAAGATGAGGGACTCAATCTTGATGCCTTGCCCTCGTGTAAAGATATAGCTGACTGGAACGGAGCAAACATTTGCCATAGACATAGCATTATTGAAGACATCTAGCTTTTTGTAGAGTTCATAGACGAGATCACAATCCTGAATACAATATTGAGCTACATACGCACGTCCAGCAGGACCTCCTTCACGATGGAGTCGGAAGATTTCCTGGGGAGGACAATCATCCTTGACCACAGCCCATTTGATAGCTTCCTCCATATCTTCATCAGAATCAGCTTCAACTGTGAGGGACTTGCCAGGCTCTACAGACAACACCTTCATCTTTTCCGTGAGGGCTTCACCTGTTTCATCGAGAAGCACAATGAAACGTCCAGGAACGACATCGCCTGTTTGCTTTGTCTTCAGGACCCAGGCTTGCTGATTACTGGTGTCCACACTGGAGAGCTTGCCTGACATATAGAACTGACAGACGCTATCCAACTTGTAGGAGGGTAGAGATGCTGACCTGCGGATATAGTGATACAAGTCAATCTGAAGACGACCAATTGTATTCCAGTAATACAACATATTGTCACCGAGTGCTGAGCTGCTGAGGAATTTGGTCTCCAGTTTCATGCGATTGTTGCCACTGTCCAGACGACTGAGCTGTTGGAAGTAGGAATCAACAGCCTCATTCATCCTGTCGGTATGAACAACTAGTCCAAGTTGAGCGGCTCGTTCCCATAGATATTTTTCATCAAAACCAAAGATGTTATAGCCGACAAGAATATCAGGATTCTCCTTGACTGTCCATTTGGCCCATGCTTGGAGCATTTCTTTCTCCGTCTTGAAACTCTTGACAGGCTCTGTAGCATTCAAGACAGGGTCACACTCACCGATGACAAAGATGACCTTTTTGGTAGGCTTTCCTTGTTGAACGATAACGTTACCGATTTGAATAACAGGATCACCTTTCGTAGCAACAGGGAAGTCGCCTGTCGCACTGTAACACTCAATATCCCAAAAGTTAACCTTAAAGGGAGCCGAAGCCATGGGTGGCCTCTCGCAGCGGCTCACATCTTCCCACTCACAGATTCCATTCTCATCTACGTCACTATCAACCGTGATCCACCCACAAGGCTGAAGGTTGCGGAGATGGAAGAAGCGGAGCATAGGATCCAAGCCCGCATCAAACACACGCAAGGGCTCAGAGTCATGATAGAGTTGAAAGTGAGGATTGGACCGCTCATTGAGAAAGAGTTTCTTGAGAGCATAGAAGGCCCGTCGTGACTTTGTAATCACTTTGACCAAGTTGAGCTTCTTTCCACCACTGAAGCCATACATGGAGGATTTTTGACACTCCTCAAAGCGAGTGGCTTCTGAGGGAATCCCAAGGGTTGGAATTTCAGAGGAGAGTCGTTCAACAAAGTCGCCATAGGCATCCTTTGTGGAGGGCAACTCAACATAGAAGAAGGGTTCAAAGCCTGTGACCTTGAGTTGAACAGGCTTTCCTTCAGGTGTGGATCCGAAGAGGAGGATAGTATAGGTATCTTTCCCTTCTGTCCTTTCGTCTTGTGCTATAGAATCAAACAGATGAAA
>Ga0247844_1004137_pt1 | contig 20067 bp, 17 predicted proteins | sample LaCtaG_FD_192421 | JGI IMG/M metagenome (GOLD analysis project Ga0247844, IMG submission 192421) | Freshwater microbial communities from meromictic Lake La Cruz, Castile-La Mancha, Spain - LaCruzMarch201714.5m_1 | ecosystem: Environmental > Aquatic > Freshwater > Lake | place: Spain: Castile-La... | reverse complement strand
AGTGCAACCTGAGAGAGCAAAGTATCCAACAAAGGTCCTTTACCCGCATGGCGATGTTTAAATTTAAATCCAGCCAGCTTGGCCCTTCTAAGCGCTTCAATTAGCATAGGTATATCCTTCTCTGCGTATAGTCTCGCTACCGAACAGCTTTGAATGGGATTTTTGGGGTTAACCGGGACCAGAGGACGGTTTTTCATATCTAATTGGTTGGTCACAATCTGTGTATTTTTGTACATCCAATTGGAAAACGGAAATCGTAAATCACGTTGGTATAATCGATTATTCGCAATTTTTTTTCGGGGGAACAAGGAACTAAGGATAAATCTCATCTGACCACTGAGCTCTAACGTAATAAGCAGGCGGTTTCTAATTCCACCAATAGCCGGGATTCCGCATAGCCATCCCAGAATCGATGTATAAAAATTTAAATAAAATGTATAGGAATGTAATAAGGTCCCTCCATTTGATTTGATAAATTTACGGCCCAGACGGAACTTATTAATGAGCCCGATGGATTCCAGAGAAAGAACATCCACGCCAGCCTCCAGTAATTCTTTTAAATCCGCATCGTATTCTTTATTTGTAACCCAGATAATCAGTCCACAGGGTTGATTCAATTTCCTCCATTCCAAAAGCAAATACCGGAGTTGTCTTTCCTGCCCTCCCCGGCCCATTTCACCGACCAAATATACTGGTTTCATATTATCACTGTACTTAAGCACGATTCAATTATTTCAGGTTTTCGGTGAGACGAATAGCTGCAATCTGAAACGAATCAATAATGCATTCATGTGTTCCGCGTTTTCTTTCGATTAATATCCTTCAATTCCTTTTCCATTGTCAAGATAGTGGCCATGATAAAGGCCGCCTGAAACCACCCCCATTTTCCGAGAAGCATTGATCCCCCGAAAAAGGAAAACACAATAACAGCTATATAGCTAACAAACAAGGCATTAATTAAAACAGTGTGTGTTATTAGACCTTGCTCCTTTAAGGTTCTTTTCATTCGTCTCAATTTAGTCAATAAATGAGATAATATTAAAAAGAAAACAAAAAGCCCGACCAGGCCTGCCTGCGCGGTCACATCCAGAAACACATTGTGGATCCGGATACTAGTGTACGCACCAAAGCTGGGTAATAATTCGATGTGATTTTCTAAACCAACACCAAAAAATGGATAATGTGAGATCAGGCTGAACCCCGCCGCCCAGAGCTGGCTTCTTCCTGTGGTTAACTGACGCAGGACATTTTCGTCCGCCCCGCTTTTTAATAATTCGTTCACTTGGTCAGCCGATTGTTGATAGCGAAATTTAACACCAACCTCAATACCCTGTAGCAAAATGAATATTGGAATAATTACAATAAAGAGCAATGCGGTAAAGCGTTTGGCTGAAAAAGCACTTAACCAGATCAGTGAAACCGATATCAAAATTCTTCGACTATCCGCAATGAGCAAGGACAATGAACCTACAGCCAATATCAAAACGGGCATGATCTCATTTATTGAAATGCGTTTTAATTCCTTTAGTTTCAAATGCAATACCGGGGAAAGTAAAAATACAAAATCAACTAAAGCGCCATACTTTGAGCCTATAATAGACTTTTGGATGGCTATGATAAAAACGATCAACAGCGTTGCGTAAAACACGGAAAGCATCTCGCGTATGCGGCTCATTGAAGACATACTCACTCTCGTGATAAAGTAGAAGCCAATAAATGAAGGGTATCGTTTAAGTTCTTTCAGGCTAACATCAAAATCGACCCCGATTAACGCTGTAAAAAGAACCACGATAAGAAAGATAAGGAGAAGCGTATCAAGTTTCTGCCATCTGAAACGAAAACGGTGAAGTTCTCCGGTAAACAAAAGTTGTACAACATAGGCAAGTCCCAACCAGTTTGCCGAAGCCGCTAAGGCAGTGGAAGTATCACCCCTAGAAAATGTTTTGAAAAATATCTCTTCGTGATAAGCATTGTAAAAAATGGAAGCCACAAATAACAGGACGAAGTTCGACATGGGATCCTTGGGGTTCCTCAAATAATTGAACGCGGCTATGGCCAAGGTAAAGCCGGCTACGGCTGCCGGCGGAAATACCCCTATAGTAAAATAGAAAAACAAGAAGTAAACAAAAGTCTCGTAGAACCGGACATTGATCCACCTCATATCAGTTAGTTGCTTTTTTAATTATGAACTGTACCCCAAATGCTCCCAAGATCATTAGGCAAAAATCAATTGGTACCCGGTAGCGCTGCAAACCATACGCAATAAAAACATGGATCAAAGTATGAACGACGATCACCATTAAAATTAAATACAGGAGGCGGCGATGGGTACGGCTAAGTTGCACAATGCCAAAGGGCAATAAAAGTAAGAGCCCACCATACTGAAGGCCATATATTAAATTGCTCGCTGCTTTCCAGGGGCGTTGATATCTATACCCATTTGCCGTATAGGCACCCTGAAAATGAACGGGTTTGTACATCTCTTTAAATTCAGACCATTTTGCCTCCCATTTACCCTGTGTGTAAGGTGTATCCGCATTCTGTATCCCTTCTTTCATCAAATCGAGATACCTATACCCTTTAGATTTGAGTTCATATCCCTGAATGAGCGAGTCAGTAAAGGCCTCGTAAACAGGAATATTAGTTCGCTGATATGGAGAAATGGGGTCTTGTCTGTATGGATTTGCCGGTGACTCATAACCAAGTAACTTATCTGTAAAAGGTGCTGTCCTTTCCGTTAAAATTACCGGCCTTTCAAAGACAATATAATTTCTATACAACCAGGGAATCATGGATAAAATCACCAGGAAGCTAAACAGCATGGCATTACGAACCCCGCTTTTTAAGGGCGGTAATAGCATAAATACTACTAAAAACGGAATATAAAAAAAATACCGTTCATCAATATGGATCAGGTAGGAATAAGCCAATGCTCCCAAGGCAAGCATACGGAACTTAATCATTTCCGGGCGTTGATAAAGCGTATAGATGACAAATGCCAACAGAAAAATGACAAGTGTTTCTTTATTTAATTCGGGCACATACCGCAGGTGTTGCACATACAAGGAAGCCCATAGACCTGCTCCTAATGAAATATTCCGGTTTAACCCCAGATTTAACAACAAATGAAAAAGCAATACACAGAATAAAGCGCTGACGACAACATTCAAAGCGATACTTAGATAAAAGCTATTTCCTCCGCTAAGGGACATATCGAGAAAAAGCACCCAAGGATAACCCGGTCCGGCATGAAGATTAAGTGCCGAAATATCCTCGACCATCCAACCCTGAACCTGCATGAATTCGGCAAACTGGATATAGTCACCGGCATCATAACCCCGCTCAAGGCCATTACTTCGTAATTTAAGCAGCGTATACGCTACCCTAATGAGTAATGCAAAAAGGAAAAGGGCTATACGAAGTCTTTTGATCGTCATAGTGTTAGCCGACGAAGTTCCTGGGTTGACCGTTTTCATCCGGAAAATACTTGATCACTTTCGCCGGAATGCCGGCAGCCATGGAATATGGAGGAATATTCTTGGTAACCACTGACCCTGCAGCAACTACGGCGCCATCTCCAATGTCTACACCTCCTAAAACGATGGCACCAAGCCCGATAGTGGCTCCTTTGCCAATTCTTGTAGGTGTGATCGAATAACCCAGATCGTTCACATCATCTCCAACCTTATAATCAGAATAGTCGCGTTTGTGAATGACGATCTGTACCCCGTTGGACACGATACACCCATCTTCCAGAGTGATCATTTCCGGATATATATTGTCGAATATCACTTCCTGATTGATTGAAACGTTCTTCCCAACTTTTACACCTCTCCAGCGATGAAGCATGGGTCTTACCACCCGGGTTGATAGGGGTGCGGGAGAGAGAAAAACAGCGTCCTTAGCAATGGATTGAAGTATTTCATTTTTCCATAAGAGCAAAGCCTTTTTCACCAGTTGAAATATGGAGATCGATCCATACTGTTTCGGAGATAGATGAACGCCAAATTGTTTTAATAGCCGGTACAAAAATCCTTGTTTACTCATTTCTCTAGTTTTGAATTACCATGACTCAGGATGTTGGTCTGAGGTTTTTCTTCCATTTTCTATGGAACCACAAGCCTAATAGAAAAATAAAGGTCTCTCCGAGCAGAAACCAAAGCCGCGAAGAAATGGAAATGGAGTTGGCCAATTCCTGGCTAACATACAGGTCGCCAAGCAGGGATGCGATTATTACTTCCCTGACACCCAAACCACCCGGAACAATAATAGCGATTACGCCAATGGTCATTGCCAGAGGGAAAATAAACATGGCATAAGCTGCTAACCCGACTGCCCCTAATGATTTAGCCAAAAACAAAAAGCCGACCGAGTAAGCAATAATGGACAAGAAATAGAGCGGCAGAATTTTAATTAATTCAAGTGGGGGCAAACTCGAAAAGCGAAATTCCCTTTTTAGGATCAGCTTAATAAACCATTTCGCAATTTTTTGTATGGATTGTGTTGTGATCAGAACGGAGAATAAAATAAATGCGCCGAGTAAGGACCAAAACAAGAGATCTATCTTATCCATATAAAAAAGCAAGCCCAATCCGGCTAATACGCCAACCCAAAGGGTAATGATCTGACTAAAAAAAGACACTTCCGATACCTTAAGAATTGAATACCCGTAGGCTTCTGCAATCTGGGCACTTTTTCCCAAATGCACCCACACTTTGCCAGGTATGTATTTGCCAAATACTGACATACCAAAAGTTCGAATAGAGTCGGAGTAGCTTATGGTCATTCCCTGGCTACGAAGCAAAGGCACCCATTGTATGGCATTGCAAATAAATCCGATCCAAAGGGCAAGCAACGAAGCACTCATCCATCCCCAGTCAAAATTGGAAGGAATAACCAGATAATCCTGTTTGTATAAGAACCAGGCAACGAAGGCGAAACTGAGATAAAGGAAAATATTGAACCCTAGTTTAATTTTTTCTTTCAAGTTTCTGATTATTAATTGTGAACTGTATTTCCTTGTCGCCCGATTCGGGTAACTTATCAAACGTGTATTTTTTCAGGATGGACGCTAATCGGGCCTCCATTTTCCCGATACCGTAGTAGTGAATCAATTTTGATTTTATTCCCACCTTTAAAACCGGTTGATCTATGTCGGTTTCCCAATTGTGAAAAATAAACATCGTATGAATACCCTTCTTTTCGAATTTCTTCACTTGGTTATGGATAAGCCATTGAGGGAAAAAGCGAAAAGCAATGCCACTGGTAATTGGAAGGCTTTTGCCTAACTTTATCACATTTGGTGGCAGTTCAAGCAGACTTCCAAAAGCTGTATCAATGGTGTAAGGGAATTCCGGTGCGCCTAAAATGCCAAATCGTTTATTCTGAGCCGGACTAATACTTGAGTCAACACGAATGCCATTTTTTCTCAATATCTCAATCGCCCAAAGTGACCGCGAAGTGATGGAGTATGAAGGTGCCCGATAGTGAATGATGTCTTGTCCGGATTGTTTGGAAAGAATGGTCATGGATGCCAGCAGATCCGCCTCAAATTCCGCTGGTGTTTGGTTATATACCAGTTCATGATCATATCCATGTGTGGCAATATGGTGCCCTTCGCTTATTAATTTAGGAACCAGGTCGGGATATTTGGCAGCTACCCTCCCCAGAATAAAAAATGTGGCTTTTTGCTCATACTGCCTGAGTAGTTTCAAAAAAATATCCAAGCCTTCGTTCATCCTGTCTTCTGTTGGTATGGATGCACCCGCCAGAAAATTTTTGAAACTTTCACCCCCCCACCATTCCTCTAAATCAACTGTGAAGTACTTCATTAAACTTTTAGAAACTGATGTTTGCGCACCTCGCTGATTTGGTCGGTCATCAAACCAAAAAAGAATATTAGTAAACCGGTAACCAGCAGAAGCATTGATCCCTGGAAAATCACAATTTTTCCCTTCTGAACATAGGTGTATATGCCAAAGCCAATTTGATACACCGTACCCAAACCAATCAGGAAAAAACTTACTGGCAAAAACACTCTTAATGGGTTAAACAGAACCATAAGGCGTAGAATCAATAATAGGGTACTCGACCCGTGTTTAAGCTGCTTCACGGTACTTTTCCCAACTCGTTTCTTAACCTGAATGGGCAAATATTCCACACTATACCCCATGTTCATAAAGGCCATGGTCGATGTGGTGGAAAATGAAAACCCATTGGGGAACAAGTGAAGGAGGTTCAAAATAATATCCCTTTTAATGATCCTTAATCCCGAGTTTAAATCGGGAATGGTTTGTCCTGTCAGAAAATTGGCGAACCTACTCAATACCCACTTACCTGGTTTCCTCTGCCAATCCTGATGAGAGGATTTCCCCCTGGCCCCAACAACCATGTCATACTCATTCGCAATAAGGTTCATTTTTACTAAATCTCCTGGCTGGTGCTGACCATCTGCGTCGTAAAAAGCTATATATTCCGTTGTGGCCGCCTGTATTCCTGTCTTTAAAGACGCACCATAACCCTTATTGTGTTTGTGATTAATTACAAGTACCCCTTCGAGTTTATCAACTATGGCTTTGGTACCGTCTGTAGAACCATCGTTGACTAAAAGTATTGTCCAATCATTCAATTGCGCAACAGGAATAAGTGTTTCAATCGTCCTCGCGATACCTTCTTCCTCGTTAAAACATGGAATAATAATTGTCAGTTTCATTTTGTTCTATATTTGTTTGAAAGTGGTTTGAATGGTTTGATGCATTTGAAATGATTGATAATCACTCAATAATAAAGATGATCTGTTCAAAACCACTCTGTGTTGATAATATCTACCTTTTTGATGTTTTTAAAACCTCAGATAATTCATTTTGCCAAAAGGAGCTTATTCGTTTTCTGGCCAGTTTTAATGCATTAGAAACAAGCTCTCTCTGCAATTTATCGTTGGTAACTAATTCCCTAATAGCTAACTTTAGATCTTCTTTATCCGGAGAATCCACCAAATACCCAAAGCCTTCCTTTTTACATAGATAAGATAAATAACTATCACTTGGGCTATGAACCAATATAGGTCTTCCCGAACATATATATTCCATGGTTTTTGTTGGAAAATTATACTTAATCATTTCGGGGATGTCGCTTTGAAATGCCTGAGGCAAGAAAAGAATATCACTCGATTTTTGAGTTAAGATTAAATCCTTTTTTGATAAATATTTCCAGTCTATTTTCTCATTCAGCAAACTCTTCGGTTTGTCAGGCGAACAGAATTCAAGATCGATATCCATTCCGAGATCTTTCACGGATTCAATCAATCGAACAACAGAATCCTTATTCATAGAGGGATAGATTCCTCCGGCAAAATGAATCTTTGGCCGCTGATTTTTCAAAACCACAAATTCATTCACTATATCTTTTTCATCCACGGTATGTGGGATCACTGCATAGAGGGCATTGTGTTTTTCCTGTTGATATTTTGCCGCAAACTCCGTTATAGCAATTCGAGCACTTGCATCACGAATAATTTTTGATTCATATTTCTTTGCCAGTTTCAATTCCGCACCCTTTTCTCTTTCCTCCCATAATATATCTTGATAAAAAATATAGGGAATATTCGCTCTTTTGGCCTCTTTATACGCGGCAACCGCAAACGCTCCATTGGGATAGTGGATATATATCTGATTTATATTTTCCTTCTGAATCATTTTCCTAATTTGTATACGAATTAGCATTATGTATGCCTCTGGGAAATACCGATTTAAACGCAGAGTCTGTCTTGGATTTCCGAGCCATAATACTTGCTTACGCTTAAATGGAAGACTGAGCTCACTATGAAGTGGTGGGTCATTAGTCCCGTGAACAACGAATAATTCATCAGTACTAAAATGGCGAACCAATTCATACAATAAAAAAGCACTACCCCCTACAACCGGAGGATAGCTCTTTGTGGACAATAAAATCTTGATCATTTATTCAGCGTTTTTTTTCATCACATTTTTCCAGGATGGGGGCATATTCTTAGCGATTTCGATTGCAGAGAAAATGCTGCTTTCTCTGGGCCCCTTTTCCTTTGCCCAGAATGCCATTTGACTAATTCCCTGTTCCAGACTAATATATTGCTGATCGCCAAAAATACGATCCACTTTACTGTGATCCGAAAAGGCGTGAACCACTTCATTTCTGGCATCCAAAAAATTGATATTAGGAACTACATCAAAAGCTTTTGACGCAATGGTAGCCAAATCCTTCACGGTATATGGCTTTTCTGCGCCGATATTAAACACCTCATTTTTTGAGCCTTCCACATTAACGCAGCGTGCTATAATTGGAGCAACATCATCCACGTGACTAAAGGCACGGGTTTGCATTCCATCGCCAAAAATAGTCATGGGCTGACCCTGCATAATCTGGTTCATAAAGATACCGATAACATTTCGGTATCGATCTCCCATATTCTGGTTTTCCCCGTACACATTATGGGGTCTAAAAATGGTATAATCCAGTCCAAACATTTCATGTGCCGACCTGAGGTCCAGTTCAACAGCATATTTTGAAACCCCATATGGATCCTCAGGGTCGGGCTTCATATCTTCTGACATAGGAACCTGACCCGCTCCATAAACAGCAATGGAACTGGTGAAAACAAAACGTTTTACAGTTCCTGTATTGACTGAAGCGTTGATCAGGTTGATCGAGCCAATTAAATTATTGGTATAATTGAACCGGCGTATAAAATGCGACAAACCCTCGGCTGCATAAGCCGCAAGATGATAAACATAATCAAATTTATGTTTCTCAAATAGGCTGTTTACAAGATCAACATCGTTGATGGATCCTTTAACAAAGGTCGATCCTTGAGGCACGTTGTCTTCAAATCCGCCACTTAGATCGTCCATAACAATTGTTTTAAACCCCAGGTTGATACAATGACGTGCCACATGCGATCCTATAAAGCCTGCTCCTCCGGTTACTAATACTTTCATGTTATTCTGAATTGTTGTATGAATGATTCTATGTTATCACTAGTGAGTTTATCTACTATTTCTTTAATTCTCTCCTCTTCCCAATCCCACCATGCTATCTCCAATAGGGCTTTAATATGATTCGCTTCGAACCTGTAACCCTTCACGACTGCAGGGCTTCCCATAACGATAGCAAAATCCGGCACATTCGACGTTACCAAAGAGTTGGTCGCAATAACTGCCCCATTCCCAATCTGCACTCCGGAGAGTATTATAACCCCTGTACCTATCCATACATCCGAACCTATAATGATATCCCCCTTCGTGTATGGGTTACCATCATTATACATGCCTGGCAACTTGAATTTACTCCTAAAAGGGTATTGAGATATCGTTTTTACCGGATGAATTCCACCGGCAATGATACGAACATCCGGGCCGACTGACGTGTAGTTCCCAATAATGACCCTTGCTTCGCTTCCCTTGTACTGGTCGATTCTGGGTTCGCCATATGTGCCTGCACCCACGCTATATAGGCCTTTTGCCTTGAGTTCCTGATTCCGATAGGCAATAGGGAATAACCCTATTTTTCGGGTTAGGTTATACAGTTTCTTTCTCAGGCTCATTAAGTTTCGTCTTAATAAAAGATACCATGTTGAAGGCCGCGGAGCTCCCAAAATCCTCGCAGTATTGTTCGACAAAGTTTTTTCGCCGTTCTGTCCAATGATCTTTGAATAGTGTGTCCTTTTCGTAGCGGATGCAATGTACTGCTAAATCTGAATAATGCTCAAAAGAAGGAATCGCTCCCATTTCTATGATCGCTTTCATCTCCCCCAATTCAGAATCACTGACATTGAGTTGTGAGACAGCCTTATTATGGATCAATGCATCGATAGCAAAAGCAGAATTATAGATCACTACATGATCAGCCAAACTCAGCGTTCCCTTGTAATCAAGAATATCATCCCCACAAATAAATACCCTGTAATTGCCTTCTGTAATTTTTTCATAATCATGAGGACTTTCCGAAGGGTGTATCCTTACAAGGCCTATCCATTCTTTTGGTAACATTCCGATACATGCGATGAATTGTTTTAACAAATCCATCCTGATCTCTTGTCGCATCGGGTTTGTTGCAAGGAGAAAAAACCTATTTTCCTTAATATCCCAGGCATTGGGCAGAATCAGGTTTGCCCTGTCCTCCAGTTTATTTTCAAGCTGAGTGGCTCCGGTTACAATGATCTTCTCCGAAGGTATTCCCCAGGCAATCAATCTTTGCTTCTGAAGATTTCCCCAGCAAAACAGGTAATCAGCCAAAAGCGGGTAATAGCCAAGTTTATTATGCAGCATTCCATGCACCTGAGTAAATGTTGGAATGTTATTTATTTTAGCTGCTATGATCAAAGGAGCTATTTCACCGTAACAGTCAGATTCAGTAAGAATATATTTTGGTTTGGATTCTTTAAAACTTCGGTCAAATAGTTCTAACAAGGCAATTTGCCTTTTCATATGAATATAAAATACGGGCGTTCTTAGGACAGAGAGTTCATGCTTCTTCAAAAATGATCGGATCTTTTTCATTGCGCCTTTAAGCACCTCACCGTATTTCGCTCCGGAAGAAAATGAGAGCGCCTTGATAATTTGGTTTTTTGTAAACAGAGGACCTGTTAAATGCAAAGATGATGTATTTCCATCATAGAGCATTAGCCCCTGAAACTCTCCTTGCAAATTTTCCGCTACCCTCGCATTCATTGCAAAAATATGTCTTCTTTCTGAAATAAATGTAAGCAGCGGCTTATTGGGGTCAAAGGCCAGTATGGTTGAGTTTTGGTTCTTTTTAGTCCTTAATCGTTGCCAGACATAGGACGCGACTTCTCTAAACAGTTCCTTTGCTCTTAGCCTGGCAAATCTATTAACATAATGGACCGTTAAATAGGTGCCGAAAAAGGACTGTATTCCAAAGCCATATAGCTTATGGTCGTTGAGGTGATCAAGGAGTTGATCCAGATTAATTTTCTGAATACCACTCATAATATTACCATATCCCAATTTAAGGATTCACCCTTTTCGAGATCCCTGACTGCTTTCTTTCCAAGAACCTCCGGATAATGTTTCGGGTGTATTCCAAAACCAGGGCGAATTGATCGAATCTTCTTTACGGTCAGTTCCTGCCCTGCCTGAACATCCTCTACAACATACAAAGACCGCGAAAAGGCTTTGCCTTTCCTTTGCTTGTCAGTAAGGGTATAATCCACCACACCAATAGCCTTTTCCGCCTCCCTTACTGCTTTGACCATGTCACTGAATTCCTGCTCATTCATAGAAAATGAGGCGTCAGGTCCACCAATAGACCGGTCGAGGATAAAGTGCTTCTCAATTATTTTAGCGCCAAAGCAGGTGGCCACTACAGGTGCTGTGCTGCCCATTGTGTGGTCAGATAGGCCCGTGACGACCCCAAAGCGTTCCGCCATGTCTTTTACCATGACCAAGTTGGCCTCTTCGATGGGGGCTGGGTAGCTGGAAGTGCATTTGAGCAGGGCGATGTCCTCAATGCCCATGCGTTGGCAGGCCTCGAGTGCCAGCTCGATGTCCTCCAGGGTAGCAATACCGGTAGAAAGGATGATGGGCTTGCCTTTGGAGGCCGCATATTCGATCAGGGGGATGTCGGTGATTTCGAAGGAAGCGATTTTGTAAGCAGGGGTATTCAAGGCTTCCAAGAAGTCAACTGCGGTCTTATCAAAAGGGGAGGAGAAGCAAATTAGCCCCTCTTCGGCGGCAGTTTTGAATAGGGCTTCGTGCCATTCCCATGGGGTGTAGGCACTTTGATAAAGTTCATAGTAGGATTTACCGTCCCAGATAGAACCGGACTTGATGATGAAATCTTCTTTGTTGCAGTCAATAGTCAACGTATCTGCAGTATAAGTCTGTAGCTTAATAGCATCTGCTCCAGCTCTCTTGGCAGCTCGGATGGTCGCCAACGCTGTCTCAAGGCTGCCATTATGATTAGCAGACAATTCTGCTACAATAAAAACAGGTGAGGTGCCGGAAATATCAAAATGATCAATTCGCATATTACCTATTTTAAGATGACGCCTTCAGAAAGGGCATCTGAGTTCATTAATCTAGTTCTGGTCAAACGGAGCGCACCGTTTGGCGTTTTGACTCTTAACGGGTTTTTGGTGAGAATGAGACCATTTGGCATCTGCCAATTGAAGCCATAGTCATCCAATGCGACTTCGTCTAGGATAATTTTCTCGCCATCATGCCAAGAGAATGCACCAGGGTAGGGGGCTGCTTGAGCTCTGACCCAGTTACGGATTCGTTCGCGCTGCCAATTCCAGTTAATTTGACCGTCTTCTGGTGTTCGTTTGCCAAAGTAGGTAGCTAGGTGCTCTTGCTGTGGAGTACGAGTAATCTCATTGTGTTCGATTTTACTCAAAACCTGGTTAATTAGAGTGGGATAAAGCGTCTCAAACCTATCAAGTATAGAAGCTCCAGTATCCTCATCATCAATCGATACTTGTACTTGCTCGAGAATAGCACCGGTATCGCAGTTCTCGTCAATAATATGAGCGGTGATTCCTGTTACTTTCTCATTGTTGATGATTGCCCAAACATGTGGCGTTCTTCCTCGATATCTGGGCAGCATCGAACCATGAATGTTAAAGGCTACTTTTTGGGGCAATTCGATTAAATCAAGATCTATGATGAACAAGTAGTTTACAGACACCAAAACATCAATCACCTTGTCTTTGATGAAATTGACACATTTCCCCTTTCTTGGATTCCCAACAAAACAGTCAATGCCTTCTTCGTCACAGAATCTTTGAATATCAACAGACTTTACATCTGTCATGACAAAGTTCAGGGTGTAATCGGGAGCTAATTGCCTGAGCACCGCATATCCCAAGCGCCCACTTGCCAAAACACCTAAGGTCAATGAATCTGTAGTTTAGCGTGAATGACTACATCAATGAATTTGCTATCGAAGTAGCAGTGTTCTTTTAGTCGGGCATCGTGAAAAAATCCGGCTTCTTCCAGCGCAAGGTAAAGATGTTGTCGTAAGTCAAAAGCATAGACGAACAGCTTATGAAGTTGCAGTTCAGTGAAGGCAACATTTTCGAGGAGATGCAAGTAAGTTTTCCAGTGTTGGGCAAAAAAATCCGCTTCTAAGCTTGTATCCATAATAAATGATACTTCTGCATTCCGATCTGCCCAATTGATGTGTACTAGTCCCCCATAGCCAATGCACTGTTCTCCTTCGAGGAAAGAAAACAGGATTTGCTTAGGTTGCTCTTGGTAAAAGAGCAGGCTGACGACTTCGCTAAAGTATCGGTCTTGATCGGCTTGGGTTAGGGGTTTGTTTTGGCGTAGGTGGTAGATTTGCTCATTGCGCCAGCGCATGATATCGTAACGGTCTTCGTGACGAATGGGGACTAGGGTATAGTCGCCTTCTTGATATACTTGTTGATTTAGCACCCTGTAAGACCTCATTTAGAATAACTAAGCCTTTATTTTTGTAACTTTGTTTAAAGTATCAATCAGGTTTTGGTCCGTTTTGTACTTCAAACCGATGTGATTATTCAGTTCTACTACTTTTGGATTATCATCAAGGAAATCAAATATTTGAAAAAGGCTACCGTCCTTATTTTCCTTATCTAGATGAGTTTGAAGTGCGTTGAATAAATCCAAATCTTCCTGATAGTCCAAGGTTAAGCGATAGTCGCGAATATAATCTTTAGGCAGGTCAACCACCTTCACATTAAAGAACTCGCGGTTGTTTTGAAAATACCAAGTCATGTATTCGGAGTAATCAGCACTTGGGAAGTGCTCCTTCACCTTTTTCAATGCTTGTACATTTATAATTTCAGGAGCGGTTCCTACCGCGAAATCTTTAGCTGCGGTATAATCGGCTCCGGACTTGAAGTGTTGGTTCAGCAAAAATTCTGCGATATCTGCAGAAACATAAGGCATATCGGCTGTTACACGGATAATCACATCGATTTTGAGCGTATCAATGATGTCCAAATAACGCTGAATAACATCATCTGGATGACCCCGGTGAAAAATCACCTGCTCATTAAACCTGTAGTTTTCCAGTTCCTGGTCGTCAGGATGCGTTGATGTTGCTAAAATAGTATGATTTATGTTTTTAAAGTTTAGGCAACTTTTCAAACATTTTTCTACTGATGTTAGTTTTCCGATCGGTAACAAGGCCTTTTTGGGGAGTCGCGATGACTTAAGGCGACATGCCACGATGGTAGCAATGGTTGCTCTTTTAAAATATTCTTGTTTTAGTGGTTCCCCCTTCTGAACATCCACGGCCAGTATGTGAAAATCCTGCTGCCGTTTTTTTACGGTCAGGATATCCATCCCCGATTTGCCAGAACGTTTAAATTCCAGATCTTCAGTTAAATCGATTTGTTTGCCTTTCTGAATCAGTTTCTTTGCAATCGGTATCTGTACAGAATTCTGCAGATAAGCGGTTTCCTTAGCATTAATAAACGGACGATCTTTTAAGTCAAGGTAGTTGTCGAGAGTCACTCTGAACTGCGCATATTTCTCCGGTTTCAGACTGGAAAAATGGTCGTACTTGGTTTCCAGGCTGCTATGACGGATATGCTTTTCTATGGCCTGTACGCCTTCCATTGCGGCAAAAATTGGAAGCCAGATAGCGTCTTCTCCCTCAGCATCCGCGTGATCTGCAAATACCAAAGGATTGTCGAAATGTTTTTTTAGTTCCTGAATTTTCACCAAACCACTTTCGGCCAGCGCTGTCGGATAGGATTGAAACCCTACTTCAAGCCATATCTCCTTCGGACAAAGTCTTTTGGCAAAATCTTCAACTCGTTCGGCTATGGTAGGAATGTCAAAACCGCTTACATTGATTGCAAGGATTTTGCCTTCCAAACCGACCTTTTCCAGATCGTTGATGAGTCCAAGATTGAACAACACGGATGACTGAAGTTTAATTCCAGATACCAAATCGGATTCTTGCTGGTAAATCTGGCAACCATAGCTGTCGAACAAATCAAGCCAAACTTCTTTGGTCTCTGAAGCTAAATGCAGTATAGTATGCCATTGATCTGGCGAAAAATACAATTCTTTGTACACACTATGCCACTGATAATCCGGAGTAGCCAGCATGTCAGGATGCAGGGGTTGAAATTTTAATCCGTCTCCCATATACGACGAAAATTCATGGATCAGGTCAAGGACATAGTCAAAACTCCCTCCATGCGTGTTGGCAACTTCAAGGATATGATAGGGCTTCGTACTCATAAATAGAATTCTTTAATTTTTGCGATGACAAACTTTTGTTCTTCTTCAGACATACTCGGATACATGGGTAAACTCAAACAGCGTCCATAGTAGCGTTCTGCCTTTGGCATGTTGCCTTCCGTCCAACCAAACTGCCGGTAATAGGGCATAAGATGGGCCGGTATATAATGGATCTGGGGGAATATATTTTGCGTTTTCAGGTAATTATATAAGGCCAGCCGGTCTTCAACTTCAATGATATAGAGGTGATAGGCGTGCCCTTCTACTACTTTGGAATGTCCCTTTATTTGCCCCATGTTCTCAAACGCCAAGTGATATTTGGCAGCAATTTCCCGGCGCCGTTTCAGACCCAGATCAGCACGTTTAAGTTGGCTTGCGCCTAAGGCTGCCTGAATATCAGTAAGCCGGTAATTATATCCCAACTCCTGCATTTCCATATACCACCCGGGCCAATTTCCGTCATGGCTGGTGGTACCATTTGCAAACTCCAGTGTATTTGTGAATTCGTTGGTGTTTCTGGTTATTCCATGGGTTCGCAGCATCATAAGTTTATGGTACAGCGCCTCATCATTTGTAGTGACCATGCCTCCTTCACCACAGGCAATATGTTTAACAGGATGGAATGAAAAAATGGCCAGATTAGCATACTTCCCCGATCCGGATTTAATTTTTGTCGCTTCACTATTCTGAAAGAAGGCGCCCGGAGCATGGCAGGCATCCTCAATGATCCATAAATCATACTCGTTTGCCAACTGGTGGAAGGCCTCCATATCCACTGAACGTCCGGCAAAATCTACAGGTATTATCCCGGAATAGGTGCCTTTGGGTGATCCTTCCAAAAGTTTCTTTACCTGTTTGATATCGATGAGATACGTTTCAGGATCAATGTCAGCGAACACGACCTCTCCTCCACAATAGCGAACACAATTGGCTGATGCAGCGAATGTAATAGGGGTAGTTATTACTTTTTGTCCTTCTTTCACTCCCAATGCCAGCGCACATAAATGAAGGGCGGCGGTTCCATTGGCCAGAGCCACAGCATATTTAGCGCCGATATATTCGGCAAATTGCTCTTCAAATGCCTTTATTTCAGGCCCCTGTGTGAGGTATTCGGATTTTAATGCCCGGGTTACCGCAGCAATATCATCCTTAGTTATATGCTGCTTACCGTATGGAATTGGTTTCATTGCCTTCTTTTAAAACTTAATACCGTTTAAACTAAATTGAAGCTTGGGTCAACATGCTGCCTGATCTTTTCCCTTAAGGTTTGGATCGTTTCCCATTCGGTATTTTCTCCACTATTGTAGCGGAATCCAATTTCTACCTTTTTGGCATTAAAATGCGCTATAAATTCGTCTAAATTCCAACGGTGCATAGCCGGAAGGATCGTGTAATACGTGCCAAGGTCCCAAGTATAGAATGAATCGGAATCGGTGATCATCTCTTCATGAATTTTTTCACCCGGACGAATGCCTACTAAAGGTTTTTCACATTCCGGGCCGACTGCTTCCGCCACGTCAACGATCCGGTAAGAGGGTATTTTTGGAACGAATATTTCTCCACCCCAGGCATTCTCAAGCGCATGCATCACCATGTCTACTCCTGCCTGGAGACTAATATTAAATCGGGTCATATTCGGTTCAGTTATGGGGAGTATCCCGTCCTTTTTCTTCGATAAAAAGAAAGGAATTACAGAACCATTCGAGCCCATAACGTTCCCATAGCGAACCACGGAAAAACGAATGTCGTTCCAGCCTTTGATATTGTTGGCCGCAACAAAAAGTTTGTCGGATGCAAGTTTGGTAGCGCCGTACAAATTAATAGGAGCTGCGGCCTTATCGGTAGAAAGAGCAACTACACGCTCAACTTCGGTTTCCAAACAAGCGTTGATGACGTTTTCCGCTCCCATGATATTGGTTTTTACACATTCCATTGGGTTATACTCCGCAATAGGAACATGCTTCATCGCGGCAGCGTGAATGACATATTGTATCCCTTTTAAGGCCCGCTTTATGCGCTCATAGTCCCGCACATCGCCAATAAAAAAACGCACGTTCGGATACTTTTCATTCGGGAACTCCTGAGCCATTTGGAATTGCTTTTGTTCATCCCGTGAAAAAATGACAAGCCGCTTTACCTGAGGACTGGTTTTAAGGATATGTTGCGTAAGTCCTTTTCCCAGAGAACCCGTTCCCCCGGTAATCAATATCGATTTTCCGTTCAAATTCATACTTTACCTATTTGATTAATTGGTTTTTAATTTCTTTATAAAAAATTAAAAGGGATAACATAAATAATGAGCCTGCTTTTGCAACGATGAGCAATAGATTCCATTCTGTTGTGTTGAACAAAAAATAGAAAAGCAGTGTACATATAACCACTGCTAAGGTGGGAACACCAAATGCGCGCAACGGAACCGTAATTTTTTTCAACAGGTATTTGGATACGAGAAATTCCGTTAAAAATAACAGCAGATAACAAAACAGAGTGCTATAAGCCGCAGCGACACTTCCAAACCGAGGAATTAACCAAACGTTCAGTCCAACATTGATCATGCCCGCACCAAGCGTCATTGCTGCGGTTATGTATGTTTTTTTTGCATGAATGATCGCGTTTTTGTTAAAGGGAGATAAGCCAACAAAGAAGTGTCCAATCACGATCCAAGGAATAAGGTAAAGTGAAGCATGATAGGTTGAAGAACTCAGGATCTTTCCCAACTCCATTCCAAAAAGGATCAAAACGCATGCTCCCAGAGCCATAATGCGTGAAAAGAAGGAAGCGTTTATAACAATAAGATCGCCCTTATCTGCGTGCATATGTTCATAATATTTTGGGGTCCATGCATTATGAATAGCATTTGAAACCATCAATTGAAGCATCCCAATATTATAGGCAAAGCTGTATAAACCTGCTTCCGAATTTCCCATATGATGGTTGATAATGATCCGGTCGAATTGGGAGAGTATTGCACCACTGAGTAAGTACGGGATGTTTGGTATGCTAAACCTGGTGATATAGGATAAAAACCGCTGCCTGTACCCAAACTTGACATATTTAAACACATCTCGCATTTTGACAATGGAATAAAAACCCGAAACCACCACAAGGGCCTGAAGACGTCCAATATATTTTGTGTCTTCTCTTAACAATATCAATAATACCGTTAATCCGAAAGTAAGATACACTGTACCTATGGAGTATTTCCTGATCCTTTTGGTGTCCTTTATCGGCTGATATACCTGGCGAAAGGTAAGGTTGATCACCTCAAACAAAATGGCCGGGATCAGGAAGAACATGACCATATCCGGCAATTCCATCCATTGTGCAAGTGTATTTCTGAAAATGAGGATAAAAAATGTCGAAATACCAAAGGCCGCAGCTGTCAGTATTAAAGAAAAACCAAGAAAATAGCTGTAGTCTTTTGTAAATTCATAATAATAACGACTAATGGCACCGTTAAGGTTAAATACAATAAGAACCGAAAGTATGGAAACCCAGGAACCAAAAATATTCAGAATTCCATAATCAGCAGTTGACAGTAGGTAAGTAAGGATGGGAATAGACAGGAACTTCAGCCCCTCATTGGCAAGCGTAACCGTAAAATAATCCTTTGAATGAACCAGGGTTTCATAAAAGGGCGACTTTTTGATTTTCTCCAACATTCTCCTAAACTATCAATTTGTTGAACCGGCCAAGATCAACAATGACTCTCCGACTCTTAGCAGTGACTTTCCTTCTGTATGGCCGGTAACCTGAGAGAGGTATTCTCTTCTTTCTGCCTCTCTTCCTCGTGCATCGGTGAAGTAGGAATTACCCAAATTCAAATCCGCCGCATTCTTTATCATTCTGACATAAACTCCCGCTACAGGCAGACATTTTTCATATTCCCCCTGAGGGTCAATACATACTACAGGTATATTCATTGCCACAGCCGTATCAATGGTTGCAGAATAGTGCGTGATCAAGAGGTCTTGTTCTTTTAAAAGGGAATGTAGCTCAGTATCAGGTTTTGCCCAGTTTACCGATTCCGGGTGTTCCACAACTAATGCCTCATACAGTTCTTTACTTTCTCTGGGGTGCATTTTAATGGCCAGCTTCAAGTCTTTATTTAGCTCTACGATCTGTTCGATTACCTGAACATTTCGCTGATGGCTTTCCATCCCATAATAGAGCGAGATAGGCTGTGTCATATAAATGGCTCTAAGGGGAGATTCTATTTCCCTTCGGCTTTGCCCTTCATATGCAGAGAGGGCTGAATCGATATTAAAATTACCAACCACCTTATACCTTATCCTGTTTTTAAGAAACGGAGGTATAAACGACTCCGACCAGATCCCGAACAAGGTTCTAGGATGGGGTTGAAAAAACCCAGGTTTCTCCGCATTAACCGGAGCCCCTTTGATAAAATTCTTAACTTTCACCTTGAGAACCCGGGATAAGGAAGGTCGTGTCTCCGATTTCAAAAATGCCGATTGAAGGACATAAATACGCTGATCAGGGAAGGCCTTTCGAATGCAGCGATAACTGTAATTTGCGGCAGAAAAAGTAAAAACAATATCAGGCTGGATCTTCTTGATTTCATTCTCAATCCAGTTTTGTTTTTCGAGGAATCTATCATTTACGAACTGAATATTTATATCAATGCCTTTAAACAACTGTTCTTCTTCCAAAGTCAGGTGAAATTTGGTTTTTAAATCGCCCCTGTCTGCATCGAGTAAATACCATTCAAACGTTGAAAATGTGGCTGCTAACTGAAGAACCAAGTCTTTGGTAAGGTAATCTTCATTAGGAATGATAGCGATCCTACTTTTCACCCTTTGTAACCGAGTATGCC
>Ga0247844_1004134_pt1 | contig 20075 bp, 14 predicted proteins | sample LaCtaG_FD_192421 | JGI IMG/M metagenome (GOLD analysis project Ga0247844, IMG submission 192421) | Freshwater microbial communities from meromictic Lake La Cruz, Castile-La Mancha, Spain - LaCruzMarch201714.5m_1 | ecosystem: Environmental > Aquatic > Freshwater > Lake | place: Spain: Castile-La... | reverse complement strand
TTTCAATGCGTCTTCAATTGTTTCAAAATGCAGCATGTCGTTTTCGTTCAACTCCATTTCCTCCGGAAAAAGCAATTGCTGCGAATGTGCAGTATGTTGTTCAATATCTTTGAGATACAACTCAAAAAGAATACGTACATGCGCCCGATGCTGGTCAATAATTAGCATGCCCGATTTTATTCCGGTAATAATAAATCGGCTTTTAAACTGAAAGTTTGCCGAATGAAATTCATCGCCCAGCAGCATTTTTTGTTGTTCGGGTTCCGATTCAATTAACAAATGTTCGATAGTTGATGCGTCATTGGACTGTTTAGTACTTTCTATTTCGAATTTATCAGTCGAAGGAGCAATTTTTGCATCTTTTTCGAACCCTCCATACAGCTTTTCCCAATCGAAAGAAGGTCGTTTGTATGAAGCAGTAAAAGGATTATATTCCGGATTGAAATTCGTTTGTGGTGGTTTTACATTTTCAATGTTAAAACTCATAGGCATATCGGGTGCACCTTCGCGGTCGAAATCGATAGACGGCGCCACATTAAATTTGCCCAAAGCTTCTTTTACCGTTGCCGAAAGAATAGACCAAATTGCTTGTTCGTTTTCGAATTTTATTTCGGTTTTGGTAGGATGAATATTGATGTCGATGCTTTGTGGATCGACTTCGAAATAAATGAAATAAGCCGGATTGTCAGACGATTGAATTAATTGATTGTAAGCCAACGTTACCGCTTTGTGAAAATAGGGATGGCGCATGTAGCGACCATTTACAAAAAAATACTGCTGTGCCGATTTTTGCGCAAATTCGGGTTTACCAATAAATCCAATAATACTTACCAGTCCGTTTGAAGTTTCAATATTTAGCAATTGTTGATGAAATTTCTTTTTCTGAGAGCCAAAAACAGCATCAATACGCATTTTCAGGTTCGATATTGGCAGACGATACATTTCATCGTCGCCATCATAAAACGAAAATTCGATTTCGGGATTTACCAATACTATACGGTAGAATTCAGTAAGAATATGCGATTTCTCTACATTATCACTTTTCAAAAAACGACGACGGGCAGGAACGTTGAAAAACAAATTCTTAACATAGAAAGTTGTACCTGTTTCGCATTGAACAGTTTCCTGTTTAAAAACGCGCGTTCCGGCAATTTCAATGGCTACACCCAATTCGTCATCGTGGCGGCGGGTGCGCATTTCGACCTGAGCTACAGCAGCTATCGAAGCCAGTGCTTCGCCCCTGAAACCCATAGTGCGCAATGCAAACAAATCAGAAGCTTCCTTTATTTTGGATGTGGCGTGCCTTTCAAATGCCATGCGGGCATCTGTTTCGCTCATACCTTTTCCGTTGTCCGAAACTTGTATTAGTGTGCGCCCGGCATCTTTTATAACAATTTGAATAAAAGTTGCGCCTGCATCAATCGCATTTTCAACTAATTCTTTTAACACCGATGCAGGACGTTGAATCACTTCACCGGCAGCAATCTGATTTGCTACCGAGTCGGGCAACAAGTGGATAATATCCCTCATTATTTTTTTTTAGCTAAACAAATAATACAAAATGGCAAGCATAGTAAATAAAATAATGACAAGGCGGAGATTCGATTTACGCATCTGTTCCACCCTGAAGTTTTTATTTTTATCGGCCATTTCTCTAAAAACTCCTCGACGCAATATGGGTTTATGCGGCTCAGATTCAACATCTGCTCGCAATTTTTCCTTTTCTTTCTTTTCTTCCTTTTTAGGGTCGTAGTAAATATAACGATACCCGTATTCGCGTGGTTTGTATAAATTGAAAAATCCCATGATTGTAAAATTAGAAGGTAGAAATGAAAGCCAAGAAGTTGAAATTGACCCTAAACAGTTTTCAAAACGTCAAACATCAAACTTCAAACCTCTTTTTTTAGATGTATTTTTCTTCAAAATTAACAGTAGCATCATTCACATACTGTCGGATATTTTGTTCGTCTTCCAATTTGCATATTAGCAACACGTTATCAGCCTCGGCCACAATGTAACCTTCAAGATCTTGAATAACAGCTAATTTGTCGTTCGGCAGAGCCACAATATTGTTTTTTGCACCGTAAAACATGCTTTTGCATTTGAGAGTTACATTTTGGTCTTTGTCTTTAGGCGACATTTCGTAAAGCGACCCCCAAGTTCCTAAATCGGTCCAACCAAAATCGGAACAAAGCACATGCACACCTGTTGCTTTTTCCATAATTCCATAATCGATGGAAATATTTGGGCAAGTTGGATACATTTCGTCGATAAATGCTTGTTCGTCAAGAGTATTATAAACTGCTTTTCCTTCGTCAAACTTAGCAGCTACTTCGGGAAGCAAGTTGGTAAAAGCGTTGTCGATGGTTTGAAGATTCCATAGAAAAATGCCCGAATTCCAGAAAAACTCACCTGTTTCAAAAAATATCTGTGCTAAGTCGGCATTTGGCTTTTCGGTAAATGTTTTTACTTTTCGAAGCGCTGTTTCTCCTTCAGCAATTTGAATGTAACCATAACCAGTTTCGGGACGGCTGGGTTTGATGCCCAAAGTAAGCAGTGAATCGTTTTTTTCAACAAAATTGAGACCTATTTTTATTGTTTCCAAAAAGTCGAGTTCTTTTAAAATTAAGTGGTCGGAAGGAGCAACTACAATATTGGCTTTGTTGGTTATTGCTTTAATACGATTTACGGCATAAGCTATACAAGGTGCTGTATTTCGGCGATTTGGCTCTAATAAAACCTGATTTTCTTTTATCTCTGGCAATTGTTCCAATATCAAATCTTTATAAATCACATTCGAAACAATCAGAATGTTTTCGGCTGGCACAACATGGCGAAAACGGTCGAAAGTCATTTGTAGGAGCGAACGGCCTGTGCCAAAAAAATCGAGAAACTGTTTGGGACGATTGTTACGACTGAAAGGCCAAAAGCGGCTTCCAATGCCACCTGCCATAATGATGCAATAGTTATTTTCCATGTTTTTATTCATTATTGTGGAGTTCAAACTTGCAAGTATTTTAGCAATTTGTCGGCCACTTTTTACAATATGTGTTTTATAATTGTTTTGTCTTGTATCGAAAAATCGCACTAAGATACAATGTTTTTTTATTAGATAGAAATTTTATTGTCTAAAATTAAAGTTTTAGAATTAATAAAGCTAATAAAATCGAATTTATCGATGTAAAAAATAAGCATTAAAAATGCAACAAAATCTCTTATTTTGTTATTTATATAAATATAAGCATATAAAATAATGCTTATTTGAACATATTGTATTATATTTGCAAAATAAATACAGTCTATTATGCAAACAGAATATTTAAAAGAGCAAATACTTGCACGTCTTCGCATGGATAATCCTTGGTGGACAACAAATGCAATCGATGAATATTTTCAATCGATGCAGCGACGATTGTACCTAGATTTGTTTTATCCTTTAGTAACTGATACCGATTTACGCCGTGGAATTTTACTCATGGGGCCTCGCCGTGTAGGCAAAACTGTAATGCTTTATCATACAGTTCAAAAATTAATTGAAAGTGGCGTAAATGCACAAAAAATTATTTACATCTCCATTGAAACACCTATATATAATCGTATTTCGTTGGAAGAGTTGTTTGATTTGGCGCGTATAGCCGTTGCCACACCTGAAGATAGAAGTGGTTTTTATGTTATTTATGATGAAATTCAATACCTAAAAGATTGGGAAATTCACTTGAAATCAGTAATTGATACTTTTCGAAATACCAAGTTTATAGCATCGGGCTCGGCAGCTGCTGCTCTCAAAAAGAAAAGTCAGGAAAGTGGTGCTGGTAGGTTTACCGATTTTATATTACCTCCTTTAACTTTTAATGAATATATTCATCTCAAAAACCTGAATGCTTTAATGTATCCATCGAGTATTGAATGGTTAGGGGAGAAGGTAGATAGTTTTGATACCATAGATATTCGAAAATTAAATGAGCATTTTATACATTATATCAATTTTGGTGGATATCCCGAAGTCGTTTTTTCAGAAAAAATTCAGTCAAATCCCGGATTGTATATTCGAAGCGATATAATTGATAAGGTATTGTTGCGCGATTTACCAAGTATATATGGTATATCTGATGTTCAGGAACTTAACTCATTATTTACGGTTATTGCTTTTCATTCAGGAAGTGAATTCTCGTACGATAATTTATCAAAGGTTTCGGGTGTAAAAAAAGATACTTTGCGAAAATACATAGAATATTTACAAGCAGCTTTTTTGATAAAAATAATACATAAAACCGATGTTAATGCTAAAAAATTTCAGCGTGCCACATCTTTTAAAATTTACTTGACAAATCCTTCGTTGCGTTGTGCCTTGTTTCAACCTATACAATCGGTTGACGAAAAAATGGGCGATATGGTTGAAACAACCATTTTTGCACAATGGATACAGCGCGAAAATGCTAATATTTGTTATGCCAATTGGAAAGAAGGTCGTGGCGAAGGCGAAGTAGATATAGTCGGATTAAGCGCATCGAGCCAAAAACCTTTGTGGGCTGTTGAAGTGAAATGGTCGGATAGGTATTTTGAGCATTCGGGCGAATTGAAATCGCTACTTAATTTTATGGAAAATAATCAGATGGAGCAAGCAATTGTTACAAGTATAGAAAAAAAAGGTTTAAAACAAATGCGAAGTGTCAGCTTGCAATTTATTCCAACGGCTGTATACGCATATATTGTTGGGTATAACACATTGAAGGAAAAAAAGCAAAAAATTGGATTGTAAAAATAAGCCTCTTAAATTTTGAAATATCGCTTATTTATTACATTTTGTAAAAATAAGGAGGAAAAAACCTTCTTATTTTTACATTAGTGCTTATCTTATTGATATTCTGATATTTGTGATGTAAAAATAAGAAATCAAAAACTCTGAAACAGCTGCATTGCCTGTTCGATGGTGCGTACATTGTTAAATACAGCAGAACGACGACCGTTTTGTTCGCGCAATTGGCATTGACGGGGATGTACGGTCATGAAATGAAGTACTTTGCCAAAATTATCCGATTGATAATAGTTTGATTTTGGGTTAGATACCAAATATGCAATGAGTTTTTCGTTTTTCAAGGTCAGTTTTTCCATTCCAAATTGCATTGCTAACCAGCGCATACGTACCACCAGCATTAGACTTTGAGCTTGTTCGGGAATTTTGCCAAAACGGTCAATTAATCTTTGTTCGAATGCTAATAAATCCTCTTCATTTTTAATACTATCCAACTCGCGATAAAGTGCAATACGCTCCGAAGTGTTTTCGATATAATCCTGCGAAAACATCAATTCCATATCCGAATCAATCTGACAATCAGTTACATAAACGGAACTGTTGTTTTCGGCAGCAATTTCGTCGGCATAGAGTTCAGAAAATTCTTCGTCTTTCAGTTCGTGTACGGCCTCGTTCAATATCTTTTGATAAGTTTCGTAACCCAAGTCGGCAATAAAACCACTTTGCTCTGCTCCGAGCATATTTCCAGCTCCACGAATATCCAAATCCTGCATAGCAATATTAAATCCGCTGCCCAATTCGGCAAAAGTTTCCAACGCCTGTAAGCGACGGCGGGCTTCAGGAGTTATCAAACTCAATTCGGGCGCCATTAAATAACAAAAAGCCTTCCGATTGCTTCGTCCAACACGCCCACGCAATTGATGCAAGTCGCTCAGCCCGAAATTATGCGCACTATTAATAATAATGGTATTTACATTCGAAATATCGATGCCCGATTCGATAATGGTAGTTGCTACCAACACATCGTATTCATAATCAATAAAATCGACAATAATTTCTTCGAGTTTATCGGGTGGCATTTGTCCGTGACCAACAGCCACACGGCAGCCCGGAACCAGCTTTTTGATAAGCGATTCGATATGATAAATGTTCTGAATGCGATTATTTACAAAGAAAACCTGTCCGTTTCGATTCATTTCCAACTGAATAGCTTCACGAATTACATCTTCGTCGAACAAATGAATTTCGGTCTGTACGGGATAACGATTTGGCGGAGGCGTATTTATAATGGATAAATCGCGCGCGCCCATCAACGAAAATTGCAGAGTACGTGGGATGGGCGTAGCTGTCATGGTGAGCGTATCCACATTCACCTTCATTTCCTTCAGTTTTTCTTTTACCGAAACGCCGAATTTTTGCTCCTCGTCAATTATCAATAACCCTAAGTCTTTGAATTTTATTTGTTTACCCACAATCTTATGCGTACCAATCAGAATATCAACTTTGCCTTCTTCTAACCGTTTCAACACTTCTTTGGTTTGGTTGGTGGTGCGTGCACGGCTCAGATAATCAACGGTTACCGGAAAATCTTTAAAACGTTCCTTGAACGAATTGTAATGTTGCAATGCCAGTACGGTAGTTGGCACAAGCACAGCCACTTGCTTGCTATCGGTAGCTGCTTTAAATGCAGCACGCATAGCCACTTCAGTTTTTCCAAAGCCCACATCGCCACACACCAATCGGTCCATTGGCAGCACAGATTCCATGTCTTTTTTAACGTCAGCCGTAGCTTTCACTTGGTCGGGCGTATCTTCGTAAATAAACGACGCTTCCAGTTCTTGTTGCAAATAACTGTCGGGCGAATACTGAAAACCTTGTTCGGCTTTTCGTTTGGCGTAGAGTTTTATCAATTCACGCGCAATGTCTTTGACTTTCGATTTGGTACGCTCTTTCAGTCTCTCCCAAGCGCCTGTACCCAGTTTATTAATGCGTGGTGCTTCGCCTTCCTTGCCTTTGTATTTCGAAATGCGATGCAGCGAATGAATACTTACAAAAATAATATCATCATCTTTGTAAATCAATTTTACCATTTCCTGCATTTTGCCATTCACATTGGTGCGAACCAAACCGCCAAAAGTTCCCACACCATGATCCACATGCACCATGTAATCACCCACACGGAATTGATTTAACTCTTTGAGGGTGAGTACCACTTTTCCCAAGCGGGTGCGGTCGGTGCGTAATTGGTATTTATGGAAACGGTCGAAAATCTGATGGTCAGTATAGCAATAAATAGATAAATCGTGGTCGATAAAACCCTCGTGTAAAGTGCTTTTTATTGGTTGAAATGCAATATTATCGCCACGGTCTTCGAAAATTGATTTGATGCGGTCGGTTTGCTTAACGCTGTCGCTCAGTATAAAAAGTTCGTAACCTTCTGCCACACCTTGTTTCAAATTATCGGCAATCAGATCAAAATTTTTATGAAAAATAGGTTGCGGAGACGTATTGAAATTAATCTCGACTTTTGTTTTAAAATACGAAGTTACGTTCCATTCAATTTTACGAAAAGTAATGGCTTGCTGCATAAACTCATCGCCAGTAATGCGGTTTTTGTGCAAATCGGGTGTGGAATTAACACCTTCGTTTGCTTTTACAAGTGCCTCATCGTACAAAATATTAATTCGTTCACGCACAAACGAAGCTGTATTGAAAGTTATCCAGGTCTCTTTGGGTATAAATTCCAGCATCGAAACCTGAGCTAATTTTTTATCCAGATTCAAATCCGGAATAATTTCCACTTCGGAGCGTTTTTCCTTCGAAAGCTGCGTTTCGATATCAAATACGCGTATAGATTCTACTTCATCCCCAAAAAAATCGCAGCGAAAAGGCATTTCGAACGAAAATGAAAAAATATCGACAATACTACCACGCACCGAAAATTGTCCGGGTTCGTAAACAAAATCTACCCGTTCGAAACCATATTCTGTGAGCATTTCGGTCAAAAAGTCGATGCTCAAACTTTCGCCCGTTTTCAGGCGAAGTGTATGCGTTTTAATAGTGTAGGCCGAAACCACTTTTTGCATCAAAGCCTCTGGGTACGTAATCACCATGCAAGGTGAAGTACTGTTCGTCAACCTGTTAAGCACTTCGGTACGCAAAATTTCGTTCGAAGTATCGAGTTGCGACAGTTTAATGGCTTTTTTGTAGGATGAAGGATAATAATACACCTCGTCGGCCGACATAATTTGCTTAATATCGTTGTACAGATAACCGGCTTCGTCGGCATCATTCATTACTATTAGCTGTGTGTGAGGTCGTAAGCGGAAAAGCGAAACAGCCACAAGTGCACACGACGAACCACTTAAACCCGAAATTTTTAGGTTTAATTCGCCTGAGTCAGCCCAACGGGTTAGTGCAGTTACCTGCGGATGTTGAGCAAATCGTTGTTGCAAATCGGAAAAGTTCAAAATAGCTATTTTGCTTTAGGGTAAAAAAAGAATTATTTAATCGAACATATTTTCTTCGCAACCCTGATTGGCATTGAAAGTATCGGGCACATCAAAATTTTCGCTTTGCGAATATCCCAAACTGCCATCATTATACACTTTCTTCATATACAATGCCCAAATTGGTAGCGCCATACTTGCCCCCTGCCCTTCAGCAATGTTATCGAAATGAATACTGCGGTCTTCGCCACCAACCCACACGCCCGAAACCAACGAGGGAGTATATCCCATAAACCAGCCGTCGGAATTATTCTGTGTGGTACCCGTTTTTCCGGCCATTGGCATTCGCAAACCATATCTATTACGAATACGCGAACCTGTACCACCATCAACAACGGCACGCATCATATAAATCATTTTATAAGCTGTTGACTCGCTCAAAATTTCGTGCATTTTGGCATTGAAATTTACTATTACATTGCCATTAGCATCTTCTATACGTGTAACATACTGTGGCTCAGCTCTAATTCCTTTATTTGGAAAAGCTGTGTATGCATCTACCATTTCGGCAACCGAAATATTGTCGGTACCCAAACACATAGAAACAACAGGGTCGAGCTGACCTCTAATACCAAACGAGCGCATCAGTTTTACCAACGACTCGGGTGTAAACAGACTCATTAAATAAGCCGAAATCCAGTTGTCAGAATTCGAAAGACCCCAACGAAGTGAAACGACATCTCCTACTTTGTGTCCTTTGGTAGTTGTTTTTGGAGTCCACGAAGGTTGACCGGGTATATTAAAAGTAATTGGTCGCCACGTTGTTTTATCGCATGGCCACATACCCTCTTCCATTGCCAAGGTGTATAAATACGGTTTTACTGTAGAACCAACCTGACGTTTACCCAAGGTTACCATATCGTACTGAAAATGTGCAAAATCGGGACCTCCAACATAAGCTTTTACATGACCTGTTTTGGGTTCCATCGACATAAAACCACAACGTAAAAAATGCTTATTATAACGAATAGAATCAAGCGGCGACATAACCGTATCGACCATTCCGGTATACGAAAACACCTGCATATCCACAGGCCTACGGAACGAACTATTGATTTCTTCTTGGCTAATTCCTTGCTCTTTCATTCGGCGATAACGATCGGACTGTTTTACAGCATTTTTCAGAATTGATTCAATCTCTTCGGGTTTTACGCGTTTGGAGAACGGAGCATACGAGCGTCCTTTTTTCTCTTTAAAAAATGTTTTTTGCAAGGATTCAATATGTTCACGAACAGCCTCTTCGGCGTATTTTTGCATACGCGAATCGATGGTAGTGTAAATTTTCAACCCGTCGACATAAATATTATAGGGCGAACCATCGGGTTTGGTATTTTTATTGCAAAAACCATAAAGCGGGTTGTTTTCCCATTGCCATTGGTCTTCTTTGTATTTTTCTTCCTGCCAACTTGCATAATCGCCGCGTGAAGGTTCATCGGCCATTAAAATTTGACGAAGATATTCTCTAAAATAAGGCGCCAGCCCCGATTTATGGTCGGCACGTTGATAATCGAGTGTAAGCGGAAGTACTTTCAGCGAATCGAACTGTTCGTCGGAAATATAATCAGCTTTTCGCATTTGATTTAACACCACATTTCGTCGTTCGCGTGTTCGATCGTTGTATCGAACAGGGTTAAAATACGACGGATTTTTGCACATACCAATAAGTGTTGCAGCTTCTTCTAATTTAAGTTTCGAAGGCGAAGTATTAAAATAAACCTGTGCAGCGGATTTAATACCCACTGCATTATTCAGAAAGCTAAACTGATTGAGATAAAGTGTGAGAATTTCTTCTTTGGTATAAAGGCGTTCGAGCTGCACGGCAATAACCCATTCGATAGGTTTTTGGAAAGCGCGCTGAATAAAATTTTGTGCCACATCCGAATATAACTGCTTGGCAAGTTGCTGCGTTATGGTACTTCCACCTCCCGAGCTTTTTCGCTGAAGTATACCACGAAAAACAAATGAACGCGTTAACGCAATGCCATCAATACCAGAGTGATTGTAAAAGCGAACGTCCTCGGTAGATACCAAGGCATGAATTACGTGTTCGGTAATTTCGTTGTATTCTACCTTTACACGATTTTCTTTGCTCCGTGAGAATCGTCCAAGCAATTGTAAATCGGAAGAGTAAATTTCGGTAGCATATTTATTGATAGGGTTTTGCAGTTCGTCGATGGGCGGTAAATAGCCTATCCAACCCATTATTATAAAAACAAAAATTAATATCGTCGAGAGGAGTCCGAAACCGAATAACATCCAAAACCAACGATTGAATTTCGATCTGAAATCGCTTTTCTGCACTTTGTTTCCCATTTTACACGTTTTGTTTTTTAGAATTACAAAAGTACTATTTTTTTTTGAGTAAAGCTAAAAGATTATACCAACACAAAATCTTCGATTAATAAATTTGAAATCAAAATACCTTCTAACGTTAATGATACATGTTGATTATTGATAACCATATAATTAGAATCGATGTGTTTTTGTGCTATCACATTAAACTTAACGAGAAAAGCATCACCAAATTTTTCAGCTAAATAAGTCTTATTTACTCCTTCTTTGGTACGAAAAGTCACCATTATATATTCGTTGTATTTATCGATTAGAGTCAAATTTTCCCTTTCGAAAAAATCATTACCCGCAATAACATTCAGATTGTACTCTTTTATTGAACTCACATTCCATTGGCGCGAATCGCCATCGAACGAATGCGCCGAAGGTCCGAGTCCGAGGTAAGGTGTCATTTTCCAATAGGCACTATTGTGCTGCGAACGAAGCCCTGGTTTAGCAAAATTCGAAATCTCATACGCATCGTATCCTGCTGTTTCCATTTTTCGAAGCATCGTTTTATGCATCTCAATCATTTCTGCATCTCCAGCCGATGTTATGCGGCCAAGTTCCCGTTGTTTATGCAGTGGAGTTCCCTCTTCGTAGGTAAGCCCATAAGCCGAAATATGCTCTGAATGTAGTTGAAAAGCCTTTTCGAGCTGCATTTCCCAACTTTCGAGACTTTGCTGAGGTAAACCATAAATAAGGTCGATACTTATATTGTCGAAACCGGCTTTTAGGGCATTTTGAAAAGCTTCAATGGCTTCTTTGCCGGTATGTCTGCGGTTAATAAGTTTGAGTTGTGTATCGTCGAACGATTGAATTCCAATGCTAATTCGATTAAATGGTAAGGCTTGAATGGATTCGAAAAATGCGGACGTTAAGTCGTCGGGGTTCGCCTCAAACGTTATTTCTGCATCAGAATTCACTGAAAAAAGCGAATGAATTTTATCAAAAATCCGAGTGAATTGCTCAGCCGTAAGCAAGCTGGGTGTTCCGCCGCCAAAATAGATAGTCTGTACAGCTTCATTTTTCAAATATTCGTACCGAAGTTCCATTTCGCGTACAATAGCATTTACTGTATCGTCGATTTGGCGTGGTGCTACACGCGTATAAAAATCGCAGTAACTGCAACGTTGTTTGCAAAACGGAATGTGAATGTAAATGCCTGCCATTTTTTATTTAAAATTAAGACAAAAGAGCAAAGAGTAAAGAATTTTGATTAAAGCTTAGATAGAAATTCAGAAACATCCAATTTGTTAATATCCGTAACGCTAGTATCAATTATCAAATCGGATTTGGCAGCCATTTCGGCTTCGGTGAGTTGGTTGCTGATGCGCTCGAGCACTTGGCTTTCAGCTAACCCATCGCGTTTAATAACACGCTGTATGCGAATTGCTTGTGGAGCGGTTACCAGAATTATTTTATTCACTAATGTATGAAATTCGCCTTGAAAAAGTATGGCGCATTCCAAAAACAGCATTTTCTCGCTATTGTTTTTTTGAGCCCAAGCTTTGAAATCGGCACGAACGGCAGGATGAACAATTTCGTTTAACTTTCGAAGTAGTTCAGGTTGATTAAAAACAATACCAGCAATGTATTTTCGGTTCAATACATTGTCGGTATAAGCTTCGGCACCAAAAATGGCGATTATTTGTTGACGGATTTCGGCACTTTCGTTTTGCAAGCGGCGGGCAGCACTGTCGGTGTCGTAAACAGCATAACCTGCTTTACAAAGTTTTTCGGACAAAGTGGATTTGCCACTACCAATACCGCCTGTTATGCCTATTATTTTCATTGTTTGCTTCGCGTTATTTGGCTATGCCGTTATTTGCTTCGCGTTATTTCTTAATTATTTACATTGGCATATAAGCAGATTGGCATATCATCACATCACTTAGTATATTTCAACGTGTGTCCCATACGCAGTTTTTTGGTTTGCATATAAAATTCGTTGTATTTGTTGGTTTGAATTTCGATGGGTACATTATCAACTATCGACAAGCCATAAGCCTCAAGACCAATGCGTTTAATCGGATTGTTTGTCAATAATTTTATTTTACAAACACCCACTTCACGCAAAATCTGTGCTCCTACTCCATAATCGCGCTCGTCGGCCTTAAAACCTAAATGCAAATTGGCATCCACCGTATCCATACCTTCCTCCTGCAGTTTATAGGCTTTCATTTTGTTCATTAAACCAATGCCTCGACCTTCCTGATTCATATACACAATTACGCCTTTGCCTTCTTTGTCAATCATTTCCATCGATTTGTGAAGCTGTTCGCCACATTCGCAGCGCATAGAACCAAAAATATCGCCCGTAACGCACGACGAATGTACACGAACCAATATAGGCTCATTTTTTTCCCACTCGCCTTTTATTAATGCCACATGTTCCAATCCGTTTGATAACTGTTTGAAAGGTATGAGTTTAAACTCGCCATGAGCAGTTGGCATATTTACCATAACTCCTTTTTCGACCAGCGATTCCGATTTCAAACGATATGCTATCAAGTCTTTTATCGAAACCAATTTCATATCAAACTTTTGAGCAATTTCCATTAGTTGTGGCAAGCGTGCCATGCTTCCGTCTTCGTTCATAATCTCGATAAGCGCTGCTGCGGGATAAAGTCCGGCAAGGCGTGCCAAATCGACACCGGCTTCGGTATGCCCTGAGCGTCGTAAAACGCCTTTAGAGCGAGCACGTAACGGAAATATATGACCCGGACGACCAAAAGTTTCCGGTTTGGAAGTAGGGTCGGTTAATGCCTGAAACGTAGCAGCACGATCGGCTGCTGATACACCAGTAGTACAACCCTCTAATTTATCGATACTTACCGTAAAAGGTGTTCCATGCATAGAAGTGTTAGCTTGTGCTTGCATTTCGAGTTCCAGTTCGTCGCAACGCTCTTCGGTAAGAGGTGCACAAAGCAAACCACGACCGTGAGTAATCATAAAATTTACAATTTCGGGCGTCATTTTTTCGGCTGCACAAATAAAATCACCCTCATTCTCACGATCTTCATCATCTACTACGATCACAATTTTACCCACTTTAATATCGGCCAATGCCTCTTCAATTGTATTTAATACTGAATCCATATAATTAGTTAATTAGTTGAATTTTTGATTGTTTCATCTGTTATTTAGTTTGGTTGTTCATTTTCAAAATTTTAACTTCGACAAAACTTTTTATTTTTTGTAATCCTTTCATATACTCTTCGGTATTGAAAAGCACGGCATCCACCGCTGCTTTGTAAGTGAGAAAAATACCCACCGGCAATAAAATCGACGAACTTAGCCACATTCCTTGTAGTGCAGTCCATAAGCCTTCGCGCGCCATTTTGAAACCTGTATTATCAATAATATAATAAATAATAAACATAACCACCGAAATTACTACCGGTGCTCCAAGCCCTCCTTTTCGTATAATGGCACCCAGAGGTGCACCAATAAAGAAAAAAATCAGACAGGCGAACGAAAGTGTAAATTTTCGATGCCATTCAATTTCGTGCCTACTTACATAAAGTGTTGCTTCGCCTAAGTTCTGTTTTAGAAACTCTATTTGACCTTTCATTTCATTGGCTTTTTGCAAAGCAATAGTCATAGCCATTTCCATTTGTTGCTTATTCAGTTTATAAAACAAGCTATCTGTATTATAGTTTTCGGCATTAATGTTTTCACCCGTTTCGAGTGATCGATTCCAAGCCACTTCGCGCCCAAAATAACGTCGTTGCACCATATCGGCAGCCTGCTCGTTTTGCCGCTGCTTAACAACTTTCGAAGCCGAATCGATAGATAGAGACAGATGTTTAATATTTTTACTTATGTGTTGGTCTTGTAAAATACTTTCGTCGTAACGATTAAAATCGGAATCAAAATCAATTAATATCTCTTTTGTTCCAAAAGTTTCACGACGATAAGGAATACTATTTGAAGTAGTGCTAAAGCCTTGATTTTCAATATTTGCAAAACTCTCACCATCAAAAAGATATAGCATTAGGTATTTTTTATCTTCACTCAATTTTATTCTTCCCGAGTCGGCCAACATAATATTAGCATTATCAAAACCTTTCGAAAAATCGTATATCATCATATCTTTCAACAAACCATTTTGCTTATCGCGCACATAAAGATTTAAACCATTTATACCCGAATAAAACTCACCGGTTGGAATATCTAATTCGGGCGATTTTTGACGCAATGAATATATTAATGTCCAGAGTTTTGTTTGGGTAATAGGCAACACATTATTCGAAAAATAAAAAGCAGAGAATGAAACAAAAACAATAAAAATAACGAGCGGACGAATAATTCGAAAAAGCGAGATTCCTGCCGATTTCATAGCTGTTAGCTCAAAATTTTCGCCCAGATTACCGAAAGTCATAAGCGAAGCCAACAAAATAGCAAGAGGAAGAGCCATAGGTACTAACGAAGCCATAGCATACAAAAAGAATTCGGCAATTACACCAATTCCAATACCTTTGCCAATTAAATCGTTAAAATGTTTCCACAAAAACTGCATTAAAAGTATGAAGATACAGATTAAAAAAGTCATCACAAACAAAGTGATAAATCTTTTAAACACATAAGAATCAATGGTTTTTATCCTCAACATTCGAATAATGATGTTTTTTTTTATTGGGACAGCAAAGTTAGTTCAAAAACTTGAATTTGCAAAAGTGAAACAAGCATAGTTATTTTTTTCGAAACAGCCACAATCCGGCAAATGTTATTAAGCCGTTAATCATCAGCAATTCATAACCAAATTTATAATTTAGGTATTGCTCAAAAACGAAATTTAAGCTAAAACACAAAATTGGTGATATTATTGCTATAAATGGAATATATTTATCCTCTGTTTTTATTTTTGTAAATAATCCAAACACAAACAAACCAAGTAACGGACCATAGGTATAAGAAGCAATTATATAAATGGCATCAATCACACTTTTGTTGTTAATAGCTTCGAAAGCAAGAATAATTAGTACAAAAAGCACCGAAATGGCTATGTGTATTTGTTTGCGTTTGCGGGTGGCAACAGCGGCTTCCTGATGCTGTACGCCAAGAATATCCACCGCAAACGAAGTTGTAAGAGCAGCCAGAGCCGAATCGGCACTCGAAAAAGCAGCAGCCACAATGCCTACAATAAACAATACAAGAACCGTTTGACCCAAATAATTAGTGGCAAAAAGAGTGAGTATTTCGTCCGATTTTTGGGGAAGTATAACTCCGTTTTGAGCGGCAAGCATAAGTAACATAAGACCCAAGGTTAGAAAAAGCAGATTTACCGGCACAAAAGAAATTCCGTACCAATACATATTTTTTTTAGCATCTTTCAAATTGCGGCATGTGAGGTTTTTTTGCATCATATCCTGGTCGAGGCCGGTCATAACAATGGCTATAAAAATGCCACTAAAAAACTGTTTGAAAAAATTTTGTTTCGAATGCCAATCGTCGAACACAAAAATACGCTCATGTTCGTGATTCGTTAAAGCCGCAAAGAGCGTTCCTTGTTCAATTTTCAACTGCAAAGCCACTTGAACTACAAGCAAAATCAATGCAAAAATCATTATTATCGCCTGTAATGTATCAGTCCAAACTATCGTTTTAATTCCGCTACGATAGGTATATAGCCAGATTAAAAGTATTGTAGCACAAACGGTTACTGCAAATGGCACATTCCAAGCATCAAACACTACAGTTTGCAAAATAGCTGCCACCACATACAAGCGAGCTGCAGCGCCTATGGTTTTCGAAAGCAAGAAAAAAGAAGCTCCTGTTTTGTAGGCATTTTTTCCAAATCGCTGTTCCAAATAGGTATAAATGGACGTGAGTTGAAGCCGATAATACAATGGCAATAACACATTGGCAATAATTAAATAGCCAAAAAAGAAGCCAAAAACTGTTTGCATGTAGGTAAAATCGATAGTGCGCACCATGCCCGGCACCGACACAAAGCTTACACCCGAAATGGATGAGCCTACCATTCCAATAGCAACCACCCACCAAGGCGATTTGCGATTACCTAAAAAAAACGCCTCATTATCAACACTATTCCTACTTACTAAAAACGAAATAAGCAACAACAACGAAAAATAAACAGCAATAATTATTAATATAAGTGTTCCCGACATATAAAAAAAATTGTGTGCAAAGTTAGTAAAAAAGCATTTAACCACCGTTCAGGATTTTTAAAATTGAATGTTAGCGATATTTTTTGTAAATTTGCACTTTAAATAATAAATTATTTCACTCGTGAGTCAACCTCTGTTTTCGTCGGCGCTGCTCGAAAATGCCGTTCAGGAATTTGCCAAACTGCCCGGAATTGGTCGCAAAACTGCGCTCCGGTTGGTATTGCATTTGCTGAAAAATGAAAAAAGTGAGGTGGAGAATTTCGGTAATTCGATAATACAACTCCGGCGCGATATTGTATATTGCACTGTTTGCCACAATATTTCGGATACTGATGTTTGTGGAATTTGCAGCAACTCGTCGCGCGACAGTCGTACAATATGTGTTGTGGAAACGATAAAAGATGTAATGAGCATCGAAAACACACAACAATTCAAAGGTTTATACCATGTGTTGGGCGGCGTTATTTCGCCAATGGATGGCATTGGACCTGCCGACCTCGAAATTGAAAGTTTGGTAAACAGAGTGAGTACAGGCGAAGTAAAAGAAATTATTTTGGCCCTCAGCACCACTATGGAAGGTGATACAACTAATTTTTATATTTTCCGAAAATTAGCTTCCACCAATGTAAAAATCACCACCATCGCGCGAGGTGTGTCGGTGGGTGGCGAGTTGGAATATACCGACGAGGTTACGTTGGGGCGCTCCATAATAAACAGAGTAGAATTTACAAATTCATATAAATAGTGAGAGTTATGAATTACGAATTATGAATTATGAATTATGAGTTAGGAATTAATTAAGACAAATAAAAAATGAAACAAACACTCCGACAATTACAGATAGCTTATTACAGCGTATATATTGCAGCTATTGCAGCTGCCACATCGGGCTTTTATATTTTGAAATCGGGTTTTAGAATCGACCCACTAAGTCAAAATGGCGTAGCAATTAACACACTTTTAATAATTTTCATAATTGGCTCTGTGCCACTTACACTAGGCTATTTTAATAAACTAACAAAAAAATGGGCACTTTTGGAAGATGAAAATCAACGCTTGAAAAACTACCGTAAATTTGCAACCATTCGTATAGCCATAATCGGACTTGGCTTGGTGCTTGGCGTATTGTTTTTTTACATTATGAACTCACAATCCATGATTTTTTGTGCCGGAATAGCTGCTATTGCCTTGTTTTTTTGCAAACCAAGCGAAGCAAAAATCAGTACCGAACTGGAAATTAGTTTATAGTAAATAGTTTATAGTCAATAATTTACAGTAGTGAAATTTATCATTTACCATTAAAAATTAATCATTTATGCTTACAATAGCCGTAGATTTCGACGGAACAATAGTTACACACGAATACCCGCGCATTGGAAAAGAAATTCCATTTGCTATCGATACGCTCCTGAAAATTCAAAAAGATTTTCAGGCTTGCCTAATATTATGGACGGTTCGCGAAGGTCGTGAATTGGACGAGGCGGTTGAATTTTGCAAAGCCAAAGGTCTCGAATTTTATGCTGTAAACAATAATTATCCCGAAGAAAAAGAAACGGATAAGCAACCACGAAAACTTAAAGCAGATGTATTTATCGACGACCGTAATTTGGGCGGTTTGCCCGATTGGGGTGTAATGTATCAAATGATAGCCTCAGGTAATCCTTTGCAACCGGCACCTACTCAACTTTTTAGCGACTACCCGTTAAAAAAAGAAAGCTTTTTTAAAAAGATTTTTGGTTAAAATCAAAAATAGGTTCATGTCGAAAATCTATCATCTTCCCATCTCTTACCGCATTGTACGAAACTTGATAATCAAGGCTTTGTATTTTTATTATGACGAAATAATAGTAACCGGCATCGACAATATTCCTGCTAATGGTGGATTTATATTTGCGCCTAACCATCGCAATGCGCTTATGGATGCGTTGGCAGTTGTTCTTATTACCCCAAAGAAAAAATCGACCTCTTTTTTAGCCCGTTCGGATATTTTTAAAAATAAAAATGTCGCAAAATTTCTGCATTTTTCCAAAATCATGCCTGCTTTTCGCATTCGCGATGGGTTCGAAAATCTGGGTAAAAACAACGAAGTTTTCGACGAATGTGTGGAATTACTTGAGGCAAATCAAGCGCTTTGCATTATGCCCGAAGGAAATCAGGAATTGGAACACAAGGTTCGTCCGCTGGTAAAAGGTATTTTCCGTGTGGCATTTTCGGTACAGCAACGAAACAAAACTATTTTTCCGCTGCAAATTGTGCCTGTGGGTTTCGATTATGGAAGTATTGTAAAATACGGCAAACATCTGATTATCAACATTGGTAAACCAATAGATGTATCGGATTATAGCCCGAGTTACATTGAAAATGCTCCAAAAGCACTCAACGAAATAAAAGACGAGTTAAAACACCGTTTAGAGCAACTCACTTTACATATCGACTCCGAAAAGAATCACGACATCATTTTTTCGGCCACTGAGTATAGTTATCTTACAGCACTTCGCAAAAGCGACCAAAAACCAACTACGCTTGCTGCTTACAATATGCGTAAACAGGTTTCGGACAAGCTTTGTGCAATTGAAAAAGAACAACCCGAACAAATAGAAGAGCTTTCAACACTTACTTCGGAATACGAAAAAAGTTTAAAAAAACTCCATATTCAGTTCCGCAATGTAGACAGTGAAAAATCGGCTAAAACTCTCTTATTAAATAGTTTGCTATTAATAATTTCGTTCCCATTTGCAAGTATAGGGTTTTTGATAAATACTTTACCATTTTTTATGCCGGTTTGGATTCGTAAAATGCTGAAAGTGCAATTCGAAGGATTTTTCAGCTCTATTCAGTTTGTATTAGGTCTTATTTTATTTCCGGTTTTTTACCTATTACAATCGTTATTGATTTGCCATTTTATATCAATTTCGGTATTATATTTCCCATTTTTACTTATTACACATCTGATAACTGGCATTTTATGTTTAAAATATTACAGTATTCTGAAATGCACTTTTGCATCAATTCGCTACAAGTTGCTTCCTGAAAAGGAACGAAAAAAGATCAAAACAATTCGAAATGAAATAATTAATACGGTTTTGATTTAGCAAAAAAAGAACGCAAATTACACAAATTTACACAAATCTTATTTTCTCAATAATTTTAAAATTTGCTATTGTTTGCGTAATTTGCGTTCAAAAACTTAAAATAATCTATCTATTAAATTAGCGCTATATTATTATCTTCACACTCAGCTCGCATATCGTCAGGCCAAATGCTTGCTTGAATTTCGCCAATATGCGCTTTTCGCAAAAAGAACATACACAAACGCGACTGCCCAATTCCACCACCAATTGAAAG
>Ga0247844_1004128_pt1 | contig 20106 bp, 17 predicted proteins | sample LaCtaG_FD_192421 | JGI IMG/M metagenome (GOLD analysis project Ga0247844, IMG submission 192421) | Freshwater microbial communities from meromictic Lake La Cruz, Castile-La Mancha, Spain - LaCruzMarch201714.5m_1 | ecosystem: Environmental > Aquatic > Freshwater > Lake | place: Spain: Castile-La... | reverse complement strand
CCCGGATATCGGATTGAGAGCTACGAGATCATCCGCGCTCTCGGGAAAGGTGGTTTTGGGATCACTTATCAGGCACAGGATGTTCAAATTGGGCGGATGGTGGCCATCAAAGAGCTTCTTCCGGACAGTATTGCCACGCGAGTGGAGGGAAGCACCGTGGTTCCCCAAAGCGTGACGCATGAAGAAAGCTGGCAGTGGGCACGAGAGCGATTCATAGAGGAGGCGCGGATTCTCGCTGGCTTTCGCCACCCGAATATCATCGCTGTCCATCGGATTGTTGAAGCCAATGGCACTGTCTATCTTGTCATGGATTGCATCGAGGGGGAAAGCTACGAGGCTCGCCTAAGGAGAATCGGGCGAGAACCCAACGAGACAAGTTTACGTGCTGTGATCGATCCCTTGCTCGATGGCTTGCATGAAGTTCACGCCGCCGGACTTTTGCACAGAGACATCAAACCCGAGAACATCCTCATCGATAAACGCGGGCAACCTGTTCTCATTGATTTTGGCGCGGCGCGCTCGTCGGTGGGAGCGACCATGACGATGACCAGCATCGTGACCCACGGGTATTCTCCCGCCGAACAATACCAAACGAAGGGGAAAATGGGGCCGTGGACGGATATTTATGCGGTCGCAGCTGTCATGTGCCGGGCTATCACAGGCGAGAAGCCGCCCGTGGCATCGGATCGGATCATGGAGGATGACTTCCAATGGTTGAGCAACCGGCAGGCTCCCGGGTTTTCGACACCGTGCCTCAAGGCGGTGGACTGGGCACTGCGCGTGCGGCCGGAGGAGCGCCCGAAATCGATTTCGGACTGGGCAAGCTGTTTCCAAAGCGGGGCGAGTATCCACCACACCAAAAAGCATCGGGTAAATTCAATTTTCGTGGGGAACCCAAGCAACGCAGGGGATGGGACAGTGCAGCCTGCCTTGGTTTCCTCCGGCGATTCAAATATTGCTCCAATGGACTTTCCTTTTGTGAACAGCCTGGGGATGAAGTTTGTGCCCGTGGCGGGGACGAATGTTCTTTTCAGCATTTGGGATACACGGGTGAAGGATTTTTCAGCGTTTGTGGATGCGACGGGGTTTTGCCCCGATTCTATAGGGAGTATGTTCGGCCGGCTAGAACCCATATGGAAAAACCCCGGGTTTGCGCAGACGGCTGACCATCCGGTAGTTGGTGTGAGTTGGGAAGATGCAAAGGCATTTTGCAAGTGGCTAACGACGAAAGAGCGGGGCGAGGGAAAGATCAAAAGAGATCAGGAATACCGGCTACCGAGGGACGCTGAGTGGAGTGTGGCAGTTGGGAGCGAAAAATACCCGTGGGGGAACGAGTGGCCACCGCCGAAGGGTGCAGGGAACTACGCTCCCGAGCTGGGAGCGGATTCGTTTGCCAACACCTCGCCAGTGGGGAGTTTTCCTGCCAACAGGTTTGGCCTTTATGACATGGGAGGAAACGTGTGGCAGTGGTGCGAGGACTTGTATTCTGTTGGCGGAACAACTCGCGTGGTTCGCGGTGCATCGTTTGACCACAATGGTCCCGAGCCGCTATTGTCCTCGCTTCGTATCAGCGACGATACCGACAATCGTTATACCGATATCGGTTTTCGGTGTGTTCTTGGGTCTTCGCGTTAGGCTGGCGGATTTTGCAGCCTGTCGACTTGTGTTTCGACTATTGAATCTCGGCCCTTGACCAGGCGAGCTTGCGGGCCTGAGAATTATTTAGCACGTCCATGCGGCGAAAATCGCGTCTTCCCGGAGGGTGGACATTCCTGTCCACCAAGCAGCGTGCGACAGGAATGTCGCACCTCCGAAGAATCGTCGACTCATCGTATTTCCTTCTGCCAACCAACAGGAATCACTATAGTTCAAAACGCTTCGCGCGGCCCCGACCCGGTAGCGCATCCCCGCCGGAGTCCCTGGACTGCTGCAATTCCTCTCCTTCTTTGCGCTCCCTGCGTTCCTTTGCGGAAAAATCCTTCTTCTTTTCTCGCAACCGCCGTTTTTTCGATTCCCGGTTTGTTCTGAATCCGCAGTGCGCATCTGGCGCGTTCACAAAAATCGTGCCGTTCATGTGCCCGTGAACATTTCAAAATATCTGGCTTGCGCAGGCTTAAAGTGGCGCATAGACTTCTAAGCGCCACAAAGGACGTTCAATGTGGCGCATAGCTCGCCTTTGCGCCACATATTGAAGACATGCCAAAGAAAATTCCAGATAACGAATTGCGCACCATTGTGCAGGTCGTTGCCGGATTCCCGGCGGGTGCATCCTTGCAGCAAATTGCAGGCAAGGCGGATCATTCCAGCCGCACTCTTCAACGACGTCTCACGCGGCTTGTAAAAGACGGGTTGTTGGTGGCCTCCGGGAAGGGCCGCTGGTGCCGCTACCGTGTTCCCCAAGCATCTCCTGAACCACTCCTGCCGGAGGAAGCAGGCATTCCGGTCTCGCAGGCGGCGGAGGAAACCCGAAGCGCCGTCCGCCAACCGCTGACGCGGAGGCATCCAGTGGGCTACAACCGCGCATTCCTCGACGCCTACCGGCCGAACGAGACGCGATATTTGTCGGAGTCCGAGCGAAATAAGCTCACTGAGCTGGGCGGGGGAAATCCCCGCGAGAAGCTGCCGGCTGGCACCTATGTTCGCGAGATATTGAATCGTCTTCTGATTGATCTTTCCTGGAACTCCAGCCGCCTCGAAGGCAACACCTATTCGCTTCTTGAAACCGAGCGGCTGTTGGAGATGGGTGAGAGCGCCACTGGCAAGGATGCCCGTGACGCCCAGATGATTCTCAATCACAAGCGCGCCATCGAGATGCTTGTCGAGGAGGCGGCGGGGATCGGTTTCAACCGCTACACGATTTGCAATCTTCACGCCCTGCTCTCGGAAAACCTTCTTGCCGACCCCGCTGCCGTCGGTCGCTTGCGATCCAAATCCGTTGGCATCACGGGAACGGTATTTCGGCCGTTGGAGGGGCCGCAGCTTATCGAAGAATGCTTCCAGCAGATTCTCGACACGGCCGCCGCGGTCGAGGATCCGTTCGAGCAGGCGCTCTTCGTTATGGTTCACCTACCCTACCTGCAGCCGTTTGAGGACGTGAACAAACGCGTCTCGCGACTCGCCGCCAATATCTCGCTGATCCGCATGAACCTTTGCCCCCTGTCCTTTGTGGATGTCCCGGAGCGCACCTACATTGACGGTATTCTCGGCGTCTATGAGCTGAACCGCGTGGACCTCATGCGCGAAGTCTTCATCTGGGCCTACGAGCGCTCCTGCGCCCGCTATTCCGCCGTCCGCCAGTCCCTGGGCGACCCCGATCCGTTCCGCATCAGATACCGGCAGGCGATCATGCAGACCGTGGGAGAAGTGGTGCACGGAAAGATGGCAAAACAGGCCGCCGTCCGATGGATCCAGGAATGCGCCAAGCAGCACTCAAAACCGGAGGATCAGGGTCGCTTCGTTGAGGTTGCAGAGACGGAACTCATGAACCTGCATGAGGGAAATATCTCCCGCTACCGCCTGCGCCCGTCGGATTTCTTTGAATGGCGGAAGACTTGGCATTAATCCCATCCCGACACTTTTCAGCCCATAATAAATCCTATGGAACCGCACCGCCTCGCACTCCCGCCCGGATATCGTATCGAGAACTACGAGATCCAGTCGGTGCTCGGAAAAGGCGGGTTCGGGATCACCTACGCGGCCTACGATTGGACGCTCAAGCGGCACATGGCGATCAAGGAGCTGCTCCCTGACAGTATCGCCACCCGCATTGAGGGATCGACCGTGGTCGCAATGTCGCCGTCGCACGCCGAGAGTTGGCAGTGGGCGCGGGAAAGGTTCGTGGAAGAGGCTCAGATCTTGGCCAGCTTCCGGCATCCGAATATTATCGCCGTCCACCGGCTGATCGAGGCAAACGGCACGGTCTATCTCGTGATGGATCACCTCGAAGGCGAAAGCTACGAGGCGCGCTTGCGCCGGATCGGCCGCGAGGCCGACGAGGCCGCACTCATGGCGGTCATGGGGCCGCTTCTCGACGGATTGCAGGAAGTCCACGCCGCAGGGTTGCTTCACCGGGACATCAAGCCGGAGAACATCCTTTTCGATAAACGGGGGAACCCCGTGCTCATTGACTTCGGGGCTGCACGGGCGACGGTCGGCGCAACGATGACAATGACCAGCATCGTCACGCACGGGTATTCGCCGATTGAGCAATACCAGACGAAGGGAAAGATGGGGCCTTGGACGGATATTTATGCCATGGGAGCCGTCATGTGCCGGGCGATCAGCGGAGAGAAGCCTCCTGTTGCCTCCGATCGGATCATTGAGGATGAGTTTTCATGGCTGAGTAGCCGTCAGCCTCCCGGCTTCGCGCCGACATGCCTGAAAGCAGTGGACTGGGCGTTGCGCGTCCGACCGGAAGAGCGCCCGAAATCCATCTCGGAATGGGAGACCCATTTGCGTGGAGCAGGCGTCCCGCATGCTGTTGGAGAGGCAGGCGAGACGCTCGGCTCACGTTCCCGGAGTGGGGCGGGCGATCCGCATGCACCACGGGAAACGCTTCCGCAACCCAAGCGTAAATCACAATCCGTTCTGATCGCCGTGGTTGTCGCTATCGCCCTGGTGGGCTCATTGTTGGCAACCGGCATGTTCATCCAATCGAAGGAAGCGGAAAAGCGGGCGGAGGCGGTGAAGTCGGCCGCCAATCAAAAATTGCGGGAGGCACAGGAGGCGGCAGCTACGGCAAAAGCAGAAGTAGCGAGGGCAGAGGCAGCGAGAGCAGAAGCGGAAAAGAAAGCAGAGGAGCAGGCGCGTCTGGCCAGGGAAGAACAAAAAGCGGAAACTTTAAGACTCGAGACGGCAAGAGCAGAAGCGATCCGAAAAGACGCCGAAAAAGCGAAAAATGAATTTTCAAATGCTTTTAAAGGACATGTGAGCGGAGAGGCAAAAGAAAATTCAATAGGAATGAAGCTTGTATGGTGTCCCTCTGGCCAATTTACGATGGGAAGTCCTACAAGCGAATTTCACAGGAGCAAAAGTGAAAATCAAGTGCAAGTGGAACTCTCAAATGGTTTTTGGATTGGGAAATTCGAAGTTACTCAACAACAATATGCGCGAGTCATGGGATTAAATCCAAGTAAGTTTACATATAGTGAACAATTGCCTGTTGAGACGATTGCATTTAATGACGCAAAAGACTTTTGCTGCAAGTTGACTAAGATTGATCAAGATGCTGGACTATTGCCAGCAACTTGGGAATATCGCCTTCCGACAGAGGCAGAGTGGGAGTATGCCTGCCGCGCTGGAACAACGACTGCATTCAGTAACGGAAAGAACCTTTCAAGTGAATGGGGTAAAAGAGACGATATGAAAGGGATTGGTTGGTATCGCGGAAACAGCGACTTAAAACCCCATGAGGTTGGCACAAAACAAGCCAATCCTTGGGGATTGCACGATATGCATGGAAATGTGAGCGAGATATGCAAAGATATGTATTCCATTACTCTTAAAGGTGGAAAAGATCCCGTCTCGTTTGGAGGTTTACCTGTAATAAGAGGAGGAGGATGGCAATACGGCGATTTTTACTGCCGATCTGCATCACGTCTCGACATGGTATACAAAGATACTGGAGCCTCAGATATTGGATTCCGCATAGTTGCAGCACAAGTAAAACAGTAAATCTTTTACTGCCAAATGGGAAAGTTTCTGCCGATTATTTTGTGATAGTTTTTAACTCAGATTCGACGGAAAGATATTGGAATTGTTTTCCTGTCGACTTGATATTGCGCATCTGACAACTTGTTCAGAATCGTTCGCATTCCAAATAGAAAATCATCTTTTATCAACCGGGATTTTTCGACTTTAAACTTTTCTCGTCCAAATTTTTCAATTTGGCATTTGAGGCTCTCGGCTTCGGACTCGGGGAGAAGTGGGGAAAGGATAACTTTGGAAATCAACTTTCCTGGGCGAATGCCCGTTACTATCGCTCCGCGTTCTCCTGGGCGGCATTCGCAAACCACGCGCAGTTCTTGCTCGTCCTGATATTCAATACGCTTGAGCAGATGGGGGCGAAGTTTGTATTCGGCATTTTCTTTGGATCGCGGATTAAACTGCCGACTGGATCCTCCGCGAGTATCGACGTATTGCACATCGGCAATCTGAAAGTTAATGTTACGCGGGAGAGATTCGCGCAGTTGGTGGGTGCTTGATACGATCGCTGCTCCTTTATGCCCGTAAGTTGCCCACATGAGCGACGATTCAATATTAGCGCGAAACCAACACCATGCTGCCCGCCGCACGCAAAGTTGTTTGACGTATAGAGTCGCCAGAGTGTGTGCTTGACTGCTGGAGTCTTCCAACCATTTTTTTTCCGAATCCTCGGCATTGTCACCCAGCCACTCGCTGATGGAGGCATATTCTTGAGCGTTCAGAGTTGCCCCTAGCTCTCTGTAGGTTGATGCTGGAACTCCCTCAAATGGGTCATTTTGGGCCAACAGGTTGATTGACGGAATAAACACCGACTTTTTCTGCAGCAACATGAAAAGGGCAGGAATCGAGAGGTAGCGATATAGCTGAGTGTCGTTATCGTGTTGCTCTTTGGGGATGCGAGTAATCATCAGGATAGACCTCGCATGAAGAAGTCGTGCATACAACTTATTGCTGTGTCATAGTTTCAGTTCATGCCCGCCATCTGCCACAACTGCGGAACCAGCAAATCCGGCCCCTTCCAAGCATGTCCGCAATGCAGCAAGGTCCCGCAGAGCGACGACGAGGTTGCGCTGGCGATGATGTTGAGCGGCGACTTTCTTCCTCCTGAAAAGCTGGCGGCTGCTGCGGCGGCGATCAAGTCCGGCCAGCAGCTCGAACTGCCGCCGAAGATGCGGGCTGCGGTGCTCTCGGCGATGAAGGCGGCGAGGAATCGCTCGGCTCCTGCTTGGTGGCTGCCGTGGGTGAAGCCGGCCGTCATTGTTGGCATCATCGCGGCACTTTTCCTGATTTTCCATCCATGGCCGCATTACCAGGTCGCGTCGTTCCAGGACACCGTCCCCGCGTATCAGGGGTTTCTGAACCGTTTTCCGCAGGGCGAGTATGTGCCCGCTGCGCGCGAGCGGATCCGGGTATTGCAGGAGGAGGATGTTTGGCGGGCGGCAGTTGCGGATAGCGGTATCGAGGGCTATCGGAATTACATCCGGGTCTATCCCGACGGAAAGCACCTCGATGCGGCCAAGCAGCGGACGACCGAACTCTCGGACGGCGTCTGGAAAGGGATTTCTGGCACGAGGTCCGAAGCCGAGATTACCAAGTTTTTGAAGGAATACCCGGAGACGTCAAAGCGCTCGGATGCCGAAGCGCGGATCCAGTTCCTCTACAACGATTGGTCGTGGGTGAAGGAGCAGGACTCCGTTTCTCATTATCAGCGGTTTCTTGCACGAAACCCTGCCCACCCGCAGCGGGGTTGGATGGAAAAGCGGATCATCGACCTTGAGGTCGATGCCATCGCCGCCGGCGAGCACGGGGAGTTGCCCAAAGCAGATGCGGTGGGCGGGGATGATACCGCCGGCCCAGCTGCAATCGAAATCGAAAACGGCACCGGCTACGAGCTGACCGTCCGGTATTCTGGCGGCGAGTCGAAAAAGGTGGTTATCCCGGCCGGCGGAGACCAGTCCTTTCGGCTCCCCAACGGATCCTACCGGGTTGCGGCCTCCGTCAACGCGGCGCGGGTGAGCAATTACTACGGAAAAGAAGACTTCTCCGGCGGCCGCTACGAGATTCGATTCTACATCAAGAGCCATTAATCTCCCGGAGAACCGGCCAACTGCTGCTTGATCCACTTTGGCTCCCGACGGCAATCCAAAATGCGATAGACCACGATTTCCTCACGTCTCATCTTGTAGTAGATAGCGTATGGAAATCGCGTTGCCAGCAGCCGGTAATACCCGAAGTGGAGGGAATGGATGCCAGCAAAAACCAACAGCGAATCCACCTCGGAAAACAGGCTGTCAAAAAAGTAATTTCCCAGGCCGTCACCTTGCAGGTCATAAAACGTCCGCCCCTGGGAAAGATCCTCGATGGCTGGAAGTCAGAACCTCCAGCTTCATTCAAATTGTTTTCTGAGCTTTTTTTTGGCTGCCTCCCAGTTCACTGGACGGACTTTCCCGAGTTTGAGGTCGGCTTCGGTCTTTCTGAGTGCTTCGCCGTGCCACGAAGGACTTTGAATGAGCGACTCCTCGGCAGCAAGATCGGACCAAAGCGACTCCACAATTTGAAGTTTTTCCCGGCGTGGAAGTTGGCGCAACTCGGCGATGCTCATGGCACCCGAATCTATACGCTCCGCGAACAAGATCAAACAATTTGAAGAGCACGCGGACCGCGCATGACCGCGCATGACCGCGCATGGTTTTTTTGACAATGCGCTTGCGGTAAGACTTTTTGCAGGCTACTGTAACACCGTATGATGACCACAAGCAAATGCCAGGTGACGCTTCCGCGGAAGTTGCGCGAAGCCGTCGGGATCAAGCCGCGGCAGGAGGTTGAGACGTTTGTGCTCGATTACGGCGGAAGGCCGGTTATCGGGATTGCGCCCGCGACAAGCCGGGGGAAGGGCGCGGAAATGGCGGCGCGCTGGGTCGGATGCCTGAAGGGGCAGGGTTCGACAGACAAGCTGCTCCGCGAGATCAGGGGTTCCAAGTGATCCTGGTTGATACCTGCGTTCTGCTGGATCTTTCCACCGACGACCCGGTTTGGTTCGACTGGTCGCTGCGGCAGATCACGCACTTCGGCTCCGTGGACACGCTGGTCTATAACCCCGTGATCTACGCAGAGACGGGAGTCGGACATGTTCGCAAAAAGGATCTCGACGAGAGGTTTTCCGGCTGGCGTTTTGACGCCTTCGATACCGATATCTGCTGGCGTGCCGCCAAGGCGCATTCCGTTTACCGCAGGCGGGGAGGAAAGCGGGACCGCGTGCTCGGCGACTTCTGGATCGGCGCGCACGCAGAAGTCCGTGGCTGGCGGCTTTTGACCCGCAACCCCGACGACTACCAGGACTTCGCACTCGCCCTCATCTGCCCGTCCCACAACGACGCGCCCGAATAAGCTGCGCCAGCAATCGAATGGAAGAACACCGCCTCGCGCTGAAAGCTGGATATCAGATCGAGCATTTTCGCATCGAATCGGTCCTCGGCAAAGGCGGGTTCGGGATCACGTATGTCGCGATGGATCTCAAGCTCGGGAAGCGCGTCGCGATCAAGGAGCTGCTGCCGGATTCCATTGCGACGCGGGTTGATGGCTCCACAGTGATTCCCCACAGCGCATCCCTGCAAGAAAGCTGGGAGTGGGCGCGGGAGCGGTTCCTCGACGAGGCCCGCGTGCTGGCCGGGTTTTCTCATCCGGCCATCGTGGGCGTCCACCACCTGATCGAGGCGAATGGGACCGTCTACATGGTCATGGATTTCGTAGACGGCGAGAGCTACGAGGCGCGTTTGCGCCGGATCGACCGCGAGCCGGATGAAGCTTCGCTGATGTCCGTTATCGGGCCGATCCTTGACGGACTGCGCGAAGTCCACGCCAAGGGCCTTCTCCACCGGGACATCAAGCCCGAAAACATCCTCATCAACCGCAGGGGCCAGCCGGTGCTCATTGATTTCGGCTCCGCCCGGCTTTCGGTTGGCGCAACCATGACGATGACAAGCATCGTCACGCACGGATACTCGCCCGCCGAGCAATACCAGACAAAGGGGAAGATGGGACCGTGGACGGACATTTACGCGCTCGGAGCGGTGATGTGTCGTGCGATTACCGGAGAGAAACCGCCCGTAGCATCGGATCGCATCATGGAGGATGATTTCGAGTGGTTGACCAGCAGGCCTGTTGGCGGGTTTTCGACGTCGTTCCTGCAAGCTTTGGATTGGGCGTTGCGTGTGAGGCCGGAGCATCGGCCGAAATCGATCTCGGCGTGGGACGTCGTACAATTCACGACACCCCCCAAGGAAAGTGTCTCACGACTCAAAGTGCTTTCGCCAGGCAAGGAGGTCACAAAAGGTTCAAATTCTGAATCATCTCCGCAACCCATAGGCTTTATTAAATCTAGTTGTTCAGTGCTGGTCGCCTCCGTTGACGGTTTTGGAATAACGCAGCGCCTAGTGGAAACGAAGTCTGTAGCGAGAAAAATGGGTGAGCCTCCTGCTGGCGACCATTCTCGTTCCATATGGAGTTGGTTTATTATTCCTGGGACAATTCTGGTTATTCTGATCTTGCTTTCTGTTACGTGCGATAAAACGCACTCGCCGAACACCCATTCGCCTGAAAGTGTGCCTGCAGAAAATGCAACGGCTCCAGATTCATCGGAACCCGTGACAGACTCCTCAACAAAAGCTACCAAAGAAAACCCATTCAAAAATAGCCTTGGGATGAAGTTTGTGCCAGTGCCGGGGACGGATGTTCTGTTTAGCATCTGGGATACGCGGGTAAAGGATTATGCGGCATTTGCAGCCGAGAACGTCAATGCAGGAACAGAGTGGAAGGATCCCGGATTCCAACAGACCTCCAATCACCCGGTGGTGAATGTGAGTTGGGATGAAGCGAAGGCGTTCTGCAAGTGGCTCACGATGAAAGAACGTGGAGATGGGAAGATCGGAAAGGAGCAGGAATACCGCTTGCCGACGGATGAGGAGTGGAGCGTGGCGGTGGGGGCAGGGAAATACCCGTGGGGGGACGAATGGCCACCGTCGATTGGTGCTGGAAATTTCGATCCGTCGCTCGGGTTGGATGCTTACTTGAACACCTCACCATGCGGCAATCTGACAGCAAACCGGCTTGGGCTCTATGACATTGGAGGGAACGTGTGGCAGTGGTGTGAGGATTGGTATCACGCAAGCATAAACGAAGGCTCGCTACTGGAAAGAATACCTGCATTAAAAAACGATGGCGGCGGGCACAAATATCGGGTGGTTCGAGGTGGGTCGTGGCTCAGCTTCGATCCCGGGCGCTTGTTGTCCTCGTGTCGCTTCAGCTACACCCCAGACAAGCGTGATAGCAGTATCGGATTTCGGTGTGTTCTTGCCTCTAATGTTCCAGTCCCATCTTCTGTTTCAGAGAAACTTATCAATGAGGATTTAGCGCAACTTGTTAAGCGCGCCATGATTTATCGCCAAGAAATATTGTTAAACCATGCAGCGGATCTTAGAGCATCTACGACCAAACGCCGTCCATCTAAAACCTTAAGTAAGGAGTCTCAAGAAATCAGAGTTCCGTTTAACTTTCAGTGGGGGGAATCAGCTGAACGATTAACAGAAGGCCTTAAAACAGTCGAAGCTGAGATTGTAGAGCAGAAGAAAATCGGCCAGCGAAACGTCCTTGTCGTTGACGGAATTCCCCAAAAACTCCTCCAACGTGCGCTCTTTTATTTCGCATCCAACAAGCTTGATGAAATCGAATTGCATTATGGCGATTCTGCATGGGACTCGGCGCAATACGCACAGTTTTTTGACCAAACTCGGAGGAATATCGAGACGAAATATTCGATGGGGCGGGTCATCGCAAGACAGAAGAATAGAGACGGAGAAACCCTGTACACCTTAATCGGCTACGAGTGGGATCAGCCGACGGCAACCCTCCAAATGTTTCTTTTTACTGCAGAGCAGGGCAATCAAAGTTATCGAATCCTGAGTCTCCACTATATAGCTTCGAAATAGTCAGGGTTTGACCAAAGACACTGCATTATGGAAAACCACCGCCTCGCCCTTAAACCCGGATACCAGATCGAGCATTTCCGTATCGAGTCGGTGCTAGGCAAGGGCGGATTTGGGATCACCTATGTTGCCCTAGATTTACAGCTCGGAAAGCGTGTCGCGATCAAAGAACTCCTTCCCGACTCGATTGCAACACGGGTTGACGGCTCGACCGTCGTTCCGCACAGCGCATCTCTGCAAGAAAACTGGGAGTGGGCAAGGGAGAGGTTCCTCGACGAAGCCCGAGTGCTGGCCGGGTTTTCGCATCCGGCTATCGTCGGTGTTCATCGCCTGATCGAGGCGAATGGGACTGTTTACATGGTTATGGATTTCGTTGACGGGGAAAGCTACGAGGCGCGACTCCGCCGGATCGGCCGCGAACCGAATGAGACTTCGCTGATGGGTGTGATTGGCCCAATTCTCCAAGGGTTGCATGAAGTCCATACTCAGGGACTCCTCCACCGTGACATCAAACCCGAAAATATTCTCATCAACCACCGGGGGCAGCCGGTGCTAATTGATTTCGGCTCCGCGCGGCTTTCCGTTGGAGCAACCATGACGATGACGAGCATCGTCACGCATGGGTACTCTCCGATTGAGCAATACCAGACGAAGGGCAAAATGGGTCCTTGGACGGACATTTACGCGCTCGGAGCGGTGATGTGCCGGGCGATCACCGGAGAGAAGCCGCCCGTGGCATCGGATCGCCTGATGCAAGATGAATTCGTGTGGCTACGAAGCCGGCAGGTTGCAGGCTTTTCAGAGCACTTTCTTCAAACTGTTGACTGCTCTCTACGGGTGCGGCCGGAGGAACGGCCACCAACACTTGCCTCTTGGAATCTCAATGCGCTCCCGTCTCAGGACGAAGCACCCAGCAAAGGTCAAGGGGTATCATCGCGGATGGATCGTTCTGGAGATTCTTTCCCACCAAAAGTTGTGATTGGGACGGAGGAAATTAAATCGCCAGGACGGTGGTATGCTTTCAGAGACCGAATCTTGCCGGCAGTTGGGTTAACTGCTCTGGTTGTGATAATTGCTTCGGTCGCATTTGGCTTGTTGGCGCACCGCAATTCGGTTGAACAGCCTGAAAATAGAAGTGGTGCCGCGGCCAGTGCCACTCCGTTCAATCAATCAGGCACCTCCTCTACCCCCACGGAGTCCGGAGCTGGGAGCGAGCCGAATACTCCATTCAGAGAGAACAATGATTCTCCAGGCGGGCAGGGCAGTTTGGCAAAAATTGTTCGACTTGAACGTTCCGATAGCGACAGGTTAAACATCGTTTATCGGGAAGCGCCGGATTATCCGAAAAGTCGACAAATTGAAATTTGGATTGAAGATCCAAATGAACCATCAAACCGCTTTAAATTAGCTGTTTTCGACAGAAATGCGTCTGTTTTTATCTCTCCCGATGACGAGTGGATCGCACTGAATGTTTACCCAACAAGCAGCGGGGGGGGGAGTGCAGCTTTATCAGCGGACTAAAACGGCTAAGATTCACTTTGCGATTGCGGAGCCGTTTTTGAGCCGAAAAACGCAATTGCAGGATGATGCTTGGGCCTTTTACCTGCGTCAAACCTCTCGAAATCCTGCCTCCGATCGAAACCATGTTAATGTGAGCGCAGTTGGATGGGAAGGATCTTCAAGGGTCAAAATTGTTATCAACTCGTTTGGCTCAAACGACGACAACTCCGTCCCGTCTCCTTGGAAATGTTCCTACGACGTCGAGAGGAAAGTCTTTGTGCTGGCGGCAGTCGCAGCTCCATCTCCGGAAAAAACCCAGCCCAAGCTCGATGGAATTAATGGGGTGGTTGATGAGGATGCACCATTGCCTTCCGGATCCGATGCGAAATCAGGCGAAGCGCTCCAGACCCTTGTCGCGAATTTTGTCATAAATCGGCACTCGTTGGAGCAAAAGCGCCAGCTGGATTCGATTATGCAGCTCTATGGGGACAAGGTTCGATACTACGATTATGGTGAAGTAGACAGGGCGTTTATTGAGAGTGACAAGAGAAAGTATTTTTTGCGCTGGCCAAAAGCTTCCTCCAGACTGGTTGGCCATATTCATGTAGTAGGGGATGGCCCCCTTTGGAAAGTCAGCTTTCGCGAGGATTTTGGTGTTGAAAATCCGAGTGCCGGAAAAAGTGTGACCGGATCCGTTGAGGTGAACTACGAGGTTGTGAAGCATGACGGCCGGCTTCAAATCGTCGGAGAGCAGAGCAAGGTCCTTAGCCGCAAAACGAAATAGCGTTTACCCCGTCTCGCAGGGTTCGTCTGTTTCTGGTTTCAGGGCGACGCCAAAACGTGGTGGTTCTGTGCTCGATATTGCAACCGTTCATTCTGCCCATCTTTTACCCAGGACTGGCCACGGATCTTGTCGAACCTCCCTCCCTTGGAACATCTGCCACTTCCTGATTGTCTTGGCCTCCCCGACCAGCTATAAGGGGTGCTTATGGCAAGGCGATTGATTTCCGGCATCCTCCATCCTGCGGCAGTTTCTCTTGGGCTTTTCCTCCTTGTCTCGACCGCTGGAGCGGTGGCGGGCACGGTGGAATTCGACCCCGGCGCGACAAAAATCTCCGAGGAGACGGCGCCCGAGCCGACTTTGCGGTTTGAATACCGTCTGGTGCCGGGCGCGACCGTCGCCGCCACCGAGGTGACCTGCGACGGGCAGGCTATCGAGAGCCGGGCTACCCCGTATGCGGACAACCCGCTCAATGTCAGCGCCATGATGATCCTTGTGGATACGAGCGTCGGGACGGCGAAATTTCCCAGGAACGCCACGATCGAACTCAATAAGCAGGTCATCACCGACGTTCTGAACCTCTCCCGGCCGAATACCCTGATCGGCCTCTCGACGTTCGCAAACGACCTGGTCGAGCTGACCCCTGTCGGTGCGCCGGCTGCCGAGACGCGTGCCGCTCTCACCAAGGTCAAAGCCGACGGCATGGGCACCCGTCTCTACCGGCGAGCGATGGATGCGGTCGAAAAGCTGGCCGCGGTGAAGGCCGACCGGAAGGCCCTCCTGATTTTCTCCGACGGCAAGGACGAAGACACGGGATTCAAGCTCGAAGATCTTCAAGCAGCCGCCAAGAAGGCGAATGTCATGGTCCTGGCTGTCGGCTGCCCGGAGTCAGCGCAGGATGTGCCGGCGCTGGGAAACCTGGAGCGATTGGGGGCCGAGTCACTCGGCTACTACGCCCAACTGCAACTGGTTGATAAGGCTGGGGCCACGCGTTCGCAGAATCCTCCCAAGCTCGCCGAGGCACTCCTCTCCTCGCTTGTCGGAGGCGGAGAGGTGGTCGCCTCGCTCAAAGATGTGAGCCCGGCTGGAAAAGTTGCCGTCACTTTGACCACCCAGGACGGCCAGAAGCTCGAAAAGACCCTCGACCGTGTTCCCCCTGCCACTCCGACCCCTTCCCCGACAGCGACCCCGGAACCCACGCCGACGGCAACCCCGGAGCCCACGCCAGAGGCCACGCCCACACCCACGCCAACCAAAGTCGAGGCGGCCACCAATTGGGCCAAGCAGAACAAGGGCTGGGTGATTGCTGGTGCTGTCGCCCTGCTCGGGCTTCTGGGAATCATCATCGCGGCTCTGGCCACCCGGAAGAAAAAAGCCCCGCCGGTGCCTGTGGATTTCGGCTCGTTCATCGAGCCGCTGCAAACTTCCGGAGCATCAGTTCAAAACGCCGCCTTTGCCTATCTTGAAATGCAGGATGCCGAGTCCTCCCGCATGCCGATCACCAAGACGGCCTCGCGGATCGGACGGCGCGGCGACAACGACATCGTCTTCTCCAACGACAGTGTTTCCGGCCACCATGCGGAGATCCACATGGCGCGGGACGGATCGTTCGCCATCACCGACCTCGGCAGCGGGAACGGCGTCGTGGTGAACGGGAAAACCGTCACCCAGAGCGGGCTGCGCGAAGGGGACCTTGTCGAACTGGGTGAGGTGCGCTTCCGCTTTGCCCTCGCAAAATAATTTACTATGCAAGGGCAACTCGAGGTTCTGGTCGTAGGACGGGCAAATTCCAGCGCCCATCCCGACATTGAGCTGCCCGCATCCGAGGATACCGTGGGCCGTCGACACGCGGAGATCACCGTCGGGGCCGGTGGCGACTGCTACATCGTGGATCTTGGGAGTTCAAACGGGACCTTTGCTTCCGAAAACGGGAAGTGGAAAAAAATCCAGCAGACCGCGCTTTCCTCAAATACACCGATCCGTCTCGGTTCCTACGAAACGACGATATCTTCTCTTTTGAAGTTTCGGAGGCAGGCTGCTCCTCCGCCCCTGCCGACCGCCTTCATGTCGAAGCCAGCACCGCCGCAGGCCGGCCGAAAACCCCGACGAAACCCGGCCACAGGAGAGATCGAATGAACCGCTTCCTCGTCGGCCTCTCAGCCATTTTTGCAGGCGTCGCGATTGTGGCCATCCTGAACCTGACACTCGAACCGAAGAGCCTGCCGGGCCGGCTGCTCGTTGACAAGGGCGTCGAAAAATCCCCGTTGGGCGAGGAAATCCCTGTCACCCGGCCGTTCGCGGTGCAGGCGTTCATGTGGATCGCATTCATGGTTGGTCTGGGCGAGGTTGGACTCCGGCTCTATGCCTGCCGCAGGGAGCGATCGGAACTGCATCAGCACTACCTGCCCGAGGCCCCGGATGTTCTGCTCACAGCGAAGGATCTCGTTCCGATCTACCGCAGGGTGCATGAATCCTCCAACGGACTTTTCCTTTCGCGGATGATCGAGCGGATCACCCTGCAATTTCAAACCTCGAAGTCGGTGGACCGCGCAAACGCCATGCTCACGTCCAGCCTCGATCTCTTCATGCATGAGATCGACCTGCGCTACAACATCCTGCGCTTCACCGTCTGGCTTGTTCCTTGCCTCGGCTTTCTCGGAACAGTCATCGGCGTCGTCGCGGGTCTGAACCTCGCCGCCGTGCAATACAATCAGAGCAAAGGGCAGATCGACCTGGCATCGGTCACCGATGCTCTTGGCGTCGCCTTCTACACCACATGGCTCGGACTCCTGATGTCAGCCGTCCTGGTTTTCCTCATGCACATCGCACAGGAGATCGAGGAGGGGGCGATCAATAAGTCCGGCCAATACTGCCTCGACCATCTCATCAATAAACTCTACGAAAAATAACTTATGGAAAACGACGACAAAACCCGGATTATCGGACGCCCAACGGGTGGCAACACCCCTCCTCCCATCCCCGGCGGCTTCGAGGATGACAAGACCCGAATCATCAACCGCCCGCCGCCGGTTCCCGGCCAGGGTGGAGGCGAAAGCACCCGCATGATGGGCACCCGCCACGATGAGGACAAAACCGTGATCCTGGGTCCAACCACACGGCGTCGAACTGCCGCGCCCGCCCAAGGAAGTGAGGTTTCCGCTCCGACCGACCACATGCACGATCCGGTGGTCGGCTGGATGGCGGTCGTCTCGGGTCCAGGAGCGGGAGATTACGTCCGCCTCGGTTACGGGATGAACAGCATCGGCCGCGCGGATGACCAGCGGTGCAAGCTGAACTTCGGAGACGAGAAGATTTCGCGTCAAAACCACGCGTCGATCACCTACGACCCGCGTGGACGCAAGTTTTACCTGCAACATGGTGGCGGGCAAAACCTCACCTACATTGGCGAGGTGCCGGTCCTCCAACCGACCGAACTCAAAGGCGGCGAGTTTCTCATCATCGGAAATACCGTTCTTCGTTTCGTTCCGCTCTGCGGCGCTGACTTCGATTATCAGGAAGCCCCGCCCCAGCCGCAGGAGTAATCGCGGCGCGGGCGTCCCGCCTGCTAAAGAAACAAGACCTTGCCAATCCTGTCAAAAAAACCGAAGGCCCAGCAACCGCTGCAGCTCGACCGCGACTTCGCCGGGCGCCAGATCATCGGCTCTCGTGACGAGCAGCAGGATTCCTATGCGTTCAGCATCGTGGAGGGGGATGAAACTGCGGCTCACAAACTGCTTGTCATCGTGGCCGATGGCATGGGCGGTCATGTCGGCGGCCGGGAGGCGAGCCTCGCTGCGGTGAGCGGATTCGTGGACGCCTTCTTCGAGGCGCTCGACGCCCCAGACAATGCGACCGACCCGCATGAGGGAGGAACGCCCGCCGTGGCGTCCGAAGAATCGGCTCCGACAGCGCACCGCCAACCAACCAGAGCAGACGCCGCCGTTCCCGGGGGCGTCCCACACGCCTCTTGGGAAAGCGGGCACGATGCCCGCGCTCCCGGTCTGATTTCCCCCTACCCCGAAGAGGCATCATCCCCCAGCCCAGGGCAAGCGTCTGCGCCGCCCTGGGTTGTAAAAGAAAATGCGCATTGCCCTGACGGGGCAACATCCCCCCTCCGATCAGCCCTCCTTGCCGCCAACCTCGCGCTGGACCAGATGATTGCCGCCGACCCGGACAATCTAGCCGAGGCTGGAACCACGTTGGTCGCCGCAGTCATCGAGCGAGGTTCCGTCCGCTGGATCAGCGTCGGAGACTCACCGCTTCTGCTGTGGCGGAAAGGACAGCTGAGCCGACTGAATACCGACCATTCTATGCGTTCGGTCTTCGCGGCGAAAATCGCCTCTGGCCAGATGAGGGCCAGCGATGTCGCTACCCACCCAGAGCGCAACGCTTTGCTCTCTGCCCTCAACGGCCTCGACATCCAAGAAATCGACGATCCCCCGGATGCCGTGCCTTTGCTCTCTGGCGACCTTGTCATCGCCGCTAGCGACGGCCTCCTTACGCTTACCGCCATTGAAATCTCCAAGGCCCTCAAAAAAATTCACAAGGAGCCTGCCATCTCCATCGTCCGCACATTGCTTGAATTGGTCGAAAAAAAAGCACTGCCAAAACAGGACAATACCTCCATCGCCATCGTCCGGGTTTAAAAACTATGGAAGAACATCGACTCGCTCTGACTCCCGGCTATCAGATCGAGCATTTCCGGATTGAAGCCATCCTTGGAAAAGGCGGGTTCGGGATCACGTATGTTGCCCTAGATTTGCAACTTGGTAAACGGGTTGCCATCAAGGAATTGCTTCCCGACTCGATTGCGACGCGCATTGACGGCTCGACCGTCGTTCCCCAAAGCGCATCGCTCCAAGAAAACTGGGAGTGGGCCCGCGAGCGATTTCTCGACGAAGCCCGTGTCCTTGCCGGATTCTCGCACCCCTCAATTGTTGGAGTTCACCGCCTTATCGAGGCCAACGGCACGGTTTACATGGTCATGGACTACGTGGAGGGGGAGAGTTTGGAAGCGAGACTGCAAAGGAACAGTTCCGTTATCGACCAATCCTCGCTCATGGCAGTCATCTCCCCGATTCTAGACGGGATGAGCGAAGTCCATGAAAAGGGCCTCCTCCACCGGGACATCAAGCCCGAAAACATCCTCATCAACCGCCGGGGCCAACCGGTCCTGATTGATTTCGGTTCTGCCCGACTGGCAGTAGGCGCAACGATGACGATGACCAGCATCGTCACGCATGGATATTCTCCCATCGAGCAGTATCAAACAAAGGGCAAGATGGGGCCTTGGACGGATATCTATGCGCTCGGGGCCGTGATGTGCCGGGCAATCGCCGGAGAAAAGCCACCCGTGGCCGCTGATCGCTTGATGGATGATGATTTTGTGTGGCTGTCGAATCGCGGGCTTTCGGGATTTGATCAGCAGTTTCTCATTGCCCTGGATTGGGCGTTGCGCGTTAGGCCGGAGGAGCGACCGCAGCATATCGCTCAATGGGCATCTCATTTGCAGGCTGGAAAACCAGCAGCTACTTCAACTCCTCCTTCACTGCCAATTGAATTAAGTCCTGTTGAGGATACCCCACCGAAGCTGCCTGCCGAATACATAGGCTCCCCTGAGATTTCTCAACCAGCAAAACCAAAGAAGAGTATGCATCCGCTTTTTGCATATTTCATTCCCGTTGGACGTATTGGAAGAGGAGCGTGGTTTTTGAGGAACTTTTTGAACTTTTTTGTCTTTGCAATGCTGTTAAGTCCTTTTGTGGATTTACATACTCCACTTGCAAACGCATGGGCAGGTTTTTTGACTGTATTCTGGATTTATATAACAATAGTAACAGCAGCTAAAAGGCTGCACGATTGGAACATATCAGCATGGTTTTCACCAATTATATTCGTGCCCTTCGTGCCTCTACTATTCTTGTTTATAGGCAGTTCAAAAAGTCAGAACATCCACGGAGAATGTTCAGCAGCAAAGCCGGCGGAGAAAGCAGCATTAACTTTCACTAATGTAATTCTACATTGTTAGAATAAAAAGTTGACATCGAGCGAGAAAAAGTGCAGTTTTCCCGAGGAATTTCCGTTCGGCGGATACGGATTTCCCCGCAAGGAACGAAAAAAATGATCCGCCTCAAAAACACA